>OLIS01000671.1_pt1 | contig 26605 bp, 20 predicted proteins | sample 1601351 | NCBI WGS metagenome assembly OLIS01 (sample SAMEA2452122, study PRJEB22498) | human gut metagenome | biome: human feces; feature: human gut; material: feces | place: Australia | collected 2012
GGGGCTTTTTCAGGAGCTATTACTGGTGCTATTACTGGTGCTGCTTTTGCGGGTCTTGGACAACTTGGTGCTGCTTTAGGTAAGGGCATAAAGTGTGCTTCTACACTTGGAAAATTCGTCAGGGGAACGGCTGCGGTAACTAAAGTAGTAAGCACTGCAATGGGTGGATTTGACACGGTTGCACTTCTTGATAAAGCGTTTGGTACCGGCGATATTGCGTCGCTTAATGCTAAACTACATGAAAGTAAAGCGTATAATATTTTTCAGACAGGAGTTACTGCTACTGCTGTATTTACAGGCGGTATGACAACAACAATGAAATGCTTTGTTGCTGGTACGCTTGTATTAACTGCCAGTGGACTTATTGCAATCGAAAATATAAAACCGGGCGATTTGGTCTATGCAGCAAATGAAGACTCCTTAGAAGTATCGCTTAAACCTGTTATCCAGACTTTTGTTAGAGAGACATCCTCACTTATACATATCACGATTGAAGGAGATGAAATAATCTCTACTTTTGACCATCCTTATTATGTACTTGGAAAAGGATTTGTGAGTGCTGAAAAACTTTGGATTGGTGCTGAACTTATTGATAACAATGGAAAAAAGTTCTGCATTGAACAAATCTATCGTGAATCACTTGATAATCAGGCAAAAACGGTTTATAATTTTAAGGTAGACAAGTGCCATACCTATTTCGTTGGAAGTGTGCCAGTCCTCGTTCATAATGCCGATTATAATCAATCTCCAAAAGAGATAATGGCTGATCGTACTAAGGACTTGGATACTCAGGAACATCCCTCTAAGCATAAACAGATTAGTGCAAAAGAAAAAGCAAGATTAGAAGCAAAGGTTCAAGATAGAACAATAACCAAAGATGAGTATAAGACCTTAGAGTGGAACAAAAAAATGGCTACAAAACGTCGAAATGGAGTAAACAAGTTTTGGGAACAGGAACGTACTCGCCTTCAAAACGGCGAAAATGGTACTCGAAACTGGTCTCCTCAACAGAAAGCGGATATTCTTAATGGTAAAAGACCGACATATAATGGAAAAACTGTTCAGGGTCACCATACATATAGTGTATCCAAGTATCCTCATTTGGCTGATAAGGGCGAGGTAATCTATCCCGCAACAGCTAATGAACATCTAAATGGTTGGCATGGCGGTAATTATAAAAATAGTTTACCAGGAGAACCGATTAAGACAATTTTAGACTTTTAGGAGGAAATATGGGCTTTATTGGAATTAAAGCTGCTAAATCTGATTTTAATGCAGTTATTGCCAAAACGATAAGGAAATATAGGGACATTTCAATTTCAGAAATAAAGGCGATAGTATCTGAGGGTAATTATCTATACAAATGTGATTACGTCGATGCTCAGGGAATTGAAGTAATACTGTCCATAAACTCGGAATTGAATAGTAACGGGATATCAACGGTGATCTATGAACACGATCAAGAAACTAATGTTGAATTCCTAAACAACTTGTTAGAATCATATGCCGAAACTGCTGCACAAGTTGAGGCTGAAATGGATGCGGAGGCTTTATTAGAAGAAGGTGAATAAATATGCCATTTGATGCGAGTGTATTAATCTCAGATTCTCGTTTAGCTTTTTTGCAAGGGCAATATGAAGTTTCTCTTATTCTTGCAAAAGAAGTGTTACAAAAAGAACCGAAAAACTCAGAAGCACACCAGTGTGCTGGAAACGCCTATATGTCAAAGGCGGATTACGAATCTGCAATTAACCATTATAAAAAAGCTCTTGAAAATGATGCAGATAATGGTGATCGCTACTTCAACCTCGGCTACGCTTATGCATCAGACAATCAGCCTGTGAAGGCTTTGGAAATGTTTGCTAAAGCTGATGAAGTAGGCTGCTCCCCTAATGTTGTTGGTCAGCTTTATAAAATCATGGCTATGCTGTGTTTTGATATGCACAGATACAATGATGCTGTTCTTAACTTCATCAAGTCCGAGAAGATTATCGGAATCGATATGGAGGTTTTACAGCGTAAGGCTCTCAGCTACAGTATGAGTGGTGATACGATTGCAGGCATTGAAGTTGCGAACCAGATGAAACTGCTTGCTCCTACTGATTATATTGGGTATCGAATTGCATTCAATATTCTTCTACAGGAAGAGCGACTTGAAGAAGCAGAAAAAGAGTTGGATCGTGCAGAACGTTTTGCTAAGCCTTCCAAAGATTTGTTCATGGATTGGATCGCATATGAAACAGCACGTTATCAGCTTGATCATGACAGAACACATTTGACTACAGCGATTGATAAGATTTATGATGGTCTTTATGTGCTTGAGCCAAATGTTGATGCAGTAATTGAGAGTTATGTAACTGTTGCAGATTTATATATTCAGCTTGAAAATGCTGATATGGCTTTGAAATGCTTGAACGCTGCCGAAAATCCTATTTACTCATTTAATTCTGGATTCTCAGTTAAAATAGTGCCGGAACTTGAAATGAAAGGTGTAGGCAGACCAAGTGAACGTCAGATAGATCATGCTGTTCAAACTGTTCGACGTAAATATGGTGATAGAAGACTTGAAGTTATGGGACGAAATCTCATGGCGAAAGCGAAAAGATCTGCTACAAATACAGGCAACATGACTCCTATTGCAGATGAGACAATAGAAGAAACAAAAATCCCACAGCTTGATTCAAACATTCATGCTGAGTATTCAGTAGAAATGCTTGATAAGATCAATAGGCTCTATGTTGCATCATATACGATTAAACATGATACAACACATATTAAAGCATACGCATCAAAGCTTGCAAATAGTTCAAATCTTCATAGCCAATACATTGGAAAATATAATTTGATTAAAGCATTGAAAGATGAGGGATACGAGAAGGCAGACGAGGAATATCGTGATTTCTTGAAATTCCTCAGAAATGAGATGATTAAAGATCCTTCAGATATGATGGCATTGAATTTTCGTGTCCAGTGTCATGTGGATCTTGGTGAATTTGGCGAGGCTGAAAAACTTTGTAAGTTGCTGTCGGACGATCTTGCTAAACCGCTTAAAGAACAAATTGATGAGGCACGATCCGGAGGTAATGTGTAATGGCAGCTTGGCTTTGGGAAGATCTTGTTGTTGATGAGGATAAATTCAATTCGGCAGCACAACGGATGGAAGATTTAAAAAGGCGAACAAATGAACTGAAGGAAAAGCTGAGCAAAATGTATGATGATCTTGCCTTAGCGATGGATACACCTGCAGGTAAAGAAGTTCAGCTAGAAGCAAAAAATGTGTTATTAAAACCAGTGGAGAATATGTCTTTGGTGGTTGGTCATATTTCTGATACCTTGAATCTTGTTATTGGAAGTGGATACTACAAAGACGTCTTTACAGGTTTTGAAGAATTAAGTCATCTTTTTTAGGAGGTAATAATTTATGGCAAACATGGGTTCAACTGGAACGGTTAATATTTCACAGGCAATGATGGTTGCTGCCGTTCAGGCTATCGACACTTATCAGTCTGCAATCAGCGGACTGAATGGCAGACTTCAGTCAGAAATTGATGGTTTGATTCCATCCAGTTTCTCTGGTTCTGCGGCTCAGGGATTCAAAGCATTTTACGATAACAATATCTTCCCTAACATTGGTGAGAATTTGACAAAGATGCTCGACTCATTGAAAAGTATTTGTGATTCAGTCAAAGCTCAGATCCCTGGTGAAGAACAGGGCGTTGATGAACAACTTGGTCAGGGCAATCAGAATCCTGGTGGGACTACTGGGAACTAAGTAATGGAGGTAAATAATAATGGCAGATTGTAAAATTGTTAATGAGAAGGTAGCTAACACTGTATCTACAATCCAGAAACTTGCAACGGAATACGCACAAGCTGGAACTGACTTTGAAACTGCGTTTATGAGTGCTATTTCTGAGATGGAAGGTGATTCAAAGGATGCAATGGTTGATTTGTTCAACAAGAGCTACAAAGATTTTGTTACCAGTATGGAGTCTGGTCTTCCTGCAATGATCAACGGTTTAGCTTCTCTTTTGGAAGGTAATCGTGACAATTTTGAAAAGGTTGATGATCAGATTGCACAGAGTATCAGAAATGGCGGACAGCAGGGCTGATAGCGTTTGATATAGTCGACAATGCGGTTCTGTTTAAAGCGTTTGCAAAACAGAGCCGTATTTTATGTAAAGGAAGTGAGTTTTAGTGGCGTTTAAAATATTATCGCAGGAAGAAATTGCTATTCTTAACAAGCGTGAAAAAGAAGCATATGAGCAAGAGTATCAAGAGTATCTTGAAAGAACAGCTTTTGTTGAAAGATTGAAACAGCTAGAAAAAGTTCATATGCCCAAAGTTTCAATAAAAAAGAAGGCAATAAAAAAAGTTAAGTTTCCAGCAATACCTATTATACAAACAAAAGGATTCATAGCGGATGCTGCAATGGGAGTTGAACTTTTAAGCGTAACCCAAAATTTAAGTCATACCTTAAATAGTTATTCCAAATCCTCAATACAAATAAATCATAGAGCATCATTACCTAGCGTATTTATTTCTGCTCCGGACATAATTAATTCTGAAAAAAATTCACCTTTTGTTGTTACAGGAATAGAATCTGTGCCGATTGCAGAATCTGTACCAATTAAGTATGAATTTCCAGAATTCAGTGCGATTATTCCAGAAATACAAAGGATGGCAAAATCTGAATTTACGGAGATTGTGATTGAAAACTATTCGATTAATGGACTTCCAAGAGTGAAAGTTGAGTTGCCACAAACATTCATAAAAGATATCCAATTGAATTTTAAGACTCATTTTCCGTTTATCAAGATTGTAAAACCGAGAGTAGAAAAAATAGAAGTGGCTCAACATGATACAGTTGTATTAAAACCAGTTACAGTTACAAAACCAGATACAATCGATGTGTCGATAGAAGACTATAAAGTACCTCGTTTTGTAATGAATACTGTCAATGCACCAATTCTAAGCTACACACCACAAAAAATTAATCTTGCTGAACTATCGTCTGTACCAATACCTAAATATTACAATATTTCAAATACTATTAGGGAGACAATGACTGCCGCTTCAATGTCCAGTTCTTCAAATGCCGTAGAGGAAGAAGAAAAAGAATTTAAAACTATAACTACCAAATTACCGAATGTTTGTACACCTGTATTCGCACCACAAATAAAAATTCCTGATGTAAGTATCAAGGGATTGAATGCACAAGTTATCTCCACTCCGAAAGAAATTCATTATCTAGAGTCTGACTATAAAGTTGTGACTAATAGACCTCCTTCGATTGCTGTTCCACATATTGATGTTGAAGCAGAATTGAAGATTATATTTTCCAAAGTCAGGTGATATCATGAAAAACAATGAAATATTAGTATCAGTAAAATTTGAAGAAAAAGATTTGACGAGAACACTCTCGTTTCTTGTAATAAAAGATACAACACTTAAATCATTTATTCAAGGCGTATACTATGGTCTTGGTAAAATGATCAAAAATGATAAAGAGGAACAGGAAGCTGGAACTCTCTCAATACAAGATTGCTATTCTGCTTTTGTGAAATATATTAAAACACATAAAGAATTACTTGTCTTTTATACAATTATGGGACAATATGCGATTTTGAATATCACCGATAAATCTGTAGATGAATTGGATGAAGAGAAAAAAATTAAGAATAATTATGATATGTCTTTGAGTAGTTTGGGGATTGTTACTTCAAGTCAAATCCTTATTACAGACAAAAAAGTTGTAGAAAGTGTTCCACAGTTATTTGATGAGATTGACAAACAGAAAACTTATATTCTTCGTGAAAATAATACTCTAGAATATAATATAAGTACAAGAAGATTGAATGTTATAGAACCAACGGAAATAGATATTCTACCTGCAGGTGATATGCCGGCAGAGCAAAAAGGCAGTTTTCTTGATGCCATTGCTCCTCCGATAATTACTGGTTTGGGTATGGTTGGGTTACGCTTTTTAATTGGCAGATTTACAGATAATTCTGCCTTTAATAGTTCAATGATGGCAATGACAGTAGCTATGCCACTTATGTCTGCAATTAATTCTTTTTATAGCAGAAAACGACAGTCTAAAGAACGTCGTGAATCCGTAACAGAATGGAAAGAAAAATACGAAAAATATATCAATGAAACTATTATAAAAAAGAAAATAGTGCAGTGGCAGAGAGATGAAATCATTTACTTAAATAAAGTTTATCCTCAAATGGGGGTGCTTTTTAATGAAGCAGGTGAAATATCCACTGTTATTTTTTCCCGCTCGCAGAATGACAATGATTTTATGCGTGTTTCATTAGGTGAGTCTGATGAAATAAAGCCATCTTTTCAAATAAAAGCGAAACAAAAAGATGATATTTTCTATGATATAAGGTACAAACTGCATACTCCTCATGATCGAAGGGATGCTACCCCGTATATTGAAATTATTATACCGCCAAAAAAGAAAAAAAGAAAAGGTTTTCAAGAAACTGCAGAAGAACTGAAAAATCAATTTTTATTAACAGAATTGCCATATGTTTTTTCCACAACACAATATGATGATGATGACAGCGGTGAGCAAACAGGCTTTAAATATTTAAGAGACACCTCTGGTAATAATGAAAAACCTCCACTTTTGATAGATCTTAGGAATATTGGAACTCTTGGCGTCATTTCCAAAGATATAAGGACGTCTATACAATTTATAAAGCATCTTGCTTTTGAATTATCATTTTATCATTCTCCAGAAGATTTACAGATGGTTTTCTTTTTTAATAAGGAGAAAAATGTTTGCAAGCAAAATGAACTTATTGAGGATTATCTGTTTCTTCCACATACAAATGAGTTGTTTGAAAATCTTTCTCAGTTTGTGTTTGATGAGAAAAGTGCCGGTGAGGTCTTCAGTCAATTACAAACAATAATTGCAGAAAGAGCAAAATCTTCAAATTCGAAAGAATCTGAAGATGATGCTGTGACAGAAAAACATACACAAATTGTTTGTTTTGTTTTAGATGATTATGATATTAAAGAAAAGGCATTTTCAAAATATATACCAGAAGCACCAGTTGAAGGTGAAGAATATGTTAACTCTCTTGGATTAACATTCATTTTCATAAAAAGTGAAAAAGGAATGCTTCCAAAGTATTGTGGTAGTATTGTTGAACTTGATAATCCGCGCCGAATCAGTAACAGATATAATCTGTTAAGTCATGAAACTCTTAGCAAATTAGCAGGTGGTAATGATTCTTCGACAACTACCGATGACATTATTGAGTACACAAGCTTTACCAATAAATATATTTTTGGGGATGGTACATCAACTTTGCCTAATGATGAATTTAGTCTTGCATTTAGGAGACTTAGTTCGATTTATTATACAAGAGTTGCTGAAAATGGAAAAGTGCCATCTCTCGTTACTTTGTTTGAGTTGTATCAAGATATATATCATGTTACTTCAGAAGAGATACAAGGTGATGGATTATCTGATATAATAAGAAAAAACTGGACTGAGCATAAAGAAAAAGATTCCACTGTTCCCAGAAATGATGTTACAAAAGATCTTCAGGTGGCAATGGGAAAAAATGAGCATGGTATAACATATCTTGACCTGCATGAAAATGCTGATGGACCACATATGCTTGTCGCAGGTACAACAGGTTCTGGTAAGTCAGAAACTATTATCACCTATTTGATTGGACTGTGTGTTAAGTATTCCCCTATTGATTTAAACTTGATGCTTGTCGACATGAAAGGTGGTGGATTCTCTGAACGACTTGGAAAACTCCCTCACTGTGTAGGTACTGTTACAAACACTGCTGGTGAAAGTCAAGGAATTTCTGCTGTTTATATGTTAAAACGTTTTCTGGAATCACTTAATGCAGAAGTTAAAAACAGGCAAATTATTCTTGCAGATCTTGATGTTGATAATGCAGATGCTTATATTAATGTTTTACGTAAGATTAAAAAAATTCACGAGCTTAAAGATGTTGATGATATTGATAGTATTAAAATTCGTGAAGATTTGATTAAAGAGATTCGTGACGGGAAGAAACAAAAGCAGATTAACTATATTAATGAGGATATTAGTAAACTTAAGCCATTATCGCATCTGATTTTAGTTGTTGATGAATTTACTGAATTAAAGCGTTTTTCTAGTGAATCCGATAATGTTGATTTTATTTCCGAAATTACAACAATTGCTCGAATCGGAAGAACACTCGGACTTCATATTATTCTTGTATCTCAAAATATTGAAGGTGCAATAAATGATGATATTCGTGTGAATACAAAATCTAAAATTTGTCTTAAAGTTGCAACAAAACAAGCATCAAAAGAAATGCTGGGTACAACAGATGCAGCAGCTGCTACAATGCCTGGACACGGTCGTGCCTACATTCTTGTTGGAACGGGAAGCAGATACGAGTATTTTCAATCGGCATATACTGGTGCTAATAAAAATACAGAAATCAAGCCACCTGCATTAATGACTTATGTTACCAACACGGGAACTTTTGTAAAGGATTTTTATGATTCTTCAAAAGATAATGATATCCAAAAAGCTAAAGATAAGCGACTAAGTGCAGGAGTAACTCAGCTTGAATATGTTGTTGAGAAAATTATTGACATATCATCTGAATTTGAGCTCCCTGAAAAGATTTTCCAAGACCCCCTTCCTACGGAGTTAACTGATGATGAGGATGAATTTAATGACTGGATTGAGGTGAGATAAACATGACAACAGATAGATTAGAATTATGTGTGGTTGGTAAATATGATATTCCTAGTAAGCAATGTCAGTCTGTATTTCAAATTGATCTACTCAATTCTAATGTAGCGATTTTTGGATCTGCACTTTCTGGAAAGACTAATCTTTTGAAGTTGTTTATTAATTGTCTTCATAAGAGGAATAATGAGAAGAATGAACAGATTTTTATACTTGATTTTAGTGGAGCACTGCAGGAATATAAAAACATGCCATTGGTTTCTGCTTATTTTGATAGTAGTAATGAAGAGTATGTCAAAAGAGTATTTCGAATTTTAGAAATGATTCTAAGAAAAAATATCAAAGAATTAGGAAGTAGGAATTTTGCAACAGGCAGAACCAGCAATTTACCTCATACAACGTTTATAATTGATAACTTGAATGCTTTTATTGATGAATCACGTTATAATTCTTACCATGAAAAATTTGGAAGACTTTGTAGGGATGGAAGGTCAAGAGGAATTTCTATTGTTTTTACTGCAACAGACACTAAGGGTTTAGCTCGTTATCTGCTTTCTTTTGAGCAGAAAATAGCTTTGAATCTTTCTCAAGAAAAGTGCACAGAATTGTTTGGAATTAAATCTGAACCATTAGGTAATATTCCTGGTCGCGGATATGCAAATGTTACGGAGAGGCCAAATGGCATAATAGGAACATTTAATCTAAATGCACCTTATGAAGTACAAATATTGAAAAGTTCTGATATAGCAGATGAAACATCAAATTTTATAAGAAAACTTCATGGAAAATATGGATATGATGCTGCAACTGCAAAATTTGATCGAGAAGTAAAGAAATATCAGACATTTCCTCAAGAATTATCATATAGTGATTTTCTTGAATTGAAACAGCCATATTCATTAGATGAAAGAAATCCTTCGGGTTCTTTTGTAGAAGTAGGATTGGATTATGTTGACTTTAAACCAATCGGTGTTGACTTTGATGATTCCAGGGTTATTGCAGTCTATGGTAAAAGAGAATTTGGCAAAACAAATCTTTTGAAAATTTTACTGGATAACTTGAGTAAAATCAGATCAACATTTCGGTTCATTTTTTTTGATGATGGCAGAAAGCAGTTACTTGATTTTTATAACAAGTTCAAATTTGAACTGAATTGTGAATATATTGGAGAATTTAAGGCTGTAGACGCTTCTTTAGCAAACGGTAGAATAGTCAAGAGAAAATTATCCCCTATGCAGCAATTTTACAAGTTGATTCATGAAGATTATATAAGTTTAAATAAAGATTTTGTAGATAATCCGATATTGAATCAAATATATGGTGTAGATGATGAAAATATAATGGTAGATGATATCCCTAAGGGTTGTGAGAAAGGAGAGGCTCAACCTACTGTTTTTATTATTCAAAGCAAATCCGTATATTTAAATACTAAGACCAATTCCGAGTTTATTCACTATATTTTGCCTGAATTATTAGATATTGCAGAAGATAATGATTTGACTTTTCTTTTCACAGATGTTAGAAAAATTACAGATGCTGAAGTGAATTTGGAGTTCAATAGTGCTTTGAAAACAGTATTTCTTCTCGATAACATAGCTGAGTTTGCTAGCGAACGTGGTGGGAAATCAGTTTTTGGTGAGATGGATCAGAAGAGTCTTAAAGAGGACTATGCCAAGTGTGAGCTTGGTGATGGTTATTACTATAATGTTGAAGCTGATTCATTGAAAAAAGCAAAATTCATTAAAGTAATTTGAGGAGGATTTATCATGGGTGAAAGTGCATTCAAATCTGCTGATACAACTAAAATTGCAGAGTTTGAACGTCAGAGCATGGAGGCTATTAGAGAATTTGTTGCTATAAAAGAAGAGTTTGGAAGAATCAATAGTGACTTGTTAGGTGCATGGAAAGGTTCTGGTGCAAATGCATATAAGCATGAGACGGACCATATTCTTGAAAAAATTGGCAGTATTGAAGATGTTTTAAATGCTATCAATGAGAGTGCCGTCAAAGATATTAGAAGTACCTACAGCGAGACAGATGAGCAGCTCGGAGAATTTAACAGAAATCCACATTCTGGAGAAGGTGAATAAACACATATGGATATGACAGAAGCAAAATATGTGGATACTTCTACGCAAGTACATCTACATAAAGTTCCACTAACTATTCTGAATGAGAACGATAGTGAGACAATCTTTAATGTGATTATATTGGGAGAAGATAAGGAAAACACAAATGACGAATAATGATATTATCAGAGGGTCCGAATTCAACTATAAAATTGATACTTCATACGGCTTATCGGCAGATGGATATATCGCAACAGGTACAGAGAGTATCGTTTATAAAGGTAAAAAGATTTCTTGTGATGGTAAAATAATACTTTCTTGTGTTTTGAAATTCAAATATAAGTCAATTGAAGTGGGGGCTGACGAAGATCAATCTAGAGTTATAGATTTATATGAACGATTTAGAAGCCATGATTTGAAAATGTTTGATGAATTGCAAGATTGCCGATCGGTAGTTAGGATTTTTGATGTAATTGAAGATCTTGGGGATTTTTCTATAACGGATACTCATGTACCGGAAGGTAAAAAGTCAATATCAATTAACAGAGATCGTTTCTTCTGTGTGGTAGAAGAATATATTGACGGATGGTCATTAGAAGAGTATTGTAGAGATGAATACTGGAAACTTACAGAAACAGTCGATGTAGGAAACAATTTAAAAAAGAAAATTCCTTTTCATCATTTTTCACATGAAAAACAACAAACTATGTTGAATAGTTACCAACGTGATTATGATGAAATTATTCGCTATCAAAGTGAAATAATTGATTTTATGTCGAAACTATGTGAAATTTTGGAATATATTACGGATAAAAAGAAGATTCTTCATTTAGATATAAAGCCAGATAATATAATGGTTACCAGATACGGAAAAGAAATTGTGTTGATTGATTTTGGTCGATCAGAGCATATTAATCCTCAGACACATTCTGTACAAAGTATGCTAGGTGCAGCTGATTATAATCAGGAAAAACAGAGTTTTGCACGTCAATTTCAATATGGTACATTAGGTTATGCTGCTCCAGAATGCTTTGCTGCTCCGATAAGCGGATCGAATTTTCCATTTGATGAATCAGGACTACAAAAAGGAAGAATGAGCGTTGAGAGTGATATTTTTTCTTTTGGGGCTACATTTTGGGAATGCTTGAGCATATTTGAGCTGTATACAGGTAATCAATTATTTTCATCTGAAAAAAGCAATGATGGCTATGGGGCTTTCTATCGTAAATTTTTATTGAATGATACAGCATATTGCGATAGAGATCTTTCAATAACTTCTTCTCATTTTCATGAAAAGTTAGAGAATATAATTAGAAAATGTACCAAAAAACGTGTACCAGGTTATTTAGATAAGGAAAGTGATGTTTACTCTTCCTACTACCATGATTATAAACAGTTGCAGGATGATATTCAATTTGCAAAAGAATCAGCACCAACTCTCGTTAAGACCGAGAATCTCAAAGTAAGAAATGGTTTTGGAGTATCAGGAGTAATGGCAGGTTTAATGGGATCTGTACTGCTTGTCTGTGGCTTCTTAAAATTAACTGGTAGTTATTTTGCACAGCAGAAAATGGATAATATAATGCAAAAATACAATCCAACTCTAATTGAACGATTAGAAGATGCTGCTATGGAGCAGATGAAATCGTCTACAGAGATTGAAAAACATGATATTTACAATAAGACATATGAATTTTTAAGAGATCAAGATGATGATCTTGATTATACTGAAACGGTTGTTCTTGTTAATCTTATGAATCAAATTGATAATAATTCGTTTGTAAATGACTCTGTAGATACTATGCTTCTTACTGTAGATTTAAAAGGATTTAGTAGTTGTATTGAGTATACAATTACTCATCTTACAGAATGCAACAGCACAGGATATGAACTTGCTGTTCAAATATATAATGCACAAAAACGTATTAATCTCTCAGAATGCTATTCTGTTTTAGTAGCGAATTATGATGATACAAAGTATGGCAAAATGATTCAACGACTTGCACAAGACCTTAATCATGATGAGTTAATTACAAAAATTGCAGAGGAAATGTTGCCACAAAATTTAAAACAAGCAGATAAAAATAGTAGTGAGTATAATAACAAATTAGCAGAAGTTAAGAACGAGATAAAACTTACACTTGATTCTGCAATTAAGGGGAATACTGATGAAGATATTAAATAATATAAGACAAGGTTGGAACAATGAAGGCTTTGCAAGAATCAGAAAGTATATGCGAAAACCTGCAATCGTTGCTTTTGTCATTACAGATGTTATTGTATTTCTTTTAATATTATTCTTGTTGATTTTTGGAAAGCTTGAAGATTTAATAGTGTCAATGAATGTTCGATATAATTCTCCAGCATTTATTGTTCTAGTAATCGCACTTTTTGTTGTTCAAATTGGAGCAATTGGCTACGGAGTAGTATTGAGTTTGCATAAATACAGACGCCCAAGCGGAAAAGGTGTATTCAAACCCTCATATAAAGAAGGAACATCTTATAAGGCACTATATGAGCATCTCGATTTTATGAAAGGAGGAGAAAATTGAAGCAAGTTAATGCAAAAACTTTTATACGAATAAGTGAGATATGCTTCACAATATCCTCGTTTTCTTTTCTGTTAATTCCGATATCTAATTTCGATGGTAGTTATTTGCAACAAGTTATAGCATATTTTTTTGGTGTGTTTTTTTGGGGAGGTTTATTGTTAGGATTGGGTAGTTTAATTATTCTTGATTACAAACGTCGAAAAAATAAATTTAGAAAGTTTCGTTATCCAGGCCTATTTTGCTTTTTTAAAAATAAAAAAGCAAAAATATGTGATGCTTTTATGATTACAATCATTTTTATATTCATTATATCCGAGAAACAACTTGGGTTATATCACACACTAAATTTCGTATTACTAGCACTTATGATGCTATCAATATATTATCACTCAATTTTTAATGGTAATAATTATGCCTATGCATTTCAGAAAGGGGCATGAAAATGGCAATAATGAAAAAAGTAGTAGCTGTATTAAGCTCAGCGGCAATGCTGTTTAGTACTTGCATTAATAGTAGTTTGGCCGTGATTGCTGAAACAACTTCACTTGATAAGTTGGATTTTTCAGTTAATATTCCAGATGATTGGACAAACACTTTCAATGATTGGATTGAAGTTTCTGAAAATACAAAGGTTTACTTTAAAGTAAGCGATCATTTACAAGATAGTATCGCTTGGGGTACTTATACTGATCCTGATGCAAGAGAATGGAATCAAAGTGTGGATTTAAGTGAAACAGATGTCGATGGTGATTATATCAAGTTTTGGGCAGTTAGAAACGGAATTATTCAAGATGATCCAGAAGCTGTTCGCTTCTATTATGATAAAACAAAACCAAATAATTTTAATGTAGCTGTTGATGAGGAAACAGAGCCATATACACTTAAAAGTAGTGACATTATTACGGATTCTCTTTCTGGAATTAGTGGAATATACTATTCCGTTGCACGGGAATATGATTCAGTTGATGCTATTAGAGCTAACTGCATTGAAGCAGTTACAATTGATGATAGGAATGGTATGCGTTTTTCTGTTGAATGCACATCAGATATGTCTGACAATATTGTATATTTTTACGTTATTGACTTTGCAGGAAATATCCAAACTAGTTCTATTAAAATAACATCTTATATGGATACTTCAGCTCCATCGCTGATTCTAGATGGAATTGACGAAAACATGTGGGTTAATAGAGACACTCTGAAAAACACTTGGAATATTCGTACCGAATCATATGGTGCCAAAGTGTATTATAAGGTTTCTGATACGGATCTTTTAGATTCTTGGGGAGATTATTCGGATGCAATTGAATGGAGTGAAAATGCAACAATTCCTGAAGGAGAGAAGTATATCCACTTCTGGGCGGCTTATGATTCTGCTGGGCGAGAAGTAGCAGAGGAAACACGTTTCTATAAATATGATAATACCAGTCCGCAGGAATATACAATTAAACCTGAACCTCAGCCGGGAGGAACTGACTCCACTGGTTGGCATGAACCCACTTTTTATGTATACGGTGCTAATATTTACGATGCAATGTCGGGCATCAGCAGAATTTACTATACTGCGACACACAATGAGCATGAAACTCCGAATGAGATTGATGTTAACCTTAATGCGCTTAAACAGGAGGATAATGGAACTTACAGTTTCACTCTGGATATGAGCGAGTATTTCTATGACAGAGTTACTTTAACCTATTATGTGGTAGATGAAGCGGGAAATACAACAAAAGTTATTAATGAAAATATTTCCTACGATTCCCAATCTCCTATGATTGTTACCGGAAGTAATAATACAGGAATAATACATGGTATAGATGTTAATTCCCCGACTCTTTCTCCAATTTCTTTTGGTGGAGAGAAAACAGGTACACTGTGGAATTCTGTTTATGTGAATAATAATGACCACTATATCAAAGTTGTTATAAATGACAACAATCTCTCTGAAATCAGAGTATATGTTGATGGGGCTGAAAATGGTATAGCGTTTTCTCAAGACGGCACTGGTACTCAAGGGAAAAAATGGATTTGTGCAGATGAGTCTAACAATAATCAGAAAGCATATTTTATCAAAATCTCTGAATTAGAACTGGAACCAGACATGAAGCACCATATAACAGTAAGTGCTTTTGATGGATACAACACCAGTGAGCCTGTTGATTTGACTTTCGGTGAAGGAGAGGACGAGCAGGAGTATACCATTTTCTATGATCCAAAGGATGAAAATGATTCCAAAATCAGTTTTATTCCCAATGAAGAATCAGAATCAATCGACAATTATTATGGTACTGGAGTTGGCAAAAATAATATAAATATAATTGTTAATGATGACAACGGATTAAGTGATTATGTTGTAAAAGTTAATGGTACAGATGTTGTGTCTACAGATCTTTCAAAAGGTGAATTGACCACGGGAACATATACCACTGAAATAACTAAAGCAAATGCAAGCGGTGAAGTTCAGTCTACAAAAAGTGTAGGAACTGAAACATATTCAGTTCCTGTTAAAAGCGACTCCTATAAACTTTCATTAGATGATAAATATTTTATTAAGAACGAAAAGCCTATAGACGGAAAGTATGATGTGGAAGTATGTGCAAAGGATTTAGCAGAAAATGAATCTTTCAAAACATATAGTTTCATTATAGATACAATTGCACCAGAAATTAATTTATGTGAGTATCAGTATAATCGTTCCCTTTTGAGATATTTATCATTTGGTTTATTTGGCAATGAATCATATAAAATCAGTGTAGAAGTATATGACCCTGAAGTTGAAAGTGGCGTTCCGGGTATTGGGGTAGAAAGCGTAGTATTAGAATGGGGTTCGAAATCATATGAAGGAAAATATAACGCTGATACCAATAAGTATGATTTTGATGCACTTCCAATAGGACATAAAGATATTCCTGTAATTATTGTTACAGATAGACTTGGTAATTCTGCGAATTATTGTATGGTTTCTTCTGACAGTAATGATGATAATCATGATAATAAGGCAGCTATACAACTTAATGCTGGAAAAGGAAAAATTCCACTGAGTCTTGAAAATACACTTCCAGTTTCTACAATTATACCTCCTGAAAAGTTTGCGGTTGATAACACAGAAACAGATGCACTTAATATTTATAAACAGTCCTTTGAAGACGGTCATGTAGAGTGGTGGTATCCAAGTGAGATTGAATATCAAATAACAGCACAGGACGCTGATTCAGGTTTGTATTCTGTATTTGCTTTAGAAAATAATGAACAAAGGGCAGAAGAAAAGAAATCAGATAAAATAGATTTTAGTAGCGGCTCTTTCACTGATTTAGCAACATATACATATGCTATTTCTGAAGAAGGCGATTACAATCTGTTTACTTATGCTATAGACAATGCACAGAATAGTAACAAAATAAATTCCAAGGCATCGCAATCTCTTGTTGTTCATCTTGATAAAACAAAACCTCAAATTACAGAGTTTCAGTTTGGAGGACATCCAGATCAAGGTGATACAGTTGAACGAACCACATATGGATTCTTTTTTGTAGAGGATACCGAAATAAGGGTATATGTTGATGATACAGGTGTATCCTCTGGACTGAATAATGTGAAACTTTATTTGAAAAATGTAAATGGAGACGACAAGACATTTACTAAAGCAGCTAGTTCTTTTGACACAGATCAGCAAAACGGTCGTAAATATGCTTCTTTTACTATTGAAAAAGGTTTTAAAGGAAAAGTTATATCTATTGTAACAGACAATGTTGGTCACTCTTCTGGATTGATTAATGCCAATGGTAACATTGTAGAAGATCCAGAATTGCATTCTCGTGCATCTTCAATAGAAATTAAGGAAAACGAATCTGCAAAACAAAATGATGCAAATGGTGTACCACTTTATAATACAAGTATTCCGGTAACTGTTACAGTTATTGACAATTTCTCTGGAATAAGCCGTATTGATTGGAGCATTGCAGATGATAATGAAGCTGGCACAATTGAGGTCGATATAGAGGGGAATTGGAAAAATATTTCTGGAAATGCTCAAATCCTTGAAGATAGTATAGAAAGAGACCAAAACCTTATTACGAAACTTCAATTCGAGATTGTTGTGGATAGCAATACTAATGGAAATGCAGTACATGTTACACTTACAGATCGGTCTGGCAATACCAGTGAATTTGAAACCCAATATAGTATTGACACTACAGAACCTACTATTTCTGCTACTTTAGAAGGTGGAGCAATTTCCAATGATTATTATTACAACACCAGTCAAAGGGTTATAGTATCAATAACTGAGAGAAATTTTGATCCAAATGCTGTAGTTGTTAGGGTTAACAATAATATTCAGGCAATTCAGTGGAACGAGCAAAACTCTTCTGTGACATCCGATGGAACTGTACATACTGGTACATTTGTTCTTGCGGCAGATGGGGAATATGATTTTTCAATTAGCTACACCGATATGGCGGGAAATGTTGGAACTCCATATTCACACTCTCGATTTGTAATCGATAAAACCAGTCCAAAAATTTCTAATAATTTCGAGTCGTTTGGTTCAATGGACGATGAAAATATCTATTACAATATTTCTCAGAAAGATAAGACCAAAGCTGAGATTACTGTTGTGGAAACAAACTTCTTTCCTGAAGATATGAATATTAACGTTTATTATCAACCTGCTGGCAGTAAACACACAGATTCTGGAGCAAACTGGACAAATTATTATTACTCATCAGATTGGCATGATAGTGGTGATAATACGCACACTCTGAGTATACCATTTACAGAAGATGGTGTCTATAAAATATCAATGTCTCCTATAGATAGAGCAGGAAATGTTGGTGATTTTTCAAAAGATAAGAATAGTCAGTATCCGAATAAAACTGCCATATTTGAAACAGACTATACTGCTCCTATTATTGTTTCGAGAGATAATAAATCTGTAAAATCAAATGATGTTAAATTTTACGACTTGTATGATTTCGAGCGAAGAAATGATGAAGCACCGACTGTGATTTTTGAAGATACTAATATCGAAAAAATTGTTTGTGATGGTCAAAAGTATACACCTGTATACACCAATGGTAGAGAAATTGGAAAAATAAAGCCAGAAAATATAAGTAGCGAATCCAAAAAGTTAGTAACAGATGCATATGTACCACAGATGATCTATACACTTGAAGGATTTACAGTAGATGGTGTATATTCAGCTAAACTAACTGCTTATGACAAAGCTGGAAATAAGAGTACAATAAATGATAATACCTATGTTCGTATGGTTGACCCAACAGTAAATGTGTTAGCTTATATAGAAAACAGTAACCGTGAGAACATGGAGGGATGGTATTCCTTTGAAGATGAAAATGGTCCTATCAGTAAACAGCCAAACAGCTTCTCGGATTTAAATATTGTAGTATTTTCAAAGTCAAGTGATACTCATGTTCTTTTAGTAGACAAAGCAACAAACACTTCTACTGATACAAATATAACTGACACAGAAGATTCGTTATTCGATAAGAAAATGTATGGTATGGGTGCATATCGTTATACGTTACCAGGAACGTATTTTGAAAAAAACTATACTGCAGATGCGGATACAAATCTTTACCTCAGAGTTGAAAACGATGGCAATACTCTTGATCTTGGAGAGATGTATATTGATAATACAGACCCAGATTGCAATATTCCTAAGCATTTTCATGATTGGGGTTGGTTTAAGGGATCTGGAAATCAAAGTTTAACTTTTGATGGTGTTTCTGAAGTGCTTGATGTTGAGAAGACGGTTGCTTATGTTGATGGGCAAACGATTTATCTATCAAATACTTCGGACAACGATTCTTCAATATTCTCTTATGACGAAGAAAATAATACATTGACGCTTACGCTAGAACCTGGAGGTCATAAGGTAGGATTACTTCTTGTTGACAGAGCCGGAAATAGTAAATCAATTAATGAGGTTCAGCATCTTGCAATAGGTAATTACAGAATCTGGATTGGTATTGGATTTGGATTGGGTGTAATTCTTTTAATATCAATCATAGCATTTATTGTCAAGCGAAGAAAACATGTATAAATAGGTGGATTAGAAAATAAAAGAATCTTTATATTGCCAATGTTGCAAGTATATGCAACGAAACATCAAAACAGCAAAGAAACGGAAATCTAAAAGGGTTGCATTGTATTAAAGATTAGGTTCTTTGCCATAACTGCACTGCACAAATGATACAATTGTGCAGTGCTTTCTTTTTGGAAAAGCGCTGAAAATGCGTGACCTTTTCGACTTTATCAAACAAAAACAGCCTGCTGTGGAGTGCTTTCCCAGCAGGCTGTTTGTATTTCTGAAACAACAAAAAAACGATAGGGTAAAATAAAACGGTAGGTCGAGGCTATCGTTTTATTGTTGTAAAATCAAAATTAGAACCATAAAAAATGCCATGCTGGGAAAGCACATCTTCTCAGCATGGCATTTTGTTTCTATGAAATGTAGATTTCTTCGTAAAATCCGCCCATTTATTTGCAGAAATTTCAGACAAAACAGCATCAAATCTGCTATCATTATAGCAGATTTTCAGAAAAAGTAAAGTATATATTTCTGAAAATTCATGAATAAATCATCAGAATCGGAGAAAAAGCAGGAGTTTTCTTGTTTTGAACAGTCCGAAAACTTGTCAGGAGGGATTTCAAATGCCGAGAAGAGGCAGCAACATTTATAAGAGAAAAGACGGTCGGTTTGAGGGACGTGTCCCGATCGGGCATAAGGAAGATGGGTCGCTGAAATACAAATTTGTGTATGCCAGAACGCTTTCTGAAGTAAAGGAAAAGATGGCACAATTTCAAGTCGTTTTGCAAAGTCAGCTGGTTTCTGCTTTGAAATTAACTGTGGCAGAGGCATCTCGTCAGTGGCTTTCCGCAGCAAAATTGCGTGTGAAACCGTCCAGTTATGCGCACTATGAAAACATCATTCGCAATCATATTCTTCCGGATCTCGGAACAAAATATCTCACGGATATGACAACGCATCAGCTGAATGATTTTGTCTATGAGAAACTGCAAAGCGGTCGATTATGCGGAACTGGCGGACTTTCCGCTCGGTTTGTACAAGACATTATGCGGGTTTACCACAGCATAGAACAGTATGCAGTGCAGGAGTATCACATTCATGGAACGCATTTCACTATGCCAAAAGCAGAGAAAAAGCAGCTGGATGTTTTGTCTTCTGAGGAGCGAAAGAAGTTGGAACAGTATCTTCTTCAGACAGGGCTGACCATTGATTTGGCGATTCTGCTGTGCTTGTTCACCGGTTTGCGTATAGGTGAATTATGCGGCTTGCAGTGGAGCGATATTGACTTTGAAAACGGAACGCTTTCTGTAAAACGAACGGTGCAGAGAGTTTATCGAAATGGCTGTTCTGAGGTACTGATTGGCTCTCCCAAAAGCAGAACTTCCGTGCGGACAATTCCGGTTCCGTCCTTCTTGTTGACACTGCTGGAGAAGAAAAAACGACAAGATTTTCTGTACTTGATTACTGGGAAAAGCAAACCGGCAGAACCGAGAACGATGCAGTATCGGTTTCAGAAAATCCTGAAACTTTGTGGTATCCGGAAGGTTCCATTTCATTTGCTTCGACACACTTATGCTACAGATTGTATTGCCCATGGGTTTGATGCAAAGACGCTGAGTGAATTGCTGGGACACGCTGATGCCAGTATTACGCTGAATCGATATGTGCATTCCTCTATGCAGATGAAGCAGGAATATGTAAAGCGACTGCAATTGACGGGATAATGTTTCGCCGTCAAAAAATCGTATGAGAAATGCGAAAAACATTGGAAACAGCGTGGATTTTTAGGCTTGAATAGTCAATGGTCGGATTTTACGAAACAAAAATGCTTCTTTCCTTTTAGTATCTCCAGTGATAAACCATCTATTCTTCTTGCTTTTTGGGATTTTTTATGGTATGATGGAAATAGAGAGAAAAAGATAAGAAAGGGGCATATTGCGTGATTCGCATAGCAGTAGTAGATGACAATGAAATGATTCGTAAGCAGGTTAAAAGATTTTTGAATACCTATGCCTTAAAAAATTCTGTAGTATTCGAAATCTATACATATGAAGATGGGCACTTGTTGACACTAGATATAAATCATGAGATGCATTTTGATTTAATCTATTTAGATATTGAAATGCCAATCCAAAATGGAATTCAAGTGGGACATTGGATTCGTGAAATCGCTCAGGATGAGTGGATGCAAATTGTATTTATTTCCGGAAAAGATGGCTATGATAGAAAATTATTCTCTATCAATTGTTTGGATTTTTTAAGTAAACCAATTTGCTATTCTGATTTAGAAAGGACAGTAAATCGATTTCGGAAATTAACAAGACGACCAGAAGATGTTTTTACATTTCAAAATAATCATATCCTGCAGAGGGTTCCTATTGCAAATATTTTGTACTTTGAAAGCACAAATCGAAAAGTCAATATTATAACTACCACAGATATGTTGGAATTCTATGATAAGTTGGATAATGTTGAATCTCAAGTACCATCTCAGTTTTTTAGAATACATAAGTCGTTTTTAGTAAACTATTATCATATCAGAAAATTTGAGTACGACAATGTGATTATGTCAAATCAAAAGCGACTTCCAATTAGCCAATCGAAAAGAAAAGAGATGCGAGATTTACAATTAGAAATCGAAGATATGGAGGAATAAAATGTAAATGAGTGCTTTTACCTATCCTATTTTTTATTTACTTGCAGATATATTTGAAATTTTTATCATATACAGATACATGGATTTGTTTTTTGGATGGAAACAACATACGAAAGTAACGTATTTTGCTTTTGTATACTATTTTCTTTCTACAGGAATTCTTCACTTAATCATAGATGCTCCTATTTTCAATTTAATCTTTTCTATTTCTGCAATTTCATTTGTTACTTGTACTTATCGAACACGATTATGGAAGAAAATTTGTGTTGTATTGTTTTTGTATTGTTATATGGCTGTAGTAGAATTGATAGTCGGCAATATAACTGGTTATGCAAAAACGGATATGATTGGAGAAGGCAGCTATCAAAATGTCGCAGGCTTAATAATCATGAAATTATTATTCTTCTTAGGTACTTTAATATTTTATAACATAAAGAGCATGAAATTAAACTCTAACCTTTCTATTCCAATATGGTCTGCTTCCTGTTTGATTCTAATTATTTCTGTCATCATTGCATTTACATTGTTTTTTAATGAGGAAATTCATACAATCCAACTTACAATCGCTCTCGTATTGCTAGTAATTGCGAATATTCTGATTTTTTATCTTTATGATCTCTTGGCACAGTTTTACATGAAAAGAGTCGATGCGGAGGTGTTGAACAAAGAAAGACAATATTATTTTCATCAGTGTGAACTGATGAATCAAATGCAAGAAAATACAGCTTCTTATCGGCACGATTTGAAAAATCATATGATGGTGCTTGCTGGATTGGCAGAAGAAAGCAAAATCACAGAGATACAAGATTATATTGAAAAAAATATAGCATCATTACCTACTACAAAAGTGTACAGCAAAACAGGAAATATTTATCTGGATAGTATTATTAATTTCAAATTATCAGAAGCAGAACAATTGGGAACAAAACTGCAGTATAGAGTTGAAGCCGCTTCCGATCAAGTGATTGATCCAAGAGATCTCACTATTATACTTGGAAATTTATTAGATAATGCGATTACCGCTGTTGCTTCTGTTTCAAATAAGACCATCCATTTTTTATACCGTGAAACAAAAGGAAGAATTATCATTTCTATCTCTAATAGTTATGATGGCACAATAATCATGAAAAACCAGAAAATCATAAGTCGAAAAAAGGATACCCGTATTCATGGGTACGGATTAAAGAATATTGAAAAAACAGTTGATAAGTATAATGGAACTGTCAAGATACTGCATGATGACAATATGTTTACAGTTAAACTTCTCCTCTATGTATAATAACTTTTTTATAGCGTAAAATAAATTACAGAAAGCAGAGGCATTCAAATATGGATGCCTCTGTTTTTTTTGTTTGTAACAAAAGTATATAAGTATAAAATGGAAAATAAAGGATTATAAAATCAAGAGAATACGCATAGTTCCATATGATTTCTTTAAATTTCAACATTAACATATATCAAATTCAACAAGATAGGATGCAAAACTCGAATTTTATGGTATTGTATAGTTGGCAGATAGAAAGGGGTGTATACATGAAAAAAATGTTTTTGCGATTTGGGCAGTGTTTTGCTGCATTGGCATTCGTATTTGCTACTGTAACTGCAAATTCTAGCTGCATGATCATTGCTCATCAGCCGGAGGAACCGGAATCCGTAAAAAAACTTCGGAAATTCTAAATGTTTGCTAGAAGTACTAAAAGAATAATACACTGGCTTTGTAGGAAAAAGATTATTAAACAGCAAGACATGGATGTGTATGCGTATGGAATTCAGAACCTTCTGATATTCCTATTCAATCTATTCTCTTTTATGGTAATAGGGGCTATATTTCACACAATCATGTATACTGTTGTATTTATCTTGTTTTATTCTGTTTTGAGAATATATGCTGGCGGATATCATGCAAGTACAGCTATGAGATGTTATTTCATTTCTAATGTCATTGTTTTAATATTTGTAATTTTATTCAAAAATCTGCCAATAAACAATGTTGTTAGCTGTATCAGTGCCTTTTGCTGTTATACATATATTTTTATGTTTGCACCTGTAGATACTCAAAATAAACACCTAGACCAATTAGAAAAGAAATGTTATGGAAAGAGAGCTCGAATTGTTTTGTCTATAGAATTGCTAGTACAGCAGTTCTCGCTTTGGACTGGACAACAAAAGCTTTCAACTACAATTATGTTTTCACTTTGTGCAGTGTGTATCATGATGTTGATTGGACAGGGTAAAAACAGATACAATCATCGTAAGCCAGTATGAAATTTGAAAAGCTGCAAATCCTGAAAAATTCGATTTTGTAGCTTTTCTCTTTATGTTTAACTTAAGATAGGAGAATGTGCATGAACAAAAAACTGACAAGAACACTTGCCGGAGTCATGTCCCTAATGTTCATGGGACAGATCATGGTCTTTGGTGACGGCGCTTCGCAAGGCATCTTGCACGCAGATACCATTGCTTCTGCGGCAGAGGCAATTGAGGGCGCAAAGAATAAAGACCAACTTGCCAAAGAGTTCGAAGAGGCGACAAAGGGACTTGGCGAGGTAGATTACTTTGAGCTGCCGGAATCGGTTGAGCAGAATATCATGATGTATAGCAGCCGAACAGAAGCGCAGGTTGGAGCTGCATCTGCATTTACATCTAATTTTACATGGGATCTTACTGCAAAATCATATATTCAGTATTTGAAAGAAGCAATAGGCGTTCAGGATACGTCTGCCTTAACTATTACCGGTAAAGTGCAGAAAGGTACAGTAAACGGTCATGCAGCTTCCGACAATACACCGATTTATGTGCGTATTTTTGACGGAGATTGGAATGAAATTGAAAGCTGGGAAGTTTCCGAAGGCGAAGAATACACTGCAACTGTAACTGGCTCCGGCGTGCATCATGTGAAGTTTGAGTGCGATGGTTATCTGCCGTTTTACCTGAAGGACTTCGGAACAGGTTCGTTCCAGATTGGCTCTGGTGATTCGCTGGATACGGTAACACTTGTGCCCGGTGATACGATATGGAATGAGGAAAATGCAAACCAATGGAGCGACGATGTAATCAATAGCAGCGATTTGGCATATGTGCAAAGCTGCTACGGCGCTTATCGTGGTGATCCTGGATTTAATCCAAGTATGGATCATGATGGAGATGGGATTGTAGGCGATGCCGATTGGGATTATTTTTATAGATTGTATGAAGAACTCGATGAAAATGAGTTCTATGATATGAACCAGTTGGATATATATCAATATGACTTGGATAATAACGGAGTTATTAACTACTATGACTTACAGTTAAAACAGAAAGATACAGGTGCAACAGAGGCGGAACTGGCTGATTTTGCCAGCATTGTTAAATCAGCACGGGATTACGAGTCCCCTGCATTTGTCTATAACCATTACTATACAAATGATGGAAAGGTAGATGCAGAGGACTACAATGAAGGCATTGACAAAATAAATGAACAAATTAAATTGAGAGATCGCTCCAGCAATTACTATGAATACATGGATAAGGACAACAGTGGCATCATTGACGATTTCGATATTAATTGGTTTTCAGATGCTCAACCAGAAACCGGAAGTTTGGACTGGGATCATGCATTTAAGAGAAATCTGACAATGCTGTCAGACGGTATGTTCCCCTACAGTTTCAATCTTCATGACACAAATTTCGACATGAACGGCTGCGCTCTTTATGTTGCAGACTGTATGTCATTCAATACAGATATGCCGCAGTTCTGGTCTGATCATGGAGCAACATTGGACATCAACGGCGGTCTGCTGATGATTGAAAATAATCTGGTATTCCGTACAGCATCTCCTGATGGATGGAGTGGAACAACGGGGCAGCTAATGGATCTGAACAATGGTACTATCATAATTGGCAACTGCTTTGATTTCGGTCAGGCAAACTGCTATGATACAATTGAGATGACCAATAGCGATGATACCTTGATGGTCGGTGGAAACTGGACATACATCACATTGACTGACATGGAAGGCAAATGGACAGCCGGAAATATCTGGTTCCTCGGACCAACATGGGAAGTAAACGAAGCTTCCGGCGATAAGTCTTGGTACACAGACAATTTATTTTGGTTATGCAGGCGGCAAACAGACTGTTCTTTGGGACAACTGTGAAACCTACATTAACAATGAAGATGGTTCGCTGAATACAGAGCGCACGTTTAATTTTGGCTATGTGGATGAAGAAGGTTATTGCCAGGGTATTTATTTCCTGAATGATTTCACAGAAGAAAACTACTGGTTCAGACCATGGTTCCGCCCGTATGATATTCCGGATTACACCCTCTACCGTAAGGGCTGGGAAATTGGTGACGGCGTACATATTGCAACCGGTAACTATACCAAATCCTTTACAGATTTGAGCGTAACTTCTCCTGGTGTCACTTCCGATTTTGTCCGCACTTACAATTCCATGAGTGATGAGGAAGGCAGCTTTGGTATTGGCTGGGATTTCAATATCGATGTGAGTAAGATCGTAATTCCGGCACAGGGTTACTATCAGGTAGTTCTTCCAGATGGATCT
>OLIS01000677.1_pt1 | contig 26541 bp, 12 predicted proteins | sample 1601351 | NCBI WGS metagenome assembly OLIS01 (sample SAMEA2452122, study PRJEB22498) | human gut metagenome | biome: human feces; feature: human gut; material: feces | place: Australia | collected 2012
GCCCTGGGCTATGTGCTCCATTGGGCTTTCAGCCCGCCCTTGTTAAATCCGAAACCTGAGTATATTAAGTATATGACAGACTTGCCATTTGCCTCTAACCCCATAGCCCTTAACACAAGCAGAGGTAACTTTATAACCCCATAACCTCATAACCCCATAACCTCATAACCTCATAACCTCATCCTCCCCCCACCATGACTGTTATCATCATACTCGCAGCTTTTACGCTCATACTCGGGTTGATAGAGATATTCATCACCCCGGGGTTCGGCCTGGCAGGCATCGGTTCGATAATCTGTGCCCTGGCCGACGTTGTGCTCATCTACACCGACTACGGCTTTGGTTGGGCCTGCGGTGCCGTAGTCATCGGTTTGGCCGTGTTGGGCATCATGCTCTACATTGTGGCCCACTCGCGCACCTTCGACCGCATGAGCCTCCACACCGCCATCACATCAACCAACGCCACCACCGACCAGCTGTCGGTTAAGCCCGGCGACACCGGCAAAGCCCTCACACGACTGGCCCTTGTGGGCAACGCCACCATAGGCGGCAAACAGGTTGAGGTGAAGTCATCGGGCGAATTTATAAATCCTGGCACACCCGTGCGCGTGGTAAGTGTCAGCGAAGCAACTATCATTGTTGAAAAAACTAACGAATAACACGTTGGCAACATTCTTAGTCGACGTGGTAACAAGTTGACAGATTTACAGGTAAGTATGCCATACACTACTTATTATGCTAAAGTAATACTGGCAAGAAGCTCAGAAAGCTGGACCAACTTACCTGTTAACCCGTTAACTTGTCAACCTGTTTGCTAATTACGCCAAAGCGTAACGAACAAGCAGGTGTTATACGCCTATATAATATATAATACTACAAATGAAACTCCGACACACCATACTGTCACTCGCGCTTGCCACTTGTGCCACAGCTGCCATGCAAGCCACCACTCCCGTACGCCGCACCATCAACCACCAACAGCCCAACGGACAGGTGGTCACCATCAATGCCGTGGGCAACGGGCGCTACACGCTCTACAGCCTCGACGGCACCGCCGTGCTGCCCGGCACCGACGGACACTACTACTATGCCACACAGAACGCTGACGGACAGCTCGCCATTGGCACCACCCTTGCCGGCCACGCAGCCCGCAGCACGGCACAGCCACGCCTAAGCACGGCACAGGCCGAGGCTCTGCTCAACGCCGCACTACCCGTGGCCCCCGTGGTGCGTCAGGGGGGCATGAGTGCCAAGAGCCTGACCACCAGCACACCCGACGGGTTGGGCGAATATGGCAAGAGTGCACTGGGCGCCGTGCAGAGCATTGGCAGCCCCACACTGCCCGTGGTGATGGTTGACTTTGCCGACCGCGCATTTCAGGACACCATTACCACTGCCAAGGTGACACGCTTCTTTAACGAAACGGGCTACCGCGACGAACCCGCTGCACGCGGCTCGGTGCGCGACTACTTTGTGGCACAGAGCGACAGCCTGTTTACCCCTACATTCAAGGTAGTGGCCCACGTCAAACTGCCCAGCGGCTATGTCTACTACGGCAAGGACGGCAGCAACGGCGGCACCGACCCCAATGCCCGGCAATTTGTGATTGACGCGCTGGCCGAGGCCTCGAAAGTGGCGGACTTTGGCCCTTACTGCACCCCAGGCAGCACCGATGTGCCAATGGTTGTGCTCATGTTTGCGGGGCCAGGGCAGCAATCGTCGTTTGAGGACGGCAACAGCAACTACCTGTGGGCCAAGTTTCAGCAGAGCAGTTTCAGCGTGAACGACAACAAATACCAAGTGCGCTCCTACTTTATGGGTAACGAATTGCTGCAAACTTATGGCACGAGCCCCAACGATGTGACGGGAGCCGCCATAGATGGTGTGGGCCTTTTTGCTCATGAGTTTGGCCACGCTCTTGGTTTGCCCGACTATTATAACACGCAGAACAGTTCGGCTTTCAACACCATGGGCTATTGGGACATCATGGACTACGGCCAGTATTACCAGAACGGCTACCGCCCCATAGGCTACACTGCCCACGAGCGCAGCTACCTGGGCTGGCTGCATGTGACGGAACTCACCGACAGCGCACAGGCCTGCCGCCTGCTGGCCCTCGACGGCTCACAAGGCAACGAGGGCGGTGTCCGCGCCTACGTGGTGCGCAACCCCGAGCATGCCAACGAGTACTATATGTTTGAAAACCGCACCACAAACACCTGGCACACCAAGACCATGGGCACTGGCATGCTCATCACGCACATTGACTACGACCGCTCGGCATGGAACAACAACCGCGTCAACACCCAGCGGGACCACCAGCGCATGCAGTTTGTGCCGGCCGACGGCATAAAGGAGGGAAACACCACAAGCGAGGGCATGAACATGAATGCTTTGTTTGCCGGCTACCGCGCCGACCTCTTTCCCGGCACCAAGGGGATTACACAGTTCCCCGATACCCAAACTCCTGCCGACACGCTGTACAACGGCAGCAGCAAATTGCTGAAACGCCCCATCTATAACATTGCGGTACAACCCGACGGCAGCATCACTTTCAGCTACCTTGACGCCTCGATAACAGGCATCGGGCAAACCGCTACCGTGGTACGCCAACCGGCCAAAGCCATCTACGACATGAGCGGACGCCGCATTGCCTCGTGGGAGACTGCCGCACCGGGCCTTTACATTGTAAACGGGGTGAAGGTGGCCAAACGCTGACACCAACGGCTGCCGCCTCTGACTTGCCGCAGGCCCGTTATTTACAAGAGTTGTCCAACAATGCGTCACACACGTTTGTCCTCGCGTTAAAACAAGATAAATATAACCGAAAGGACGGATAAGTAAGATTTTGTACGTATTTTTGCAACTTGATAAAGTAGGCACTGCGCTGCAAGTATACATTATTGTATTGGCAAGCAGCCGTCTTACCCCACATTATAATATATGAAGAAGAACAGCATATTCAGCCTCATACTCGCCCTGGCAGCCGGACTCACACTGGCCACGGCTTGCGACACGTCGAGCGAAGTGACCGAGAGCGACTCGGCACGCGACTGCCTCATAACCTCAGCCACAATGGGTACGCTCAAACGCCAGGTGCATACGGTCAATGCAGCCGGCCGCGACACTACCTACACCTACACGGTGACGGGGGCTGCCTACAACCTGACCATCGACCAGGTGAACAACCGCATATTCAACGAGGACTCTCTGCCTACCGGCACACGCACCGACAAACTGGTGTTTGCCAGTTCGAAGGGCATCAGCAGCACGGGCACACTAGCCATCAAGAGCCTCTACTCGGGCAAGGATACGCTCTACACCTATACCGACAGCACCGACTTCAGCGTAAACCGCGAGGTGTCGGTGTACGACACTTATGGTGAACGCAAGCGCACCTACACCTTCGACATTCGCGTGCACCGCCAGGAGGCCGACTCTACGGCATGGCAGCAGGTGGCAGCTAATCCGCTGAGCGATGTGGCCTCGTTTGTCAAGAGCCGCGCGCTCACTGCGGGCAACACGCTCTATGTGTTTGGCCAGCGCGCCGACGGCAAGGTGCAGGTGGTGCAGACGTCTGTCATGGCCCCCGACTTTGACGGCAGCGCGGCCAACATCAGCGCCACGGGCTTTGATGTGCGCAGCGTGACACACTTCGACGGCCACTTCTACGCTCTGGCCAACGGCACACTCATGCACTCGGCCAACGCTGCCGAGGGTTGGCAAACGGCCACCACGCACCACACTTTCAGTGCCATAGCGGGCTGCACGGCCGACAGCATTTATGCCATTTCTAACGCACAGATGTGGGCTTCGGCCAATGGCACGGACTGGGCGCCGTCTGCCATCGACACCGACGCACAGCTGCCTGCGGGCAACAATGTGGCTTCGGCCACGGTGGCCTCGCGCATTAACAAACCGGCCCAGATGCTCGTCATGGTGGGCATTGAAGGTGGCAAGGCCAATGTGTGGAAACACGACATCGACTCGGTGGGCGGTTTCTTCACGCCGTGGTACAACTTGCCCCAAACCAGCGAGTTGGGCGCTTATGCCTGTCCCGTTGTACAGCAGCACACACTCTTTGGCTACGACACCAACACGGTGCTCGCCGGCCTCAGCGCCGAAGGGGTAGTTGCCCCGTTTTATGTGAGCCGCGACAACGGCCGCACATGGCGCACCGATGTGCTGACACACCCCACGCTGACGGGGGCCACCTCACTGGCCGTTACCACCGATGCCAGCAATTACATCTGGCTCATCTGCGGTGGCACCGGTGTGGTGTATAAAGGACGCATCAACCGCCTCGGGTGGGAATAACAAGCGCAGCGGCTGCACATTTGCACATCTGCGAACATAGCGAGCGCATCACCTGCACATCTGCATCATCTATATTTGTTTTGGCCACAATTCATCACATATTCATCGTCATGCGGCAGCACCTTACGGTGTTGGCCGCATTGGTGTGTTTGTGTGTGGCAGCTCTCGCAGCCCCCACCCAAGCCCGCGCACAAGTGCAGGCCGACGAGAGCGTGTACCGTCTGGAACTGGGAGCCGGCATTGGCGGCGCTTTCAACTTTACCGATGTCAAGGACAACATAGGCATGGCTGCCGCTGCGGTGGCACGCTTCCCCTTCAATCCGCGCATGGCACTCAAAACACAGTTCAGCTTTGCACAAGTAAAGGGCGGCACCGCCGGGCTAAAAGCCTTTTATCCGGCCAACACCGGGGCTGCAGGGGCTGAAAGGCTCAACTACCAAGTGAGCAGCGCCATATACGACCTGTCGGCACTCTACGAACTGCACTTCCTGCCCTACGGCTATGAGCGCGACTACCGCCACTACTCACGCATCGTGCCCTATGTGCAAATGGGCTTCGGACTGACTTACGGCGCCGCAGGAAAGGCTTTTACAGCCAACATTCCACTCGGCGCAGGACTTAAATACAAACTGGGGCCACGCCTCAACCTGGGGCTCGACTGGCTGGTGCACTTCAGCCTGAGCGACAAACTCGACGGACTCGAAGCGCCTCTGGGCATCAAGAGCGAAATGTTCCGCAACAAAGACATTTACTCGACCCTCTCCCTCACCCTCACCTACGACCTCAACCCTAAGTGCCCCACGTGCAACAGGGACTGAGGCTCTCACACCCCCCTAACCTATACAAAGAGAAACTTATGCAAAAGATACCTGCCCACATAGCCATCATCATGGACGGCAACGGACGTTGGGCCAAAGCACGCGGTCTCGACCGCAGCATGGGACACCAACAAGGCGTTGTGGCCGTGCGCGAAATTACCACGGCCTGCTCCAATCTGGGCGTAAAGTTCTTGACGCTCTACACCTTCTCTACCGAAAACTGGAACCGCCCGGCCAACGAGGTGGCTGCACTGATGTCGCTCATTCTGACATCGCTCGAGGAGGAACTCTTTATGAACAACAACGTGCGCCTGCGCATCATTGGCGACCTCAGCCGCGTGCCCGAGGTGGTGCGCGAGTCGATACTCGGCCTGCAGCAGCGCACATCTGTCAATACGGGCATGACCATGGTTATTGCCCTGAGCTACAGCTCGCGATGGGAAATGACCGATGCCGTGCAGCGCATTGCGGCCGAAGTGGCCGAGGGCAAACTCGCACCGGCCGACATCAACGAGCAAACCATAACGCAGCACCTCAGCACCAACTTCATGCCCGACCCCGACCTGCTCATACGCACAGGCGGCGAGGTGCGGCTGAGCAACTACCTGCTGTGGCAGTGTGCCTACACCGAACTCTACTTCTGCCAAACCTTCTGGCCCGACTTTCACGAGGCCGACCTCGTAAAGGCCATCGAATGGTTTAACCACCGCGAACGGCGTTACGGCAAGACAAGTGAACAAGTGACCAAGGCTTGATATGTCACAACCCGGCGTGAAACCATGCCCAACTCTGCCCGCCGCCACCGCAACATACAGCGCTTACAGCTCCCAACGAGCCACACACGCGCTCACCTTACGCAACAACACAACGATAAATGAAATACAACTCACGCAAACTGCTCATCTTGATGGCTATGGCCGCACCGCTGGCCACCGCCGCACAAGCACAGACCGCAGAGGGTGACAACAACGACAACAAGCCCGTCATCACCTACACGGCCAACCACCCACGCTATGTGCTGGGAGGCCTCACCGTGGACGAGATGAAAGGCTACGACAACGACTACCTGCTCAACATATCGGGCCTCAACGTGGGCGACACCTACGAAATTCCCGGGCCCGACATCAGCGAGGCCGTGCGACGCTATTGGAACCAAAAAATCTTTTCGAACGTTGAGATTGTGGCCGACAGCATTGTCGACGGCAAAGCTTACCTGCACATCAAACTCACCGCACAACCACGCATATCGAGCATACGATACACCGGCGTCAAAAAGTCGGAACGCGAGGACTGCGAAAAGATTATCGGCTTTCAGCCCGGCAACCAAATCACCACCGACATGGTGAACCGCGCCGAGCACTACATCAAGAAGCACTTTGTGGAGAAGGGCTTCAAAAACTGTGAGGTGCACATCACACAACGCGAGGACGTGACGGGCGACAACCGCGTGCTGGTGGATATCGACATCAACAAGAACGAAAAGGTGAAGGTGCACAAGATCTTCATCACCGGAGCCAACCCCAAACACGTGGCAAAACTCAAGCGCGCCATGAAAAAGACGCACGAAAAGAGCTTTGTCAACATGTTCCGCTCAAAGAAGTTCCTGCCCGAAAAGTATGACGAGGACAAGGGCCTCCTCGTTGAAAAGCTCAACGAATGGGGCTACCGCGACGCACTCATCACGGCCGACAGCGTGCAAACCATCGATCAAAAGCACGTCAACATTCACCTCAACGTCTACGAGGGCACCAAGTACTATGTGCGCAACATCTCGTGGGTGGGCAACACCGTGTACAACTCCGACCTCCTGCAGCGCATCTTACAGCTCAACAAGGGCGATGTCTACAACCAGACGCTCATGGAGAAACGCCTTACGAGCGATGACGACGCCGTGGGCAACCTCTACTATAACAACGGCTACGTGTTCTACAGGCTCGACCCCGTCGAGGTAAATGTCGTGGGCGACTCCATCGACCTCGAAATGCGCATTCGCGAGGGCCAGCAGGCCACATTCAACCATGTGCGCATCGCCGGCAACACACGTGTGTACGAAAACGTCATACGACGCGAACTGCGCACAAAGCCGGGCGACCTCTTCTCAATGGAGAGCATCAAGCGCTCTATTCAGGACCTCGCACAAATGAACCAGTTCGACCCCGAAGCGCTGCAGTCACAGTTTGGCCAAAGCGGCATCAAGCCCGACCCCGTGAGCGGCACCGTCGACCTCAACTACCCACTCACCTCAAAGGGCGGCGACCAAATCGAACTCTCGGCAGGCTGGGGACAGACCGGTATCGTGGGACGCGTAGGACTGAAGTTCACCAACTTCTCAGTGCAGAACCTTTTCCGAAAGGGCTACAAACGCGCCGGCTTCATACCGCAGGGCGACGGACAGACGCTCTCGCTGCAAGTGCAAACCAACGGTACTTACTACCAAAACTACGGACTCAGTTTCCTCGAACCATGGCTCGGTGGAAAACGCCCCAACCAGCTCTCTTTCAACATATCATACAGCAAGCAGAGTGATGTAAACTCCAACTACATCAACCAAAACTACTACAACAACCTCTACAACTACGCCTACGGCTACGGCACAAGCTCCAACTACTACACCGACGCTTACGACCCCGACAAGTACGTCAAGATGGTTAACCTCAGCCTTGGCTTCGGCAAACGTCTGCGCTGGCCCGACGACTACTTCACCTTCATGGCCGAACTGTCGTACACACGCTACATGCTCAAGTCGTGGCAATACTTCCTCATAACCGACGGCAACTGCAACAACATCAACCTCTCGCTCTCATTGCAGCGCAACTCTACCGACCACCCCTTCTACCCCCGCAAGGGCTCTGAGTTCCTGCTCCAGGCCACATTCACACCCCCCTACTCGCTGTGGGACGGGCGCAACTACAAAAATCTGGCCACTAACCCACAAAGCGCCAACTACCAAAAGGAGATGCAAGAGAAGTACCGCTGGATTGAATACCACAAGTGGAAACTCAAGTTCCGCAACTTCACCGCACTCTCAAGCGCCGTCAAGGCCCCCGTGCTCATGACACGCTTCGAAATGGGCATACTCGGCGCCTACAACCGCCACAAAAAGTCGCCTTTCGAAACCTACTACGTGGGCGGCGACGGCATGTCGGGCTATTCTACAGGCTACGCCACCGAGACCATCGGACTGCGCGGTTACGAAAACGGTTCACTCTCGGGCAACAACTCCTACTACGGCGACGCCTACGCCTACAGCCGCATGACACTCGAACTGCGCTACCCCTTGATGCTCGAAACCTCAACCTCTATCTTTGCACTCGCATTTGTCGAGGGAGGTAATGCCTGGACCGACGTCAAAAAGTTCAACCCGCTCAACATGAAGCGCTCTGCCGGTGTAGGTGTGCGCATTCTGCTCCCCATGGTGGGCCTCATGGGTATTGACTGGGCCTATGGTTTCCAAAAGTACATCAGCGGATACACGGGCAAGCGCGCAGGCGGTTCACAGTTCCACTTCATCATTGGCCAGGAATTCTAACAACACACTTTTACGCTCATGAAAAAGTTAGCTTTATTATTGCTCATCGCCCTGTGCACCTCATTCAGTGCCAGCGCACAAAAGTTCGCCCTCGTCGACATGGAGTACATTCTCAGCAACATACCTGCCTACGAGCGTGCCAACGAGCAGCTCAACCAAACCTCCAAGTCGTGGCAGGCAGAGGTCGAAGCACTCAGCAACAAGGCACAAACGCTCTACAAGAACTATCAAAACGAGAGCGTCTTCCTAAGCGACGCACAAAAAAAGGAGCGCGAAAAGGCCATCGTCGACAAGGAAAAAGAGGCGGCCGACCTTAAAAAGAAATACTTCGGGCCCGAGGGCGAGCTTTACAAAAAGCGCCAAAGCCTCATCGAGCCTATACAGGACGAAATTTACAACGCCGTCAAGAGCATAGCCACCACCAAGGGCTTCCAGCTCATTCTCGACCGCGCGTCCGACAACGGCATCATATTTGCCTCACCAAGCATCGACATCAGCAACGAGGTACTCAGCAAGCTGGGCTACGACGTGCGCTAATCCCCCACACACTTTCTCCTGTCATTGGCGGCATGAGGCACACAAGCCCCATGCCGCCAAATGCTATTTTACACCCGATAGGGTATTAGTGCTGTCCAGTAAAACGTAAATATCTGAACAATCTCAAGCACAAAACGCTACCACTAATGGGAGCGACGCGTCTCGCGTCGGGAAAAGATTCAGCTATTATTTAGTATGGTTTGTATCGTTCCTTTTAATTAACCCGACGCGAGACGCGTCGCCCCCATTAGAGCGCAATGCCCTGGCACGACAGTCCTTTACATGGTTTCAAATCCGCTTTTTAACCTTCTATATAACAAAGTTCAAATATCATCTTTGTTATTATCTCAACTTGTTTGCCATTCTGGCAAAGGGAACTGTTCGGTAAAACGTAAATATCCGAACAATCTCAAGCACAAAACGCTACCACTAATGGGGGCGACGCGTCTCGCGTCGGGATAGAGAAAGGAGGAAAATATAAACTCTACCAAATAATAGCTGAATCTTTTCCCGACGCGAGACGCGTCGCCCCCATTAGAGCGCAATGCCCTGGCACGACAGTCCTTTACATGGTTTCAAATCCGCTTTTTAACCTGTCAATCTGATAGAAAACGCTACCTCTAATGGGGACTACGACATTCTTTTGAGCCCCAAAAACAAGGACGTCAAACAGGACACACCGTCCAATCCCCCCTCACCCCACCCACATACATCACCAATAATAATGACAACGGGCAGACATGCACCTACAGGCTGACAACCAAACGGGTACATGTCTGCCCGTGTCGTATGGTTACGATCAAAAAAACTTTGCCACTCATGCCCATAAACGCGCCACTTAAACCCGAAAATCGACCACTTACGCACGTTACGCATTTAAGCTATTGAAACGTTTGTTTATTTCCCGTAAATTTGTGCTTGACAATACGTGGCACATACACACCAGTTAAGTGCCCGATAGAGATAATAATTATAGAGAGAACAACAAACATAACTTTCCTAACACTAACACACACTACTATGGGAAAAACAAACGCCAAGATGTGTAGTCACAAGGCTACACAAGTGTTACCGTTAAGTAAAGGCACGCCCGCCGTGGGCATAGCCTCAAGCAGTTATTTCGCAGCCTGCGCCCGCCACGTGGGCGCCCTCGCCCTGTTCGGCCTCATGTTCTGCCCCGTGCAGGTCATGGCCAGCCGTGCACCGCGCCTCGCCGTTGCTGACAGTTCCGAAGTTGTCAGCCCCGTGCTGCCCGACCAAGGCACCACCACGCCCACCGACTCCATCGGCAATGGCGGGGCGGGCGACACCGAAGAGGTACTGCCCGACACCATTCCGTTCGCACAACTGTGGAAGCATAATAGATATATAGTCTATGGAGGCACAGCCGGAACGGTAGAACAAAAATCATGGGAAATCATCGCACAAAGAGAAACAAAACTATCGTTCTCGTACGGAGCTACTGCTAATAATTGGGCCTTTTATACACAAATATTCATTGACGATGAATGTGTTTGCGAAAGATATGGTGATACCTACAACAACACTTTTAGCGTTACACTCACGCCTGGCAGACACATTCTTACATATAAGAATGAATGCTATAACGAAGCCGATAGCACAACCTACGCTTTCATTTCGGATATCGCAACAGACGATGCACAAGCAAATGCAACAGCCTTTGTTAATGCGCTTGAAGGCTATCCCCCCCTCAAGCAAGAGTTGCAAACAGCACTCGACAACTCCAGCGCTGCCCCCGACGATGAGGCACTCTACAACACCCTGGCCGCCACACTGAACGATGTGCGCAAAGCCGTGTCATACTATCCGCTCATTCAGAAAGACATCGTTGTAGCCGACTCTATCCTCAACGAGGGCGCCTATGTCGACATCTCCGAAGCCGTAGCCCTTGGCCGCGCCATCGATGTCAACACCTCAACAAGCGCCGACTATCTGGCCGCATTCGACGCGCTCGAAACGAGCATTGCCGTACAGGTGTCGAGCAACCAAAGCATCGACGACTGGGCATTCAACACCAGCCAACGCTACACCATCGACAACATGGGCTACTACCTCGACCAAGAGCACAAGGTGGCAGCCTGCACCGGCCTGCAAGTCCAAGATGCCGATGTAACCAACCTCGTCATACCCTCCACTGTGCGCTACAACGACGTGACCTATGCCGTCGTGGCCCTCTACGACAACCGTTACAACCAGAACAAAGTGCGCACACTCACCCTGCCACGCACCTTGCGCCACATCAACGACTGGGGTTTGTCTGACTACCGCGCCATTACCGACCTCGAAATACCCGCCAATGTGGAGCGCATGGGCGAGAACATTGTGTACAACTGCCCACAACTGCAGCGCATCAAAGTCAATGCCGAGGTGCCACCCACATTAGGGTCATTAGACAATAATAGTTACTATGACGACTATGACGGTCGCACATACCACTACATCAGAATAGTTATTCCCCGCGAGAGTTTCCACGCCTACCGTCTTGTCAATGCATGGAACACCAACCGCACCGTACTCATCGGTGGCAACGAAGGCATCACCATCAACACAGGCAAATTGGCTGCTGGCGACCTTGGCCACGTGGTAATAGAAGAGGCCGGCTATCTGCAAGAGGTGAACAAACTCATCATCGAGGGCGAGCTCAACGCTGACGACTGGAGCAAGATTGGGCAAATGACCAACCTCACCGAGCTCGACCTGTCAAAAGCCCTGATTGACGAAATACCAAGCTATGCCTTCAACGAGCGTTGGGCCATCGACAAAGTGGTGCTGCCGCCCACACTCAAAAAGATTGGCAGCTATGCCTTCCAAAGAACCTCACTGACATCAGTCAATATCCCCGACAATGTCGAGACCATTGAGGAAAATGCATTTAGTCAAGTAAGGCAACTGCAAGAAGTGCATCTGCCAGACAGCCTTACATCATTAGGCCGCTACGCATTTGAAAAATGCCGCAGTTTACGTACGGTCAAGATACCCACCAAACTTAAAGAGATTCCGTGGTATGCTTTCGACGGTTGTAAATCTCTGCAAAGTGTCGAACTGCACGACAGTATAACAGGTATCGGCGATTATGCTTTCAGAAGCTGCGATCTCCGCGAAATAACACTTCCCAAATCAACCACATGGGTTGGAGGGTATGCTTTTAATGGGAATAGCAATCTGAGCAAAGTCACACTCAACGAGGGACTTATCGACATTTGGGCTTATGCCTTCCAAGACACAGCCATCGACACCCTCAACTGTCCCTCTACCCTACGCAATATATATAACGCCGCATTCGCTGGCTGCCGCAATCTGCGTCAAATCAACCTTAACGAAGGACTGACACGCATTGAAGTGTATGCATTAGCTAATAACAAGGCCACAGAAATCGTACTTCCCAGTTCGTTGGAATATTGCTCTCAGTCTGCTTTCGACGACTGCGACAGCCTCGTCACCATCGAGGCACGCTCTGTCATGCCCCCCAACACCGACAATGGCTGTCCCTTGACAAGCGCCGACCTCACCAAGGCCATACTCTACGTGCCCGTATGGAGCCTTGCCGAGTATCAGTTAGCCACAGGCTGGAACCAGTTCTACACCTTCCGCACCTCCGACTTCATGCCGCAGTACGTCAAGGTTAACAAGGACTTCTACTTCACCCTGCGCGATGAGCTCGACCCCGACTACCGTCCCGACATCGAGCTTACCGTCACCAACAACCAGATTACCGACTCGCAAGGCAACAGCGACTACCAGCACGGCAACCTCACCATCAGCGGACGCAGCAAACTCGCTGTTAACGACTTCAGCATGGTGCTCTCGCCGTATGCCAAGTACTCTTACGAGCAAAACTACTATTATAACGAAAACTATAGATACCTCCGCCCCACCAGCCTCATTGTCAAGGGCGAGATGCGTGCCGAAAACGTTACCATCAACCTTTGGAACGCCACCAACCGCTGGCAGTTCGTGTCATTCCCCTTCGATGTCAAGGTGAGCGACATTGTACCCGTCGACAGCACCACCTCGTGGGTAATACGCGGCCACTCGGGTGCCGAGCGCGCAGCAGGCAATGCCGCTGCCGTATGGCAGAACCTCTCGGCCGACGACGTGCTACAAGCTGGCAAGGGCTACATCATGCAGTGCTACAAGCCCAGCAATAATAGCCGCAGCATGAATAAAGGCAGTTTTGTGCCGTTCAAAATGGATTTTAATGACAACAGCAGCAGCGAAGTCGCCCTATTCACCGTGCGTCCCCTCACCACCACCGTCAACCGTCAGCAAATATTCAATGCCGACAACCGCACCGTGGCGCTTGAGGAGCACCTCGCTGAGTTTGAGCACAACCGCAGCTGGAACCTCATTGGCAATCCCTACCCAAGCTACTTCGACACCCGCTTCCTCGACTTCGAGGCGCCCTTCATGGTGTGGAACAGCAGCAACCTGAACTACGAGGCTTACAGCCCGGTAGACGACAGCTACATTCTCGCGCCCGCCGAGGCCTTCTTCGTGCAGCGCCCCGTTGACCAGGAGAACATCACCTTCCTCAAGGACGGACGCCAGACCGACCGCTACGCCCGCACACTTGTAGAGGAAGAACCGGCCAGCGCACCGCAGCGCATCAGGGCTGCCTACGACAGCAACACCCACACCGCCGCACAGCGCACCGTGTTCAACATCACACTGGCCAAGGACGGACAGCAGGCCGACCGCACCCGCGTAGTCATCAACGAGGCTGCCACCATGCAGTACGACCTCAGCCGCGATGCCGCCAAGTTTACCGGCACCGAGCCTGCCGTGTCGCAAATCTTCACCATCAACGGCGCCACACGCTACGCCATCAACGAGCGTCCGCTCAACAATGGCCAGGCACTGCTCGGTCTGCACTTCGGCACCGATGGCACCTACACCATCGGCCTCAGCAATCAGCCCGACGGCCAAATCACACTTGAGGACCGCCTCACTGGCACCAAACTGCAGCTCAACGGCACCGCAGGCTACAGCTTCACGGCCAAGGCTGGCGACAGCACCGACCGCTTTGTGCTCCACTTCGACGCTGTGGCCACGGGCATCAATGCCGCCACTACCAACGAGGCTGACCGCAACGACGACACTTACACCCTCGACGGACGCAAGGTGAACAACCCCACGGCGCCGGGCCTCTACATCAAGGGTGGAAAGAAGGTTATCAAATAAAGTTGACGAGTTGACAAGTTGACAAGTTGACGAGTTAACGGGTAAGTTAGTTTACTCAAGTTTCGGGTTTAGACGGGTGCGGCCAAAGGCCAAAGGCACCGAACGCTACCTCTAATGGGGGCGACGCGTCTCGCGTCGGGAAAAAATGCAACTATTATTAGCAGCAGTAGCGTTCGTGTCTGACCCCTATCTCTATCCCTATCTCTATCCCGACGCGGGACGCGTCGCCCCCATTAGAGGTAGCGTTTATTAGCAGCAGTAGCGTTCGTGTCTAACTCCTATCTCTATCCCGACGCGAGACGCGTCGCCCCCATTAGAGGTAGCGTTTCTTCGCAGCGCCTAACAGACCGTGCGAACCTAAATCCGAAGCTTCAAGCAGGCAGACAAAACTACCCGTCAACCAAAAACATATATAACAACAAGTATATGAACAGATTATTATTCATCATAATGGCATGGCTCAGCACCCTCACTGCCTTGGCGCAGACCGAAGGGTACGACCCAAGCAATCCGCCACTGCCAAACTTCCCCACCACGGACAGCGACACCACGCACTACTACACACTGCGCGTGGTCAGCTCGCCAGCCACATCGGGGCTCAACACCACGGGCGGCAACAAGTACACCGCCGGCCAGCGCGTCTATCTGAGAGCCGGCCAAAACAACGGCATGAAGTTCCAGTACTGGGTTGACGGCGAGGGCAACACCCTCTCCACCTCAACCAGTTTCTACTACACCATGCCCGCACACAATGTAGTTATCACCGCCGTGTTCAAGTACCAGCCCGGCAGCCCCTCGCTCCCCGCATTTCCCGAGGGCGAGACACCCACCTACCTGCTCAGCACCAGCACCAAACCCGCTGGGGCAGGCTCCTTCAGTGGTGGCGGACGCAACTACCAGGCCGGCGCCCAGGTGAGCCTCACCGCCTACACCAACACCAACTTCGAGTTTGTGTGCTGGACCAACGCGGCAGGCGACACCCTCTCCACCGCGCGCAACCTTTACTACACCATGCCCGCGGCACCCGTGCAGCTCTACGGCCACTACCGCTACAACCCCTCAAGCCCCAAAAATCCGGGCCGCAACGCCTACGACGCTGACGAGGGCACAGCCATCATCGACGACTTTACGCCGGGCAACGCAAGCCAGGCCATCAACGATGTGACAGGTGGCAACACCTCGGCCTTGAGCAAAATCATCGTGGCCGGCAACGTCAACAGCAACGACTTCCAGATAGCCAACAACTTCAGCACCTGCGCCGTGGTCGACCTCAGCCGCACCTACGGCATCACCACCGTGCCAGGCTCATGCTGGTATGGCAACGACCACCTCACGCGCATCATGCTGCCATCGTGCATCACACGCATTGGCTACAGCGCATTCAATGGCGCCACCGCACTGGCCGAACTCACCTGCCTCGCCACCACGCCCCCCACACTCGACAGCTACGTGTTCGACGGCGTGAACAAGGGCCTCATCGTGTTCGTGCCCAAAGCCTCGGTCGAGATATACGAGCAGGCCGAGGGCTGGAAGGACTACGTCAGCAACGGCACCATCATCATCATGCCCGTGCAGCACAACGTGGCAAGTCTTGAGGTCAATCTGCCCGAGGCATGCGCCGACGGCCGTTACAAAAACATGCCCCTCGAGCTTATCAACGTCAAGACGGGACAGCGCTACCGCTACGTGGTGACCGACCGACTCAACTACACCTTCAACACCCTCATGCGCGACACACGCTATGTGGCCGTGCTTCGCAACCAGCAGGGCACCGAACTGGCGCGCACCGACACCGTAAAGATTGAACTCGAGAGCCAGAGTATCGCATTCAACCTCGACCGCATGAAGCAGCTGCGCACCGTGGCTGCCACCATCACGGCCGGCGCCACCGACATCACCGCGCAGTCCACCGTCAACTGGCTCGACGCCAGCGGCAACTACCTGGCACAGGGCAACGAGCTCACCAACCAGGTGGCCGGCACCGCCGTCATGTGTGCCGTGAGCGTGCCGCAGAGCGTGGCCATGCAGTATGCACTGCCCGCCGACACCCTCTACCAGGTGGTCGAGGCCGACAACGCCCTGCACATTGCCCTACAGCCGCTGCCGGCACTCACCCTCACGGGCCGCGTCATCGACCGCACCACCCAGCAGGGCGTGAGCGGTGTGACCGTCACCATGAGCCAGACGCTTAACAGTCGCTACACCAAGGCCGTGACCGCCCGCACCGACCAGCGCGGACAGTACACCCTCAGCGGCTACGGCGCACCATCGGTGCTCACCTACGCCCTTACCGACTACGTGAGCCGCACCGACACACTGCCCGACAGCCTGCAGGCCGTGGCCACGGCACAACTGCCCGACGTGCTGCTCAAGCCCATTCAGGGGGCGCGCATCACCACACGCTACGCTTACACCAGCAGCGTGGCACAGGGCGTGCAGCCTGAGGTGAAGGACTATTACGACGACTACCAGAACGTAAGTTACACCATCTACAACCAAACCGCACAGCGCGCCATCACCCACTTCAACGTGCAGTACCCCGACATCGTGCTGCTCGAGGACGTCAACGAGGGCGACTCGCTCACCATCACGGCCAGCAGCAAGACCGATGCCTTTATGCCCGTCACCACGGGCGGACGCATCACGGCCGACCTTGCACTCACCGTCGAGGTGCCCATCACCCAGTTGGGCGGCATACGCGCCGTGTACACCACCACCGAGAACCCCACCGTGCTGGCCATTCTGTACGACGCACAGGGCAACTTGCTCAACCGTTACACCTACCCCGCCGCCGACCTCACCATCAGCGGACTCAAGGACGGAGAGTACACCCTCGTCTCCATGGGACAGAGCGACTTCTTCAACTCTGTGTACAACCTCAGCCAGTTCGACCAGGCGGGCCTCATCAACGGCACCGACTATGTGGCCAACCGCGTCACAGTGCGCAGCGGCCTCATCACACCGGCCAAAAATGCCGTGGTGCCTTACTTCGACGAGAGCAAGTTCTACTACACCGGCGCCAACACCTCGTTCACTGCCAACAAGAGCAGCATCGTGGCTGGCAACTACCTCACCCTCACGGCCAAGGTGGACTTTAAGAGTGTGTACCGCGACAATGTGTCGGGTGTCAAGTTGCAGTTTGAGCTGCCCGAGGGCACCAACATGGTGGACGGTTCGCTCATGATTGGCTCCACAGTGTCGTACTACCAGCTCAACGGCCGCACCATCACCGTGCCGCTTGACAACAGCCACATAACCGACCGCGTGCGCTTCTGCGTCATTCCCACCCAGAGCGGCACCTTCGCACCCAACGCCTCAGTGGCCTTCCGCCTCAAGGGCAAGGACATGGTGCAGCCCATTGGCTCGGCACAGTACCAAGTAAAAAATATAGGCATAAACGTGCCAGCCAAAACGGCGAATGCACAATTTATAGTCAGCGGTGTCGCATCGTCAAAGGCACAAGTCGACATCTACGACGGAACCACATTGCTTGCGCACACCACAGCCTTGATGAACGGATATTGGAGTACTGAGTGCTCACTCGAAAATCCTTACAACCTCTCATCGCACAACATCTATGCTAAGATAACAACGGCAAATGGCACAGAGATGCAGACAGAGACCAAACATCTCACCTATGACATCAACTCGGTTGAAGTCAAGCAAGTTAACATGAGTTTCTACAATGGTTGGCTTAAAAAGAACATTGAGGTGATCTTCGACTTCATGTCTAAGACTACAAACTGCACCAATTACATGTTCTATACCGAAACAGGCTTCACTTTCACCGTCGACTTTACCGACAATTCTCCCGAAGTCGTTTCTGACGTCACTGTTAATGTCTTCACCAATGCCAACAAGGTCGAAAAACTCAATGCCGTATACAATCCGAACATCAAAAAATGGGTAGCAACCGGCCAATTTGGCAACAGTTCCTTACCCATAAACGTTTCGGTTAGCTACAAAGCCAACACCATACTTGCACTCGACGGCAAGATGATTGACGATGCAGAGGCCGAAGTTACCGACCTCGTACAAGAATTTACACAATCAACCGAAGCCCTCAACAAATTCTTTGCTAATGAGGACAACATAGGAAACTATGAAGCACTTGCCACATTAGGCGAGGAATTAGGGATATCTTTCGCCGCCCCAAATACCGAAACTGACACTGATATTCCCGATGTTGATGACCTTGAATCATATCTTGACGCCGAATATGAAAGGATTAGCAAAGAGAACACAGCACTTCTCGACAGTCTTTCATATCTTAACACAATGCTTGAACTGCAAACGACCATTGACAAGCAATTTGGCAAATGTCGTTTTACTATGGGCAACTGTGACGGAATTAACGAAGCCGAATTGGAAGGCAAGAAATACGAAAAGCTACAACTTACCGATGGCACATTTGTATACTTCCTGTCATCTGCCGACAGCATCAGTTACGTTGATTTCAACCGTAACTCACACGTAACCATCGTAATTTCTGACACGGCAAGCATCGACACCCGAGCCAGGTCCAAAGAAGATTGGATAGCCAAGACAAGGGAAGTCTATGCAACAATACAAGATGCCATCAGTCGCATCAACGCTCTGTACAACGATATTGTATCTTTGTCAAGTGTTCCTGAAGAGGTGATAGACAAAGCTATCACCAGTTTGGAGAAGCGCATCAGACAAGTGCAACGATACGAAAAAATGTGCCACGCTGGCAGCTCCAACTACCACAAGTGGAAACTTGAAGAGTTTAATTTGCAGAAGGCGCTCGGTACAGCAAGGCTTTCAAAGAGAGTTGCCAAACCACTCGTCAGACGTCTGCTCAAATGTTTGCCTGTTACCGACTATCTTGCCACATTGTACGATTGCCTTGAAAAGGGTCAAGAAATCAGCAACATATACAATTCTATACCCGACCCCTGCCCCGCAGACGAAGAAGAAGCCAATCTTTGCAAGGCACAATGTTTCACAATGATTGGAGCGCTATCTTCTATTGCCGTAGCCGATGTCTTGGGAAGCTTCAGTGCCGATGCCGAAATCGTTAGCGGAGCTATTGGCTCATTTGCAACAGCTGGCACATCACTGGCGGCTGTCGGCTTCGGTATCGTGAAGAAAGTTGCAATACAAATCGGAAGACTCGTTGTAGACATTGCACGTGATTTTACACTCGACTACATCAAAAAACGAGTAAATCAACTTAAATGCAAAACTGGCGACAACGACAATAACGATGATGACACGCCTGTTCCACCAACAGGCAATGTCGACCCCATTCACGACCCCTCAGGCTACGTCTACGAAGGCGTGTCGTCTAACCGTCTGCAAGGCGTAACTGCCACCTGCTACTACAAGGAGACGGTGGAGGACATGTACGGCGACTTGCACGAGAACGTTGTGCTGTGGAATGCTGAGGAGTATGCACAGCAAAACCCGCTCTTTACCGACGAAAACGGTATGTACCAGTGGGACGTGCCACAAGGCTTATGGCAAGTGCGATTTGAAAAGGACGGCTACCAGCCCGCACAGTCGGAATGGCTGCCTGTGCCACCGCCACAAATGGACGTGAACATTGGCATGGTGCAAAACTCACAGCCCGAAGTGGTGAGCGCACGAGCCTACGAGGACGGCGTGGAACTGCAGTTCTCTAAATATATGGACCCCGCCACGCTCAATGCCGACAACATCTACATCAAGTGTAAGTCGGCCGACACCGAGGTGCTCATTACCGACGCTCAAATTGAGTTGCTCAACGCCGAAGCGGCCATTGAGGGCAGCGAACAGCAGTACGCATCGCGCCTGCGACTGGCCACCGACCGACTGGGCTACTACGACGAGGCACGCATCATCGTGTCGCGCAACGTGCAGAGCTATGCCGGCATTGGCATGACCGACAACTTTGAACAACAACTCGACGTGGAGAAGAAGGTGCGCGAAATTGTGGTGGACAATGTGGTGAACATTGCCTACAACGCACAGCTCACCGTAAGAGTGGCCGCACAACCTGCCGAGGCTGCCGCTGGCAAGACTATCACGCTTGGCTCGGCTTCTGACCTCATTGCGGCTACCGACGCCACCGAGCTTACACTCGATGCCGACGGACACGCTTCCTTTACCATCAACGCCCAACTGCCGGGTGCCACGGCCATCAAGTATGCCATGCCCGACGCAGGGCTCGAGGCTACAACCATGGTTAATGTGGTGGATCCCGCACTGCTCAACGCGGTAAAGGCACCACGCGCCTCACGACTGAGCGGCACAGCGGTATATCGCGGACAGACCATCGCACTCACCACCGAGAGCGAGGGGGCTACCATCTACTACACCACTGATGGCTCATGTCCCTGCGACGCCGCCACACGCATCAAGTATGAGCGACCCATCGTTATCAACGATGCCGTCACCATCAAGGCTATGGCTGTGGGCATCAATGCCGACGAGAGCGAGGTGCAGACTTTTGACTACACCATTCGACAGAGCAGCGTGAAACTGCTGCTGGCCGAGGGCTGGAACTGGAATTCGCACGACTTGGCATCGCCGCTTGCCACTACCGAACTGAACGGTGTGGCTACGCGCATCGTGACGCAGGAGCGCGAGGCCATTGCCGACCCCGACCTCGGACTGGTGGGCAACCTGCTTAGCATCAATGCTGCCGAGACTATGAAACTGCTCGCACCGGCCACGGCCGAGAAGGCTTTTGCCGGCGAACAGTATAACCCCACCGCCACACAAATTGAACTGGTGCGCGGCTGGAACTGGCTCGGCTATCCGCTCGGCACGGCGCTGTCGCTCAACGATGCGCTCGCCTTGCTCGAACCTGACACCGACGACTGCATCGAAACGCTCGATGGTGGATTTGCCACTTACACTGCCGACGGAGAATGGACTGGTTCACTGCAGCTCATGCAACCCGGACGCGGCTATCTGTACAAGTCGGGCTCTGACAAGAGCTTTGCTTACAATGCCGTATCGTCGGTGGCTAACGCGCAAGCGCTCTACGGTGCGCACCGCCTGCAGGCCAAGGCTGCGCCCTACGAGCTTAACCGGCACCGCTACCCCAACATGATGCCTATTGTGGCCACACTGAGTGGTGCCACACTGAGCGAGGGCAGCCAGGTGGTGGCTCTGAGCGAGGGCGAATGCCGAGGCATTGCCAACATCGAGGCCAATGGCATGATTTTCCTCTCTGTGTACGGCTTGGGCAACGAAACCATCAACTTTGCTGCCTACGACGCGCTTTCGGGCGAAATGATGCCTATCAGCAACACTACGGCCTTTGCTGCCGATATGCTCGGCACCACCGGAGCGCCTTATGTGCTGCACATCGATGGCACAGCCACTGGCATTGACGGTAACATGACTTCGCACACCAACCTGCCAAACGGCATCTATACCGTGGGCGGACAGCGTGTGAACAACGTGACGCAGCCGGGACTCTACATTATCAAGACTACCGGACTTGACGGTTCTACCACCGTGCGCAAGCAAGTGGTGAAGTAAACTGGGGTATGAGTTGATGAGTTGATGAGTTGACGGGTAAGTTTGTACATATTGCCAAATGCCGTTACACTATCTGCATATTGACAATGCAAAACATACTTACCTGTCAACCCGTTAACCCGTAAACCAGTCAACCAACAATAAATACAGACACAAACATGACACATATACACACGAAAAGCCTGTGGCTGCTCATAGCCACACTGCTGCTCAGCGTGTTCGGCGCACGCGCCCAAAACAGCGGCAGCGAGGCGCCATGGACGGTCAATCCGCACGACTACAAATACGACATGACGCTCTACGCCAACATCGTGTTTGACGGCACGCCTATAACCGACTTCAGCCACTACCAGGTGGGGGCCTTTGTGGGCGACGAATGCCGCGGCACGGCCGAGGTGCAAACCAAGGACGAGGCGCAATGGCTCTACCTGCGCGTGCGCAGCAATCAGCCGCAGGGCGAAAACATCGTTCTGCGCCTGCGCGACACCGACACGGGCGAGGTGCTCAACCTGCAGCCCGAGAGCGGTGACATCACCTTCGAGTCGCAAGGTTTGGGCGGCCGACCCGGCAGTCCGCTGGTGCTCAACGCGGCACGCAGCTACTCTCTGACATACATAGTCGGTGGCGTGGAACACTATACTGAGGAGGTGCCATACGGCACAACACTCACCCCCATCGAATACCCCGAACGCGAGGGCCACTCTTTCAGCGGCTGGACAGGACTGCCGCTCACCATGCCGGCTCACGATGTGGAGGTGACGGGTGAGTTTGTAATAAACCAATACACCATCACCTTCGACGCCAACGGTGGCAGCGAGGTGGCGCCCATCACGCAGGACTACGGCACCGCCATTACGGCTCCCGACGCGCCCACACGCGAGGGCTATACCTTCATGGGCTGGAACGAGGAACTGCCCGCCACCATGCCAGCACGCGACCTCACACTCACCGCGCAGTGGCAAATCAACACCTACAACCTTATCTACAATGTGGACGGCATGACGTACACAATGGTACCAGTAACCTATGGTGATGCTGTCACTCCCGAGCCCGCTCCTACCAAGGAGGGTCACACTTTCAGCGGCTGGAGCGAAATACCGGCCACAATGCCGGCACACGATGTGGAGGTGACGGGTAGCTTTACGGTGAACACTTACAACCTCGTCTACAAGGTGGACGGCGAGGTGTACAAAACTACCGAGGTTACTTATGGCACCGCCCCCGCCACCGAGCCCGCTCCCGAAAAGGAGGGTCACACCTTCAGCGGCTGGAGCGAAATACCCGCTACGATGCCTGCAAGCGATGTGGAGGTGACGGGTAGCTTTACGGTGAACACTTACAAGCTCGTCTACAAGGTGGACGGTGAGGTGTACAAAACTATCGAGGTTACTTACGGCACTGCCCCTGCCACCGAGGCTGCTCCCGAAAAGGAGGGCTACACTTTCAGCGGCTGGAGCGAAATACCGGCCACAATGCCTGCAAGCGATGTGGAGGTGACGGGTAGCTTTACGGCCAACACTTACAAGCTCGTCTACAAAGTGGACGGCGAGGTGTACAAGACCACCGAGGTTATTTATGGCACTGCCCCCGCCACCGAGCCCGCTCCCACCAAGGAGGGCCACACTTTCAGCGGCTGGAGTAAAATACCGACCACAATGCCTGCAAGCGATGTGGAGGTGACGGGTAGCTTTACGGTGAACACTTACAACCTCGTCTACAAGGTGGACGGCGAGGTGTACAAGACTACAGAAGTTACTTACGGCACTGCCCCTGCCACCGAGGCTGCTCCCGAAAAGGAGGGTCACACTTTCAGCGGCTGGAGCGAAGTACCCGCTACGATGCCTGCAAGCGATGTGGAGGTGACGGGTAGCTTTACAGCTAACACTTACAAACTCGTCTACAAGGTGGACGGCGAGGTGTACAAGCAAATTAACGTGACTTATGGCACTGCCATCACCCCCGAAGAGGCTCCCACCAAGGAGGGCTACATATTTATGGGCTGGAGCGAAATACCCGCTACGATGCCGGCACATGATGTGGAGGTGACGGGTGAGTTTACCAAGGTAACGGCTATCATGCAGGCGCTTGGCAGCACGGGCCGTGCCGATGTGTACAACATCGAGGGCCGTCTTATCATGCGCCAGGCCACGCTGTCTGACGTCAAGGCGCTGCCTAACGGCTTATACCTGATTGGCGGCCGCAAGGTGCGCATCGTCCGCTAACGGCACGGATGTAGCTTTACTATAAAACAATAACGGGAGATAGAATTATCTGTCAATCAAACAGTAATTTCTATCTCCCGTTATTGTTTTTTCTTTTTCCCGCAACAGTTTTTTCCGCACCTCACTGCCTCTTTTGCAAGCTGCCGCCTGAAATGCGCTGCAAGAAACGCAAGCTCTAATGGGGGCGACGCGTCCCGCGTCGGTTTTCTCAGCAGACTCAATACGCGTCGAGGAAAACGCCAAGCTCATACACTAAATAAAGGCTCACAGACAGCACTAATTACACGCCTGCCTGTGAGCCTTTGCTTTCATGCCCGACGCGAGACGCGTCGCCCCCATTAGAGCTTGCGTTTGGTGGTAGCGTTTGGTTCTGCAAAGAATTGCCCCCCTGCTTACTCAAAATAGAATGTCAGCATCACCATGCCTACTGTGGCCTTGTCGAGACTCTGGGTAAAGATTAGCTGCGAGGGGTCGGTTATGTCGCGGCGGTTCTTTTGCAGTATGTTGTTAAGTCCGAAACCAAACTTGAGTTCGGGTATAAACTTGAAGAAGGGCATGTAAAGGTCGCACCCCAAACCAGCCTCAAGCATCACGTTAAGCGGCTTGGCCTTGAGCTTTGACTGCTTGCTGGTGATGAGGTCGTACATGGGCGCCACACCGGCCACCACATAAGGGCGGTAGTTGTTGAAACGCGGGGCGGATATTTTGAAGTCGACGGGCACACCGATGTAGCACGATTTCATGTCCTGCTGCTCGGTCCGCCCCGTGCCAAGCTCTCTGAAGGTGATGTGGCGCGAGCCAAAATGGAGCGACGGCTGGACCCTGAGCGCCACATAGCGCGACATGCGCCACTCGCCAAGCACACCCACCGAAAAGCCGAAGTTGGTTTGGTCGGTCTGTGCCACCCACTGCTGGCCTGCCACACTGCCGGCCGAGGCGGGGGCCTGGTAGCCATTGCCCTGCAGCTGCATGGACTGGTCGTGGGCGCCTACAAAAAAGCCGTAATGGAAGCGACGCTCGTCGATGAAGGGCTTGTTCTGCACACGTCGCTGCTGCCCCAGGGCCGCTACATGGCTCAGGGCTACTATGCACAACAGGCTGATTATGTGTCGTAGTGTGATTTGCATATCTTAATAACGGCCCGTGACGCAATTTATTGCCGCGGGCGGTGGTGCAAAAGTAATAAAAAGTTTTTGCGCCTTTATTCTCTCCTTTCAAAGATTTGTGTAACTTTGCTCCGCAAACCTCGTGCTGCGCCCCGTGCGCAACGTGGCGAGCAAGGACAATAACTCAACTCAAATTACACAATTTATTAAATTCTACTATTATGGCTTACGTAATTGGTGACGACTGCATCGCATGCGGTACCTGCATCGACGAATGCCCTTCTGGTGCTATCTCTGAAGGCGAAAAGTACTCTATCGACCCTAACGTTTGTGTTGATTGCGGCACTTGCGCTGATGTTTGCCCTTCTGGCGCTATCGCTCCGGGCGAATAATTCGTCGTGCAACACACGTCAACTTAACTCACTCAAGAGCTGCATGTCTTGCTTTTCAAGGCAGCAGCTTTTTTTTGTGCCCAGGCTCCGCACTCTCGGTGCCTTGGAGGACTGGCTGAAACGCGCAACACTAAGGGCTAATAACGAGCAAAGGGGCGTTGTGCGCCCAGGCTTTGACACTTTCTACCCGTTGGCGGAATTGCCGGTTAAAGGGTTTACAAGTTGTCAGGTTAACAAGTTGGTATGCCATACGCTACTTATTATGTTAATGTTTGAATGGTAAGGAATTTAAGAAGCATGGCAAACTTACCTGTTTACCCGTCAACTTTTCAACTCGTCAACTTGTCAACTTGTTAAACATATAAACACAATGGAACTTAACTCTCACAACAAGGCTGAATATCCGCCCATGCACACGGCTGAACACCTGCTCAACCAAACCATGGTGCGCATGTTTGGCTGTGAACGCTCGCGCAACGCTCATATCGAGCGCAAGAAGAGCAAAATAAGCTTCGACCTGCCTGCCGAACCTACTACTGCGCAGGTTGATGCCATAGTGGCTAAAATGAACGAACTGATAGCCGATGACTTGCCTGTGACTTACGAATTTGTGACGGCCGACAATGTGCCTGAGGGGGTGAAACTCGACCGACTGCCCGACAATGCCAGCGAGACGCTGCGCATTGTGCGCATAGGGCAGTATGATGTGTGTCCATGTATAGGGGCTCACGTGGCGAGCACGGCCGAACTGCACGAATTTATACTGCTCGGCACTAACTGGGACCCCGAGCGCCACAGTTTCCGCCTGCGCTTCAAACTGGGCGCCGCTGGCAACAAGGATTGACAACGCGGTATATTGCCATCATACGCGAGTTCGAGATAATATTCAAAAAAGTAAAGAGCAGAAAAACATCCAACCTA
>OLIS01000682.1_pt1 | contig 26494 bp, 19 predicted proteins | sample 1601351 | NCBI WGS metagenome assembly OLIS01 (sample SAMEA2452122, study PRJEB22498) | human gut metagenome | biome: human feces; feature: human gut; material: feces | place: Australia | collected 2012
AGGGAAAAGAGATGATATTGACTATTGCAGAAGGGTGTGCTGAGTTATTATCTAAGGATTATAGTGCCGCTGCTTTTTGATACCCTTCTGTTTTGCTCATATTGGGGGATGCTATAATCCCCAATCACTTTTATTGTAACTTCGTTCTACCTCATTCTCAATGTTATCGGGAAGATTGTGGAAGAAGTCGATTCCTGTCTTTTCTTCAAGTTCGTCAATTGAAAGGGCATAAGATGCATAATTATTGTTACTGTATGATTTATGTTCAAACCAAAAGCCTATTGCTTTATATTGACCATTTTTTAGTGATAAAATAGCCATATAGAAATATTTGGGAACTGGAATAGTGTTATTTGTTTTAAGATATTTGATAATATTGTTATTATCAATAGTACCTCCTTTGGCTACATAAAGGGTATCTTGATCGTTAGTTATGTTCCCCCATGTCTGTACTTTCTTTTCTAAACTTGCCCATATGCCGCCGTTGAATCCGTCTTGTATCTGTGGGTTCATATTGGACATATAAAAAGTTTGTTTGTTAGCCGTTGCAGAGTATTGTCTGTCTGACGAAGCAACCAGATGTCCTCTGCTGTAGCCTGAACCAGTATAATCACCATCGTGTGTTCGATATTGTGATGGAATGCTGGGATCATCACTAAAGTCTCCTGCACGTCCGACTTTATTGTCAGGTGTTGAGGTGCTGAAAGTAAAAGCTACCCAACGTGAACTTTTTTGAGTACAATCATATTCAAAACTGTAAGTTATTACTTCTTTACCATTATATTGCGTAGTATGGGTGATGAATAAATTATTATTTGCCTTGTTTAATGCTGGAATTTCAATTCTTCCTGCATATCCCGATGGATTAGGATCCGGATCAGGCTCTTCACCATTTCCTCCTTTTTGGGTGATCGTTATATTTTCACTCTTTCCATTAGATGTTACGGTGATAACAGTATAACGTTCATCATCATCATTAGCGGATACAGAACAGATGGTAGAGGCATTCCCGTTTCCCTCTTTGTTATTTATTGTGCACCAACTATCCTGACTAGATGCAGTCCACTTACCGTCTGTCTTTATTTGTAGAAAGAAACTGCCTCCCTTTGCGGAAACTTCATTGTTTTTAAGGTCTGTACTAACACTTAATCCGCTAATATTATCTGTTGGATCATTGTTGTCGCTACCACACGCTGCAAACAGAGTAGGGAGTAGTACTAATAGTAAGGTTTGGATGAATTTATGTTTCATAAGTTAACTGTTCGTTAGTCTTTAATCTCTTTGATTAAATAAATAATGGTTGGCAAGTGGTCGCTATATCCGTTAAGCCATACACCTCCGGCATGTGTTCTTTTGGGATATCCTTTGTACTTTCCTTCTTTTTGGAACATATAATCTCTTCTAAAGATTTCGTTTCTGTAATATTTCAGTGTACTTCTGTCATTACCTAATAAATTTCCTGTAAATACGATCTGATCAAACAGATTCCATTTACCATCATACATTAAAGTACCGTTACCCTTCTTTAAAGTGTCCCACCAGGGATTATACAAATCATGTTCCTTTGTATCTTGAGTTTTGCGTTTTGCTCCTAATGCAACAGCCATACTTTTGTCCATTGGATCGTCATTCATGTCTCCCATGATGATGACCTTTGCATTTGAATCCTCATTTAATAAAGAATCTTTTAAGGCTCGGACTTGTTCTCCTGCTCTTTCCCGAGCGGGTGATGCGGCTGCACGTGAAGGCCAGTGATTTACGATAAAGTGCACCTTTTCACCGGCAAGTGTACCGCTGGCAATAAGGAAACCACGGGTTTTATAGGTAGTATCATTATTCTCATAAATATATGGAGCGAGTTTGCTGGCAGTGAGGTGAAAGAATTTCGGATTGTAGAAAAATGCACAGTCCACACCACGCCGGTCCGGACCTTCATAATGAACAATTTCGTATCCTCTGTCGGATAAAGCAGGTTGTTTGAGTAGATCTTCCAATACTCTTCTGTTTTCAACTTCCGACATACCGATAATAGTTGGTCCTAATGGTAATTTGTCTGTCGATAGCTGACTTAATATTTCAGACATGTTTTTTAGCTTCGCTTCATATTTCATGGAGTTCCACTTATTTTTACCATTTGGTAAATATTCAAAGTCGTTTTTGCCCGCGTCATGAATTGTATCGAACAGATTCTCAAGGTTATAAAACGCTACGCTGTAAAGAGCATACTTTTTCTCCTGTGAATAGCTTGTTATCGAAATAAACAGTAACAGGCCCCATACCGTTAAAAACTTTTTCATTATTTATCTATAAATTAGGTTTCTGAATATTACATTGGTTTGACAAATATCTAAAAAGAAAACGGAAAAACAAGTATTATCACCTATTTTTTCTTTGTTTTTTCTTGTAATATCCCTTTTTTTTTGTTGTTTTGTACTCTCGCTGTAATATAACTGTGAATTTTCGTGCTACAAATTAACACTAATAATAATTTAAATTATGAAACAAAGATTAGGAATAGTGATTGCATTGTTTTGTCTTTCGCCAGCTATTTTTGCTCAGCAGAAGGCCGAAAAGAATGCACGTGAAGATAATGCTTCTTTCACATTCACTGAATCGCAATTGAATGAAGATGATGATGCAGCTCAAAGTGCATCTGCTTTTGTCTCTTCCAACAATGATGTGTACCTTTCTAATGTCGGCTACTTGTTTAGCCCGATGCGTTTTCGCGTCAGGGGCTATAATTCGCAGTACAGCGATACGTATATTAATGGTGTTCTGTTCAATGATGTAGAAACCGGTCGTTTCAGCTATGGAATGATTGGAGGATTGAACGATGCGACACGTAATAAAGAAGGTATCGGTGCTTTTGAAATTAATAATTTCACCTTTGGCCCTATCGGTGGAGCTACTAATATCAATATGCGTGCCAGTCAATATGCAGCAGGATCAAAATTAAGTCTCTCCGGCTGTAATCGTAACTATATTCTGAGAGGTATGTATACCTATTCTACAGGTTTATTGAAGAATGGCTGGGCATTTACAGGTTCTCTCGGATATCGTTGGGCTAACGAAGGTGTTATTGAAGGTACATTCTATAATGCGTTCTCTTATTTTCTGGCAGCAGAGAAAGTCTTTAATGACAAACATAGCTTGTCTATAGCTACATGGGGGGCTCCTACAGAAAGAGGACAGCAAGGTGCCTCTACAGAAGAAGCTTATTATCTGGCTAATAGTCACTATTACAATCCAAACTGGGGTTATCAGAATGGTGAAAAGCGTAACTCACGTGTTGTACGCTCTTTCGAGCCTTCTGCTATCGCATCTTGGGATTTTGATATCAATAAAGAAATGAAGCTGAAGACAAGTGCAGGATTCAAATATAGTAATTATGGTACAAGTGCACTTGGATGGTCGGGCAATGCTGCCGATCCTCGTCCGGATTATTATAAGAAGCTGCCTAGTTCTATCTTTAATGTATATGATAAGTCGACAGTGCCGAGTGAAGATGAGTTGAATCTGTTCAATGAAGTAACAGAGCGCTGGAAAACCAGTAAGTCTACTCGTCAAATTGATTGGGATCAGATGTACTTTGCCAATCAGCAGGCCAATGCATTGGGAAAAGAGACCTTGTATTATCAGGAAGAACGTCATAATGACCAGTTAGCTTTCAATTTCAGTTCGATCTTCAATCATACGATTGACCAGCATAATAGCTATGTGGTCGGTTTAGCTGTGAATACTACTAAAGGTATGCACTATAAGAAGATGAAGGATTTGTTGGGTGGTGATTTATATACAGATGTTGATAAGTTCTCTGTCCGTGATTATGGTTATAACTCTTATGTGATTCAGAATGACTTGGACAATCCTAACAGACGTATCGGTGAAGGTGATAAGTTCGGTTATGACTATAATATCTTTGTAAATAAACAAAATGTATGGACGCGTTATCAGGGTGATAACGATGGACATTTCAATTATTTCGTATCAGGTAAGATCGGATCAGCGCAAATTAGCCGTGATGGAAAGATGCGTAATGGTCGTGCTCCTAAGAAATCTTTGGGAAGCAGTGGCACAGCTAAATTCCTGGAAGGTGCAGTGAAAGCTGGATTTACATATTCTATTAACGGTAATCATTCATTGATCCTGAACGCCGGTTATGAGAACCGTGCTCCGTTGGCATATAACTCATTCATCGCTCCTCGTATCAAGAACGATTTTGCACATGGTTTGAGAACAGAGAAGATTTATAACGGTGAATTGACTTATCGTTTCAATACTCCTATTGTTTCAGGACGTGTCACTGGATATTATACTCGTTTTAATGATCAGGTTGAAATGGATGCTTTCTACAATGATAATGAAGCTCGTTTCACTTACCTTTCTATGAGCGGAATTGATAAGGAAAATTGGGGTGTGGAAGCTGCTGCAACTTTTAAACTCATGTCCAATCTGTCATTGACAGCTATCGGTACGTGGTCTGATGCCCGTTATATGAATAATCCGACAGCTGTTCGTACTTATGAAAGTGAAAGCGAATCTAATATTGACCGCGTTTATTGTAAAGGACTTCGTGATAACGGAACACCGTTGTCTGTATATAGCCTCGGACTGGACTACAGCGTGAAAGGTTGGTTCTTTAACGTAACAGGAAATTATTATCACCGTGTTTATCTGGACTTCTCTACTTACCGTCGTTTAGGTAGTGTATTAGGAAAGTATTCTGATGGCGCTGTAGATGCTAATGGTAATCCGGTAGGCTATAATGTACCGGAGCAGGAAGAATTGAATGGTGGTTTCATGCTTGACGCTTCTATTGGTAAATATATTCGTTTGAAGAATGGAAAGAGCCTGAGCATTAACCTCAGTGTGAACAATATTCTTAATAATACGAACTTGCGTACTGGCGGATATGAGCAGAACCGTGATGATAGCTATGATGACGGAGAAGCACGTACATATGTTTTCTCTAAGAACTCTAAGTACTATTATGCTCCTGCTTGCAATGCTTTCTTGAACATTGGATATAGATTCTAAATAAATGGGCAAATTAATACAAGGAAATGATATGAAAAAGATAACATTTATTTTATCTGCCGCGTTGTTGCTGACATTAGGCGTTTCGTCATGTATGGACGACTTTGATACGCCTGTGACAGGGAACGCTTATGGTAATAACACTATAAAAGAGCAACGGACTATTTCGATTGCTAATCTGAAGGAAAAATACAGTTCAGTAATTTCGGCAAATCAGTTTCAGACAGTTACTGAAGAAACTCGGATTTCCGGTGTAGTAGTAGGTGATGACGAAAGTGGAAATATCTACAAACAGCTGATTGTGGCTGATGAAACAGGAGCTATTGTGGTAGGTATTAACTCTACTGGCATCTATGCTAATTGCCCTGTTGGACAGAAAGTGGTGATTGACTGTGAAAACTTGAATGTGGGTGGATACGGAATGCAAGCTCAGATAGGTACTACCTACAAAGGAGCCATTGGACGTATGGACCTGGCTGTATGGTTGGATCATGTCAGAGTAATCAATAAACCTCAATTGTGGTATGACGAGCTTATTCCGATGGAACTTACCGGTGCTCAGTTGAAAGCTTATGATAAAGACTTGGCGCCTGTACTTGTGATGTTCAAGGATGTTACAATTAAAGAAGCGGATGGTACTGCTACTTTTGCTCCTGAAGATTTGAAGGATGGTGGTAATGGAGTAAACCGTACATTGGTGTTGGATGATAATTCAACATTGACGTTCCGTACCAGCACTTATGCTAATTTCTCAACCGAAGTGATGCCGACAGGTAAAATTAATGTGATAGGTATTCTGAGCCGTTATAATAGTACATGGCAAATTGTAGCTAGAACATATAGTGATATTCAAAGAAATAACTAATAAAATAAATATTCAACTATTATGAAAAAGATTCTAAATGCTTTATTCTTGACTATAATAACGTTAGTCACATTTAGTTGTAGTGATGTTCCTGCTCCTTATGATATCAATGGAGGAGGAAACGGCGAAGGACCTGCCTTGACCGGAGATGGTACGAAAGAGAATCCATATGACATAGCAAGTGCTATGACGAAACAGGATAACTCAGAAGCTTGGGTGATGGGATATATTGTAGGGTGCATTAATGATAAGAGTATTTCGACTGATGCTGTATTTGCACCTCCTTTTACAAATGCCGCAAATATTTTGATTGCTGCTGATGCGGATGAGACAGATTACAAGAAATGTATTCCAGTACAGCTAGTGTCTCAAACAGATGTTCGTGCTGCATTAAATTTGGTTGACAATGGTGGAAACTTGGGTAAAGCTGTTGTAATTAAAGGACAGTTGACGAAATATTTTGGAGTTGCTGGTCTTAAGAGTCCTACTGCTGCGGTTCTTGATGGTAAAGATATTGGAGATGGTGGTGACCCGGAACCTGGTGATAAAGATAATCCGCTAGGCTTGGACGATTCAAAGAAAAATAATACTTTTTCTGCTGATTTTGAAGATTTGGTAGCAAATAGTGATTATGAACTGGAAGGTTGGTATAATGTTGCTGTAGAAGGTGGTAGACGCTGGCAAGGAAAGACATTTAATAATACCACGACAGGTAAAACCGATAAATATATTCAAGCTACCTCTTATGGTGGTACTGGTGAAAAATTTGAATGTTGGTTTGCAACTCCTGCCTTTGAGGTGGATCAAGTTAAGGATAAAAAAGTATCTTTCGATTGCGCTGTATACAATTATGCAACTGCTTCTGCTAATTCTAAATTGGAAGTTTATTTCCTTCAATTAGTGGATGGTAAGATGGTTTCTACTGCGATAAATGTAGCAGGGATGCCAACAACAGATAATACATGGGTATCATTGACAGCAGATTTGAGTGCTCAAGCTGGTAAAACAGGATTTGTTGGATTTAAATATACAAGTACTAGCTCTTCTGAAGCGTTAAGTTATCGATTGGATAATATTAAAGCGGGACCAGCTGAAGGTGGAGAAGATCCTGATCCTTCAGGAGAAACTGTTGTAGTAACTAAAGATCAGTCTTATGAAGAAACCTTTGCCTCAGCATTTGGAAAATTTACAATAGATAATAAAGAACTGGGAGGATTAGAAGCTGTTTGGACGATTGATGCAAGTTATAAATGTGCAATAGCAAGTGCTTTTAAGGATGCTGCTGGTATTGTTGCTGAAAGTTGGTTAGTATCACCAATTATAGATATGACTTCTATATTATCTACAGATGATATTAATTTGTCATTTACTCAGATGTCCCAAAAACAGGGTGATGCAAATGAATATATGTTGAAAATTAAAAATGTAAGTGATAACGGGGCTTGGGAAAATCTAACGTTTGAACAACCGGAAGCCGGATTTAAAGCAATGTTAGTAAACATAAAGCTACAGGTTTATGCTGGTAAGAAAATACAGTTAGCATTTGTATATAAGAATGCTAAGACTGATTCTGCACCTAAATGGGAAATTCAGAATGTGAAAATTGGTGTAACACCAGGTGTGCCAGGTGGAACAGAGGATGATCCTTTAACTTGTGCAGAAGTGATAGCCTTGAATAATACTGCAGCAGGTCCTTATTATGTGAAAGGCTATATCATAGGTTTTGCAAGTAGCGCTACTAGTTTCGTGTTCAGCAATTTTACAGATAAGCAGAATACTAATATTGTTATTGCTGATTCAAAAACTGAGACTGAAACTACTAAGTGTGTTATTGTAAAATTACCCAATGGTGATATGCGTTCTGGGCTTAACTTGTATAACAACCCAACTAACTTAGGAAAATTAGTCTCTATTAAAAGTACATTGGGTGCATATTTTAAAGTACCAGGTTTAACTAATCCTACCGAATATAAGTTCGTTGAATAACTAATAACTGGATATAAGGTAATAAGGAGTATACTGATGTAATATAGTATACTCCTTTTTTAACAAAAATGAATTATGAGATTTTTTAATAGAAGTGTTGTTTTATTGATTTGTTGTACATTTTTCCTTGTATCTTGTAGCAAAGATGATGAAGATGAAAATAAAGAAAATATAGCATTTAGTCCTATTGAACTTCCTGCTTTACGCAATGGCGCTGATGATATTTTTTTATCTCCAACTACTACATTTAATGGTCAACAAGTAATTACTTATAGTATGGAGTATGACAAGAGTAAAAAGCACGCTCGTTGGGTGGCCTTTAAATATTATAATGTAACAGGACAAACAAATTGGAACCGTAATGACTGGAAACAGACAGAATGGGGTGGTGATCCTTGGCAATCTGATCCGAATATTCCCCAGGCTGATCAACGGGTACAAAGTGACTTTGGAAAGCAAGGTTATGATCGTGGGCATATTTGTGCTTCTTCAGATCGTCTTTATTCAAAAGATGCCAATGAGCAAACTTTCTATTATAGCAATATGAGTCCTCAGAAGAATTATTTTAATGGAACTAAGGGTATTTGGAATGATTTGGAAGGGAAAGTTCGTACTTGGGGGCGAAGTAGTACTTTTCGTGATACTCTGTATGTTGTGAAAGGTGGGACTATAGATAAAGAAAACCAAATATGGACATATATTGGTGGAGATAAATCGAAACCTGTTCCTAAATATTATTTTATGGCATTACTTTGTAAAAAGGGGGAAACTTATAAAGCCATTGGTTTTTGGCTAGATCAAAGTACTACAGTAAAGCCTGCATTATCTGAATGTGCTAAAACAATTGACGAACTGGAAGAATTAACAGGTTTGGATTTCTTTCATAATTTGCCGGATAATTTAGAGGAGGCTGTAGAATCTAAGTACGCAATATCTGCTTGGGCCGGACTCCAATAGAATAAAACTTGTTTGTTTTAGATATAATTAGACCTTCATCTTCCACTTCTTCCTATCGATAGGAGATTAAAGTGGGGGATGAAGGTTTTTGGGTTATATAGGAATATGCTCTGATAGCTTAGTGTTATTGAACTCATATTTAAATAAGACATAGATTAGTTGTATAATGGTTTTATAACTTTTGTCTATTACTGATCTTCATCCACAATTTTTCCCACCATCCACTTTCAGCTTTACTTAGCATATCAGAGGTTATCGTGATTATCTTTTCTCTTAACTTGTTCTGTTCGGTTGCCATCGCATACTGCCTTTCCAGCACTGAAATTCTACGCTTTTTGTATTGAAGGTCTTTTTCTTGTAGCTCAATGACTTCCATATACAGTTTACACACTTCAGACTGATTGATACAGAGTTGTTCTAGTGTGCGGATATATCCTGTTGTGGGAAGATTCTTGCGCAGGTACATAAATCTCTGAAGGCTCTTTTCGTCTATGATAAGAGTAGTTTCAGTGAAATATGCGGTGATTGCTTCCATTTCTGCCCACAAACAGATGTCTTCTTCTTTGACTCCGTACTTGTGCGCCGCTTCGTCTATGCTAATCCATTTCGGCATAGTGTTTCTTTGTTTATGCGTTTAACAAAAAGAGCGAATAACTCTTGCCAAGCATGGTGCAACAAGCATCCCTGCATTTTGCTTTCTAGTCGGAGGGTTATGGGGTATGGGGATTATGTAGGGGAACCGACCGGATACAAAAAAGACATGGATGCTGTTGAACCATTATCCGGTCTTGAGGTCTTAGCAAAACCCTTAGAAAGATAATGATAACAACAGACATCCACGTCAATCGTTTATATATAACACATCTATAACTGATATGTTGATATACAGCCATCCACGTGGAGTATCTGTTGTATCATCCCTCTTCTAAATGAAATTGCTAAGTTTCAAGACCGAGAGATAATACGTTATTTACTCCAATTAAGTTGTAAAAACCACTACCCGCTTATTACATCTCGCTGATGCGCAGAAAGTGTACAGCAAAGATATATGTTTTTTCGGAATAAAGTGGGAGAATGGGAATAAATAAAAGAAGTCTGGTATTTAGAATGATTTTTTGTGTTTAGGTGATGTTATTTCAAGGTGTTGTTTGCCATTAGTAGCACTTAGCGCATTTATCTCCTTCGTAAAGCAACGCTTTGTATCTTCAAAAGCAATGCTTTATGGTTGCTAAAGCATTGCTTTAAATAACCATACGGTAGATGTTACGAGTGTCGTCTTCACCTTCACTTTTTCCTCTCAACCTTTTATTTATCAGTGATCTCGGGTGAAGGGTCGGCTATTCACCTAGTGAGTGGAGAAAACATTGTAAGTGTTTGAAATAAACTATCAATGGTTTGAAACAAACATTGGGAAGAAAAAAATAATCTATTAGCATCTTTTTATTAGGTTATAGCTAATACGAATATCATTATAGCAAAAACAAATTAGCTTATAGCAAAGTGAACGATGTCTTTATGATTACATATGAAAATTGGGTGAAGGATCGGTGAAGGGCGATATGCTTCACCCGTTATCACTTATGAATAAAAGGTTTCGAAGAAAAGGTGAAGGCTACCCTTCTATTTGAAAATTTATAGTATGACTTATAAAAGCATCTGGCTTTGATGGGAAGGGGGCGTTTAAGTGTAAGAATTTCTAACATTACACAGCTCATACAAGTTACTTGGTATATGGTTGATGCAAGCTCAAGAGAAGGGAAATCAAGGTGATGCCTGCATGGAAGTGGATGTGCAATAAAATGAAAAACGATTCTCTGATATATCAGGAATTACTTGATATTAATGGCAAATAAAATATGGGTTCTAAATATAATACCTTTTAGTGTACAACTTAATCTCTTTTAGTGAATGAATTAATTCGTCTGCCTATAGGCAACCTTTCGTCCGGCTATAGGCGGATGAAAAGATGCCTATAGCCGGACGAATTAATTTATGAATGCGGTGACGTTATTTTCTACAGAGAAAACCTTTATTCAATTATGCCGTTGTTCTTAAGATTTTGAAGATGTATTTATAATGTGCAGCCAAGAAAGACCTCTGCCATTCTATGACCTAGAAATCGGTTTCTCTTTTCGTATAATCTTTTTTATCTCTTCTTTTACGATTCTTAACTCCGAAGATTTCGTAACCATAAAGAAACCATCTACTTTTACCCCGTATTTGTAAGAAATTGAAAGAAACTTCGTCTAATAAACTAAAAACTAAAACGATTCCAAACATGAAACACAGATTGTTGCTACTATTACTATTCGTGTTCACCGCAGTGATGACAGGTTGGGCACAAAACTCCGCTACGCCGTCCTATACTGTCAAAGGGGTACTTTTGGATTCACTGACTCAGGATGGAGAACCATACGCTACTATTAAGATTACTAAAAAAGGAGCACCGGACAAGGCTGTCAAGATGGCGGTGACGGGTGCCAATGGTAGGTTTCAGGAGAAACTGAATGTAGGTGCGGGAGATTACGTCATTACTATTTCTTCGATAGGCAAGGCGCCCGTCACGAAAGAGTTCACTTTGAAACCATCGGTTAGAGTCATTGATTTGGGGACAATGCTCTCTGCTGAGGCTAATAATGAATTGAAAGGAGTGGAAGTCGTGGCGCAAAAGCCTTTGGTCAAGGTGGATGTAGACAAGATAGAGTATAATATTGAGGATGACCCCGACTCGAAATCGAACAGTATATTGGAGATGCTTCGAAAAGTGCCTTTAGTGACAGTGGACGGAGAAGACAACATACAGGTGAATGGTAGCAGCAGCTTTAAAATACACGTCAACGGGAAGCCCAACAATATGATGAGCAACAACCCGAAAGAGGTGTTGAAGAGTATGCCCGCCAATTCCATTAAATATATCGAGGTGATAACATCGCCCGGAGCTAAATATGACGCTGAAGGAGTGGGAGGTATTTTGAATATCGTAACAGTAGGCGGTGGATTCGAAGGATATACGGCAACATTCCGGGCAAATGCCAGCAACTACGGTGCCGGTGCCGGCGGCTACGCAATGGTGAAGCAGGGGAAAATGACTGTCTCTGCCAATTACAACTTTAATTACAATGACCGGCCCCGTGGATATTCGGACAGCTACCGTGAGAACTATGAGTCGGATACGGAAAAATATCTTGAATCAAATAGCAGTTCCAAGTCGAAAGGCAACTTCCAGTATGGAAACCTGGAAGGCAGTTATGAGATCGACACCTTAAGGCTGCTGACGGTGGCTTTTGGAATGTATGGCAGCAATAGTAAAAATTATGGCGATGGATTTACCACCATGTATGGTGCTAACCATGAGGACATAGCCTACAGCTACCGGACCGGCAATCATGGAGATGGCTCCTGGTATTCCATCAATGGAAACATCGACTATCAGCGCACGTCCAGAAAGAACAAGCAGCGGATGATCACTTTCTCCTATAAGATCAATACGCAGCCTCAGACAAGCAATTCTAATACTGGCTATGAAGATATTCACGCCAAAGAGGAGGTGGACGACCTCGTGAAACGGTTGCTGTTGAAAAACAGCCAGTCGGACGGCAAAACGAATACCATGGAACAGACCTTCCAAGTGGACTATACGACTCCGATAGGCGAGTTGCATACCGTGGAGGCAGGTGCGAAATATATCTTCCGCCGCAATACCAGTGACAACAAACTATATGAAGCAGCCGGAGGAAGTGACGATTATTTATATAACGAAGACCGCAGTAGCGACTATCGTCATTTGAATCATATTTTAGCCGCTTATCTCGGATATACATTGAAATATAAGGATTTCACCTTCAAGCCGGGAGTGCGCTATGAACAGACTGTGCAGCGGGTGAAATATATCGTTGGACCGGGTGAGAATTTTCACACGAACTTCAGCGATCTGGTGCCATCCGTTTCTCTTGGCATGAAGCTCGGCAAGACTCAAAACATGCGTGCCGGTTATAATATGCGTATCTGGCGTCCGGGCATCTGGAATCTGAATCCTTATTTTAATAATCTGAATCCGATGTTTATCACCCAAGGTAACTCGAACCTGAAAAGTGAAAAAAGCCATGCGTTCGACTTGTCTTATAGCAATTTTAGTGCGAAGTTCAATATCAATGTGTCGCTGCGCCATTCTTTCAACAATAACAGTATTGAGAATATAAGCCGGTTGATTACGGCGCCCGAAGGGGAGATGTTTGACAATGATCCTACACACATAGCACCGGAAGGAGCTTTGTACAGCACTTATGCCAATATAGGAAAGAGCCGGAACACAGGAATGAGCTTGTATCTGAACTGGAACGCGTCTCCTAAAACGCGCCTGTACGTCAATGGCCGTGGAAACTATAGTGACTTGAAAAGTGAAGCGCAGGGATTGCACAATTATGGATGGAACGGTTCTTTCTATGGCGGCGTTCAGCATACTCTTCCGTTGAAAATACGGTTAAGTCTGAATGGTGGTGGTAGTACTCCTTATATTAATCTACAGGGAAAAGGTTCCGGCTATTATTATTATAGTTTGGGTGCGAGCCGTTCTTTCCTGAAAGATGAGCGTTTGAGCCTGAATGTGTATTGCAGTAATATATTTGAGAAATACAGAAGCTATAACAATCATACGGAAGGCGTAAACTTCCTGTCGAAGAGCAGCAGCAAGTGGCCGAGTCGTAGCTTTGGAGTCAGCATCAGCTACCGGATTGGTGAACTGAAAGCTAGTGTGAAGAAAGCTGCCCGAAGCATCAATAATGACGATGTGAAAGGTGGTGGCGGCGAAGGTGGGAATACAGGTGGAGGAGGTGGTCAGTAGACCACTTCCACGCACGCTGTGATTTCTTTATTTCTGCCTTACATCCTGCTTATTGGTATTGAAACCTAACTTGGTAAGTCCTGCTTGTACATCGGGATGACTCATGAAGAGTTTCCATAACAGCCCTGTCCGGTAATTCTCGATCATGACTGCAATTGGTCCCTGGTCGATGGCAAGGTAACGTTGCGGATACCAGTTGTCTGTTTCGCTGAAAGCATCGTAGAATCCGAAAGGACCGAAGACTTTGTCCCCCATATTATACAGGTGGCGCATCACTTGCATCGAATATTCCGGTGTATAGACGATGGATGAAAGGGCGGCGGTGGGAGAGATGACCCCTTTGTCATCCTGTTCATTCGGTGAATGAGCAGCGTATCCATCGACGGAATAGCTGGCGGTCAGTCCCCAGCAGTCCGGTCCGAAACCTTTGTAGTGTTTGGGGTTGCGGATGCAGTAAGCACGGTTCACTAATGTCAGATTGCGCATTTCGTGGAAGTAGCTGGGACAGTATTCGTCTTTCAGACCGACGGGGTCGAGTCCGAGGAAGGAGTATTGTGCCCAGAAAAGCGGTCCGGCTTCCGTGCCCTGATAGCGGAGATGCAGTTCGATGCCTTCCACTTTATGCGGGGAGACGATAGCTCCGTTCTGCGCCCAGCCATCGTGATAGACGGCTGCCGGTACTCCGTGGGTAGGAGAGGCTGCGGCGAGGATATACATAATCATACATTCGTTGTACCCATGTATGGGGAAGTCCATTTCCCAGCCATAGGTGGGGCTCCAGTGCCAGTATAGTACATTTTGGTCACCGTTGCGGTACCAGTTCCAGTCAACGTCTTTCCATATTTGGTCAATGCGTGCTGCCAGTGCTTTTTCTTTCTCATTACCGTTGATGTAATACTGGTGTACGGCGAGCAGTCCTTGCATCAGGAAGGCAGTTTCTACCAAGTCACCTCCGTTATCCTTCTGTCCGAAAGGTTTCACCTTTCCTGTATCGCCATACCACCAGTGCGGATATGCTCCGTGAAAACGGTCCGCTTTTTCGAGGAAGGAGACGATGCGCTCCATTCGTGCCAGACCTTCTTCGCGGGTGACGTACCCTCGGTCTATTCCGGCAAGGATAGCCATGATGCCGAAGCCGCTGCCGCCGGAAGTGACTACATTGGCATCATTCTGCGGATATACCCCGTCTACATGATATCGTTCGGGGGCAAGTCCGCTGTTGGGCTCGGCACCTTCCCAAAAGTAGAGAAAGGTGCGGTGCTGAACGGTGTCCATCAGGGCGTCGTCCGTGAGCTCGGAACTGGCGGTGGCTGGTCCGCCGGTCTTGTTTTTGCAGGCTCCTGCTGTCAGTATCAGGCAGAGGAGCGAAATATAGAGAGATAATTTTTTCATTGATTGTGGATTTAAATGAGAGAATAAAATTTAGGCACGGATTACACGGATTTCACGGTTTTAAGAGATTTCGCAGTTAAAGACCGTGTGAATCTGTGTAATCCGTGCCTATTGTACGATTTTTATTTTAGCGTGAATCGTGCGGATTTCACGTCCCGGCTGTTTGTTCCGATCATTACTTCAAATTCACCCGGTTCTGCTACTAGTTGCAGGTCGTAGTTGTAATATCTCAGCATTTCCGGCGCAATCTTAAACTTGACAATTTCCGACTGTCCCGGTTCAAGGAATATCTTCTGGAAGCCTTTCAGCTCTTTCACCGGACGGGTAGTGCTGCCGACGAGGTCACGGATATAGAGTTGTACTACTTCCGATCCCGGCCATGTGCCGGTATTGGTGACCATTACCGCTGCCGTCAGTTCTCCCGTCATGTCGATGGTAGAACGACTCAGATCGATATCACCGTAAGAGAAGGTAGTATAAGACAGTCCGTATCCGAACGGGTAAAGCGGCTCATTGTCCACATCCAGATAATTGCTGCGGAACTTTTCGAACCACTTGCCTTGTGCCAGCGGGCGTCCCGTATTCTTATGTGCATAATACAGCGGAATCTGACCGACATTCTTCGGGAAACTCATTGTCAGTTTTCCACCCGGATTGACATATCCGAAGAGTGCGTCGCCGATGGCATAAGCAGCTTCGCTGCCTCCGAACCATACGTTCAGAATAGCAGGTACGTGTTCCTGTTCCCAAGTCAGCGTCAGCGGGCGACCTGTGAATAATACCAGTACGACAGGTTTTCCGGTTTTCAGCAACTCCTTCAGCAGGTTTTGCTGTACATCCGGAATGTTCAGGTCTGTACGGCTGCTGCTTTCTCCGCTCATCTCGGAAGATTCTCCGAGAGCCGCAATGATAATATCCGACTGATTGGCTACCGTCAATGCTTCGTTCAGCAATTGCTCGTCTGTCCGGTTGTCACGGTTTAGTGAACGTCCGAACATCGTGGCACGTTCTTCGTAAGAGGCGTCGCTGATCAGATTGCTCCCTTTGGCATATAGGATGTTTGCTTTTCCGGCAGTCATCTCTTTCAAGCCTTCTACCAGTGACGGACAGCGGTCGAGTACGGCAGCTACGCTCCATGTACCCGGCATGTTTGTCCGGCTGTCGGCTAACGGACCTATCACGGCGATGTTACCTTTCGGGTTAAAAGGAAGAAGAGGTTCGGCAGGAGTTCCCGGACGCAGGGTCACGTTGTCATTCTTTAAAAGAACAAAGCTTTCTGCGGCAATTCTGCGGGCAGCGTCTCGGTGCGCTTTCGTAAAGATATCACGTGCCGGACGTTTTAAGTCGCAGTACTTGTAGGGATTGTCAAACAATCCCAGTTTATACTTTGCTTCCAGGATACGGCGGCAGGCAGTATTCAGTGTTTCCATAGAAACTTTGCCTTCCTGAATGGATTTCTTGAGTGTGCTGACAAAGCCTTCGCTCACCATATCCATGTCTACTCCGGCATTGATGGCACGTGCGGAAACCGTTTGCAGGTCGCCGATACCGTGGTCGATCATTTCGGAGATTCCGGTATAGTCGGTTACCACAAATCCGTTGAACCCCCACTGACCACGCAGTACGTCCGTCATCAGCCACTTGTTGGCGGTAGCGGGCACACCGTCTACTTCGTTGAACGAAGCCATTACACTACCTACACCGGCTTCTACAGCCGCTTCGTAAGGCAGCATATATTCATTGAACATCCGCTGGCGGCTCATGTCTACCGTATTGTAGTCACGTCCGCCTTCTCCTGCGCCATACAGTGCAAAGTGTTTTACGCATGCCATGATTTCGTCATTCCGTTGCATGTTCTTTCCCTGATAACCGAGTACCATCGCTTCGGCAATCATGGCTCCAAGGAAGGGATCTTCACCGCTGCCTTCGGAAACACGTCCCCAACGAGGGTCGCGTGAGATGTCCACCATCGGGCTGAATGTCCATGAGATACCGTCGGCACTGGCTTCTATGGCTGCGATACGTGCCGATTCTTCTATGGCGGTCATATCCCAGGTGCAGGATAATCCCAGCGGGATAGGGAACATGGTTTCGTATCCGTGAATGACATCCATACCGAATAGCAAGGGGATGCCCAGACGGGATTGTTCTACCGCCTGTTTCTGCACATCGCGTATTTTTTCTACTCCTTTCAGATTGAACAAGCCTCCTACTTCGCCCCGTTTGATTTTGGCGGCGATGTCGCTGCTTTTGGCTTGTCCCGTAGTGATTTCTCCGGTGACAGGTAGGTTCAACTGACCTATCTTTTCTTCCACCGTCATCTTTTTCATCAATGCGTCGATGAAGCGGTCCATGTCTTGTGGCGACTTCTGCGCTGCCGCACTCAGGAAGCCGGCAGCGAGCAGCAGAAGTGAAAAAAATATTTTCTTATTTATCATATCGTTCTATCAGTTTGATTTGAATATTAATTAATAATCCGGATTCTGTACCAGTACTCCTTTGGACTTGTCAATTTCTGACTGAGGCAAAGGCAATAATGCGTTCTTATCCTGGTAGTTTACTTTCCCGGCAGCGTGCAATACTTCCGAGGCGATTCCCCAACGGACAAGATCGTAGAAACGGTCGGGCTCCAGTCCGAGTTCCACGCGGCGTTCGTGGCGGATGGCTTCCCGCAATTCTCCCTGATCGTTGGTCGTTATTTTGGGCAGTATATTCGTATTGGTGCCTCTGGCACGTGCGCGTACCATTTCCAGATAATCCACTGCTTCTCCGGGGATATTCTTTTCGTTGGCAGCTTCGGCAGCCATCAACACTACATCCGAATACCGGATCAGGCGGATGTTGACCCAATATCCTTTGTTGGTGTATTCCTTACGCAGTGCGGGGTCGGTATAAGCTTTTTTGTTGAAGTAAGCTCCCATAGCCGGAGAGACGGGGGATTCACCATAAGGTTCGTTGGTGTTTTCCGGGGTGATCGGTTCATCGTCCGTTTTGCGGAAGTAGAGCAGGGTGGCGTTTTTACGAGGGTCACCTGTCTCGTAGGCGTCGGCCATCAACTGGGTTGCCATGTGCCATCCCCAGCCTAAGTCCCACTGACCGGCTCCGCGAACGCCTTGCACTTCGCAGAACTGGCTGCCGATAACGTCACTCTGTGGAAGGGCGGCAGTGGCGGTACATTGCAGTTCGAATATAGAACCGCCGCTGTTCTCTCCGTCGTCGGTGAATATTTCGTTATACGGAGTTTTCAGATTATATAAACCTTTGTTGATTACGTCTGTAGAGGCTTTGTACATGTTGTCCCAGTCACTGCGCATCATATAGGTGCGGGCATGAAGTGAACGGGCAGCTCCCCAAGTCAGGCGTCCGGTATATTCGGTGCTCCATGTTTCGGGCAATGACTCTTCCGCAGTTTTCAGGTCGGTATCGATCTGCTCATAGATTTTATCGGCGGTAGTCTTCGGAATGTTGGCTTCCGAGGCATCGTTGATCTTGTAAGTCACTAAAGGTACTTCGCCAAAAGCTCTCACTAGATTGAAGTAACAATAAGCACGGAAGAAAGAAGCTTCCCCTTTGTTGATGATATCTTCGGTTTCTGTTTGTCCGGCAGTCTCTTTCTCGGCAATGGCGTCGAGGATATCATTACACTGGTAGATGATGGCGTAATTCTTTCCCCAGTATGAACCTAGCAAACCGTTGGTCGGGGTGTATAAGAAGTCATCGTACATTTCGGCTACATCCGATCCGTCACTCGGGATACTTCCTTTCTCGGAGTCTTCGGAGCGTAGATAATGGATAGCAATGGCGGGAGTACCGGCGGTGATGTCGAAACTTCGCATCATGGTATAGACATTGTAGATTTTACCGTTGACCAGCGCATTGGGATTATCGTCTTCGGTGAATTGTCCCTGCGGACTCCGGTCCAGAAAGTCGCTGCAACTGCTTATCAGCAGAGCGGAAGCGGCAATAAAGGTGGAAAAAAGATATTTATTTAGTTTCATACAATTATAGATTTGATTCATTAAAGTTATATTCCGCATGGAAACCTGGCTGTGGCACCTTGCCACCCGCATGGAAACTTGGGTGTGGTACCTTGCCACGCCACTAGAAGGTCAGGTTGATGCCGAAGGTGTAGACAGCAGGTACGGGGTAGCTGCCGTCGTCTACTCCGAAGGTGGTGGCGCTACCTCCCAGTTCCGGTGTGTAGCCGGTGTTGTGCTTCCATGTCTTCAGGTTCTGTATGTTGACATAGACTTTCAGTGCCTGCAAGCGTATTTTGGCAAGGAGGGCCTTGTCGAACGAGTAAGCAAGTTGCACGTTACGGATACGGAAGAAGCTGCCGTCTTCGATGTAATACTCCGAATTCAGGTTGTTGATAGAATGTTTGGAGTTCAGCAACGGCTGGCTGTTGGAGGTACCTTCTCCGTGCCAGCGGTCCATGCGCTGTGACAGATAGTTGAACTGTGCAAAGTTATAATTGTCCCAGGTACGGAAAATTTCGTTACCGTGCTGTCCCATCATATCGATGCCCAATGACCAGTTCTTGTAGTTTACTCCGAGAGAAAGACCATAGGTGAAATCCGGTGTCGGGTTACCTATCATTGTACGGTCTTCCGGGGTAATCTTACCGTCTCTGTTCACGTCGGCGAATTTCAGATCACCGGGAGTGACTGTGGCAAGGGTATTTTCGGGTGATGCATCGATGTCGGCTTGCGACTGGTATACGCCTGCCACCTTGTAACCGTAGAAGAAACCGATAGGATAGCCCGCCATCGTGTAACTCTGCTGTTTGTCTCCGGCGATGATGGAGTATCCGTCCTGAACGAGGCTCTTCACCTTATTCTTGATGGTGGTCAGGTTGGCGCTGACAGAGTATCCCCAGTCACCGATCTGGTCACGCCAGCTGGCTGCCATTTCAACACCCATGTTTTCGATTTCTCCCAAGTTGCCGATGCCGGGTACTGTTCCGGAGATACCGGGCACTTCGGCAAGCAAGTCTTTGGTCCTCTTCTTATAATATACTCCTTCGAAGTGCAGACGGTTGCGCAGCACGTTCGTTTCGAAACCTGCTTCCCAAGCTTCTACTTTTTCCCAACGCAGATTGGGATTGGGCAGATAGGAGAGCTGGTAACCGGGATAGATAATGGACGGCTTGCCGAAAACAGCCGAGTAAGCATTTGACAACAGCGGTTCGGCGGGATAGGCCCTGTCCAGATTCTGATTGCCTAATGTACCGTAAGATGCTTTGATTTTCAACATATCGAGCCATTTGATATCCTTCATGAACTCTTCTTCGGTCATCAACCAACCGCCGCCTAGTGAGAAGAAGTTTTGCCACTCATTGCCGGTGTATGAGAAGGCGGAAGAACCATCGCGACGGAACGAACCGTTGAACAGGTATTTTCCTTTGTAGTTGTAGATCACACGTGCCAGCATGGATACCGTAGTCCGTTCCCATTGGGTACTTCCGTTGGTAGCTGTTGCGGCATCACCGATGCTGACAAACCATTTGTCCGGATCGTCAGGAATCACCAGACCGACACCTTGCTTGCGTGCTCCGTCCAGTCGGCTCAGTGAATTGTAATACGTCGTGAAACCGGCTGTAGCGGTCAGGTTATGATTGCCGTGATCAAAACTATTGGTGTAAGTCAATAGATAGTCACTCTGCACTTTCGTTTCATTTTCCTTGAACTGGCTGACTTCTGTCTTGCCGGTTCCCAATGTAACTACATCTCCTGCAGCAGTATCGTCATACACCTTCATGATAGGCAGATAAGTACGTCCGTTGTTGGAAGCATAGTCCATGGAGAACATCGCTTTGAAGTTGAAATGTTTCAGGAAGTCCACTTCGCCATAGATATTACCCGATGCCCGGTAGTTTTCGGCTTTGGTCGTATTGGCTTTCAGATCGACGTCTACCATCGGATTGTTGATCTGTGCTTTCTGAAATTCGGGCAGAACACTGTATAAGCCATATTCCTTATTATATACCGGTGCGATAGGGGCAGCACGAAGAGCGCCGAGCACCTGTTTGGAGTCTGCCGGAAGCGTGCGTGCTCCGTTGAACTGGAAACCGACTTTCAGAAAGTCCGTGATCTTATAGTCATTACTTGCATTGATGGTCACTTTACTGAACTTCTCATGCTTGATGTTTCCCTGTTCGTGAGAGTAACCTACGCCCAGATAGAAACTGTGTTTCGGCGAAGCTCCGGTAATACTGATATTATTGTTGGTGATGAATGCAGTCTGGAAAATCTCATCCTGCCAGTTGGTGTTCGCGTTCCAGCCGCTGAAGTCGAACGGAGTGTCCTTCTGATTGGCAAGCTGTTCGCTGTATAGCTCCTGAAATTGCGGACCGTTGACCAAATCAACCTTATCTACTACTTTCTTGAAACCGAAAGAGGTATTAATGTTAACCAGTGTCTGTCCTTCTTTGGCTTTCTTGGTGGTGATGATGATGACGCCATTCGCACCGCGAACACCGAAGATAGCCAGTGATGAGGGGTCTTTCAGGATCTCCATAGATTCGATGTCCTCCGGATTAAGGAAGTTGATATTGTCATTGAATAGTCCGTCTACCACGTACAACGGTTTGTAGCCATTGATGGAGTTTGTACCACGGATACGGATTTCGGGGTCGGCACCGGCACGTCCGGAGTTTACGATTTGTACACCTGCCACTTTTCCTTGTAAGGAAGATAATGGGTTCGTTGCAGGCTTGTTGGCAATTTCTTCTCCTTTGACGTTGGTGATAGAACCTGTCAAGTCTCTTTTCTTCGCGCTACCGTATCCGATAACGACTGTCTCGGCTAGTACCTGCGAATCTTCTTTCAGGGTGACGTTGATCACACTCTGTGCTCCTACCTTGACACTCTGTGTAGTCATTCCTACATAGGAGAATACCAGTACGTCTTCTGGTGTGACAGAGATTGAATACTTACCGTCCATATCGGTGATGGTTCCGGTGGAAGTTCCTTGTACGAGCACCGATGCACCGATCAGCGGTTCATTGGCGGCATCTGTTACCGTACCGGTCACTGTCTTTGTCTGTGCAAAGGCGGATACGGAGGTCAGCAACAAGCAAGTGAGCGCCACTATGCTCTTAAACCTGATGGTTTTCTTCTGAAGATCTTGTAAAAGTCTAGTCCTCATTGCATTAAATTTTTCCATTCGTTACTATTTAGGTTGAAATTTATTCTGCCGTCTTCCGGCGAAAGTAACAAAGTGAACAAATGAAAGGCAAAAAAGATTAGGGAAAGAGAGACAATGCTTATTTTTAACATTGTCGAAGTATTGGCTGGATGTTTTTTAATGAACAGGAAAAAGATGTTAGTGCACAGTTAGGGTGTTTAGGGGCAATTATCTTTACTCATTATGCTAAAAAGTAAAATTGGATTTAGTACATCTGCTCCGCAGTCTCCATACATCGAATAACATCTTCCTTATTTCCACAGAAAGGACCGGATTTCTCGATCTTCAGCGTAGACATGGCGGCAGCAAATCGTCCTGCTTCTTCGATGCTCGCACCCGATACCCGTTGATACAAATATCCGATAGTATAAGTATCTCCACAGCCGGTTGCATCTACTACTTGTCCGGGTTTATAAGCCGGAATGCGATAAAAATCCGTACCGTCGTAAATGAGAGACCCCATACTTCCTAAAGTGACTAATACTTCTTTCACTCCCCGTTCGTGCAGTTTACGTGCAGCCTCATGCGGATCGGAAAGTCCTGTGAGCACTTCCATTTCGTGCTCATTTACTTTAAGGAAATGAATATATTGCAGAGCTTCCCGCTTGTCAGTCCAGTCTACCGGGTATACGTGCGTATCACGTACTTCACGCAGGTATCCTTGCGAATCGACAGCTATCAATCCTTTCCGGGATAACTCCTTAATCACTTCTAAAGAAAAATCATCTGCTAACAGCGAACCAAGATGATAAATTTCCGCCTCTATCTCCTGAAGCTGGGAAGCGGTGAAAGGATCGGCTTTGGCCAACACACGTTGTGTACGGTCATCCGGATTTTCTCCATAGATGTTCTCGAAGTATACAGAGTGCTGGCTGGGTAATGCGGTTACGCTGATGCCTATCCCGCGCAGCTGGTCTACGACTTTCATTTCCGTAGCGCCGACTGCTGTCACTAATGCATAATCTATGTCATTGAAATGGCGGATAGCGTGTGAACAATAGAAAGCTGTGCCTCCAGGCATATAGACTGTGCTTTGAGGAGTGACTACCTTATCCAAAGTGATATGGCCGATGCAGCAAAGTTGATGTTTCTTCATATATGTAATCAATTAAAAAGCCCCCAAGATATTTCTTGAAGGCTTTCTAGTTTATATAAATGTGTGCGGATGATAGCCGTATATTATTTAGACTGTTTCGCACTAATTATCTGTGATTTACAGAGCCTCCACTTTTACCGATGTCACCGAATTGGCCACCGATTAAGCAACGAACTCCATTTTTTATCTAAATCAATGAACTCTTAATTGTAATACAAAGGTACTTCTTTATTTCGATATATCCTATTAAAAGGGACAAAAACAGATAAATATTGCATTTGATTTATTAACTTTGCCGGACTAAAAAATTAAAAAATGCAAAAGAATTATAGTCAGAGCGAAGCGTATGCGAAAGGATATTTCCATCATATAAAGGGGCAGTTGACGGTGGGAGCTATTATTGTTATAGTTGTGTTTGTGTTTCATCTGTTGAGTGGTTGCGAGCCGATGCTTCCTGATGAAAGCAATCGCGAAACGGTGGCTTCACCATTAGATAGTACAAAGAATGATTTGGATATTAATGAATGGGAGACTGATACGACCACTTATCAATCACAGGCAAAGCCTGTATAAAAACAATCTTAATTAGCTAAAACTGTCAACTTATAAGTTGACAGTTTCGATTCTTTTTCGTATCTTTGTGGAAACAAAACAGGAAAGATATGACATTTGACGATATTACGGGAAGTAAAAAACTGTGGTCTGTACGCCTGGAAGGGGAGGAAGATAATGAGTTTCTCAAATTGTTCTACGATTGGAGTGATGTGATTTGGCTGCGGTCGTTTTTCAAAGAAAATATAAACGATTTGAGTGCCTATTTTAAAATTACTGATATCAACCAGGCGATTAAGGATACGATTGAAGACAGCAAGAGATTGAGATGCGTCATTATGGACATATCTCCGGAGGCGGATTTGAGCAGATTGTTTCGACCGCTGGATAATAATCAGGCGTCGGATTTTATGCTTCAGAAAGAAAAGGCACGGTTGAAACGTACCATCAGGCATTCGTCCTGGCTGCGTCTTTATGCTATCAAATTGACTCCTGGCGTATACATCATTACGGGGGGAGCTATCAAACTGACGGCGACCATGCAGGAAAGAAAGCATACAAGAAAGGAACTTGTGAAAATGGATAAGGTCAGACGATATTTGCTTGAAGAGAACATTATTGATGATGACGGGTTTATTGATTATATGAGTGAATTGTAATGATAGGAGGTAGATATATGAATGAGAACATGAAAAAGATTGTGGAGAGGCTTGAAAAGCATGCATCTCCAACACCGTCGAAATGGCGTGAAGTGTTTGAGTACATGGATGCTAATGAAACTTGGTTGCGGTATTCCCAACATATAGCGATGCTGATGCTCGATAGAATGGAGGAACTGGAAATGAATCAGAAGCAACTGGCTGAGAAGATGAATTGTAGCCGACAGTATATTTCGAAGGTATTGAAAGGACGGGAAAACCTTTCGCTTGAAACGTTGGCCAAAATTGAAAATGCACTCGGTATTTCGATCATTAAAGAAGAACCTCTTGCTGTTTAACTTGTGCAGGTGGCAACTTACAGAATCTGCTATCGGATTTCTCCGGAAGCAGCTCTCGAGCTGGAACAAAGTGATAGCAGATTGTTTGTCCAGGAACAGCTGCCGGCGAAAATTCTGCTATCATAACGAGTGAGATATCGGGTTGATCAGGGGTAGATCCTGCCAGGTAAGTGATAGCAGCCCGGCAGATCGGGGGCAAGAATACGGAAGTGATCAGGCGAGTATCTTTCGTCTGATCATTCACCGCAGCGCTATCGCATCAAGGCGCAGCCTTACAGGACTGCACCCTCATGCGTCAGCCCTGCTCCGTTGGTGTTTTACCGGAAGCAGGCTTTCACCTGCAGTGTTTATCGGAAAACTTTGTGTTTTGCTCACCGTGCCGCTTCCCCTGCTTCCCGCAGGTATCTGATAGGCGCAAGGAAAGCCGCTCTCCGCCAGTGGACCAAAGGAACATTCCTACGGACCGTTCCCGGAAGTTACTATGGTTGGGTGATTACAGAAAGTTACTCCTGTCTGGCGCATTCAGCTCTGTCTCCCGCTCACACCCCGGCAAGCCGGACCACAAGCGACAGCCTATGCGGTGGTAGCCCTTGCGGTATGTACTCAGTCGTTTTCAATGCTTGGTGCGGTTTCGCTCTGCCCGGCACTAACGCCGGGACAAGGCTCAATCCGCTACCTCCTTTCGTCTGAACGGCAGGAAGAGGCTATTAGTCCGAAGTGCAGCCATGCGGTGCGAGGTTCCCGTGTTCATCGCAAACGCATTTGTTCTACGGAAGTCAGCGCCCTTCGCCGTCCTCCGGGCGCGTGCGGTTGTGATGCTGCGTGCGCGGTGTGCTTCCGGTGTTTCTATCCTACTGCAGCTTTTGCGCGGAAAATCCATAATAGGCAATTATGTTTAATAAGTTGCGGAACCGTTCCGGATTCCGCCCTTTTATTAAACATAACAGCGCATTATGGATATTCCCGCTGTCGGGAGAGTTTTCCGTTTCTATGATGCGGGCTCACAGTATCACCATTCGGAATGTTTACGCCTCCACTATGGCGGCAAGCCGCCACCCCGACCACCGCCCCGAAGTTACTCCCGTTTTCCGCTCCTCCTGCGGATTGCGCCTGCGGCGTTCCCGGCTGACCGCTTCCGCCCTGCGGCGTGCCGAAAATCTTCGGCGGTCGGCTTCGCCGTCCGCTTCGGGACGCTCCGCAAGAGACAGGCACAAGAAATCCGTGACAATAGAGCAATTGTCACAAAATTAAATAGTAAAAACTTGCCAATCTTTGAAAAATCTTCAAGAATTGGCGTGAAACAAATAAGATATGAGCAAAAAGAAGAAACAAATCGGTATGGATGCGAACCGCTTTAAAAGTGTAGAGGAGCTAATAAAATCATTTGAGGCATATTCCGGCTTTAATATTTATCCGAAAGAGATAGATACTCGTGAAAAGTTGTTGGATAGAATTTCGGAGATACAAGATAGTTTATCGAATGAAGTCTCTGATACCTGTTCCCGGTATTATTACGAAGCAGAAAAATTAATGCCTGATGATGAATGATTCAATAATAAAATCAGAGTCAAATAACGTAAAACA
>OLIS01000688.1_pt1 | contig 26424 bp, 41 predicted proteins | sample 1601351 | NCBI WGS metagenome assembly OLIS01 (sample SAMEA2452122, study PRJEB22498) | human gut metagenome | biome: human feces; feature: human gut; material: feces | place: Australia | collected 2012
TAATTAACGTTAAAAAATACGCTCAAAGCTTGCTCAATTAGAGTAAAACAGGGCGTCTTGCTAACTGCCATTATACCCAGGGCGTTGCCCTGGGCTAGGAGCTTCTGCCCTTTCAGGGCGTGTAAGCGCAAAACTTGCAAAGCTCAAAGTAAAACGGAAAAAGGAAACCAAGGCAAATACAAACTTGCCAGGCTTCCTTTTATTTCATTTATATAAACAAGAACCACTATACCAAGGTTCCGCGTTTAAACTTATCCAATCAGCGAAAAGCACATCCTTTATGCCCTTTTCACCTTTAATCCGTTTTCAATACTAACCAGTTCGTCGCTGAAACCGGAATCAACCTTCAGTCTTTCTTCCACTTTTGAACAACTGTGGATAACTGTGCTATGATCGCGATTACCAACGAGTTTGCCGATTCTCGAAGCAGGCATTTTGGTATATTTCTGTGCCAGATACATCGTTACCTGTCTTGCCACGACATAATCACGCTTACGGCTCTTGCTGTTCACGGCAGTAACCGTTACATTATAATGATGGCAAACCGTTTCAACAATATCATCGATGGTGAGCGGCTTATCATCCAACTTCACGGCACGCTTGATGACGCGCTCGGCAAGACGGATATCAATGCTGCTGTTATAAACAATGCTGTAAGCCAGAAGACCATTGATGGCTCCCTGCAGATCGCGCACACTTCCGTTACAGGTCTGGGCGATGAAAGAGATGACATCTACCGGAATCTTCAAACCGTCACGACGAATCTTATTGCTCAGGATATCCACACACAACTGGATATTCGGCTTCTCCAACTCGCAGACCAGACCACAAGAGAAACGGGTGAGCAGACGGTCTGGCATATCCTTCAACTCTACCGGAGGGCGGTCGCTCGCCAGGATAATACGCTTTCCGTTGCGGAAAAGGTGGTTGAAGATATGGAAGAAGGTATTCAGCGTCTTCGCCTTACCAGCCCACTCCTGGATATCATCCACAATCAGCATATCGATAGACTGATAGAAGTTGATGAAATCATTGCTCGCATTATGGAGCACGGCATCGGTATACTGGGTCTGGAAAAGGCGGGCACTCACATAGAGTACACGCTTCTGAGGATACATCTGCTTCGCTTTCAGGCCGATGGCATTCACCAGATGCGTCTTACCGCTACCCGAAGGTCCGTAAATGAACATTGGGTTAAACTGGGTGGTGTTGGGATGCTCGGCAATAGACAATCCTACGGAACGAGGCAGCTTATTGCTGTCACCCTCCATATAATTGTTGAAAGTAAGCTTCGGGTCTAACTGTGTATCAATGTCTTCCTGCTGCTGGGGAGCAACAGGCTGGGCAGCCGGCTGCTGGGCACGCTCACGAGCCTGCTTTGCCAGATCAGCATCGTCAGGATCCGCCTCGATATCTTGAGAAAGCTTATGCTCCTTATCGGTTACAACACGATAAGTGAGACGGATTCCTTCCCCAAAATTACGATGCAGCACCTTACTTAACAAGTCAACGAAGTTCTGTTCCAAGTACTCGTATACGAACGGACTCGGAACCTGCACCAACAAAGTCTTTGTCGACGGCTTGTACGATTCAAAGACGATTGGCTTGAACCATGTGTTATATTGCTGCTCTGTTACACTGTCCTTTATGAGCAAAAGACTGTTGTCCCAGAGGGCTTTTGGACTTGCTAACATTGATTACTTATATTATTAATACTTTAATTCACAAATGATGGGACGCACCGAATGATGCGAAATCACGTGCAAAGTTACAAAAAAAATAGGAGAAATGCAAATCCCCTTATTTAAAACATTTTAATAGATAGTCTATAATTTATTGAATATCAAATACTTATTGAAAACATCAATATAATAGACTGAATTTCAGTGAAACAATAATGTAACGTCCCCGAAACGGCTAACAAACAAACAGTTTGCGAGTCAGTTCGGGGCGTGAAACATTCTAAATCTTATTTAGACTAAATTTATTTAGCTTTGACTCTTCTTACTTGTCTTTTCTACCGAAAACAGAGAAATGGACATAGCGTTTCGGATGTGCCTTCAAGTCGATAACCAGAGAGTCGGCATGACTCATGGTTGACGTCAGATTGTCGTACAGCTTGGTATCGTTCATCAGCAATCCGAGGCTTCCCTGGTTGCTGTTCAGCTTCTCAGTAAACTGATGAGCACTCTCCAATGTCTGGTTCACCCTGTTCAATGTACCCTGCACATCGAGACTGGCCAAATTAGCTGTCAGACGGTTGGTATTATCCAGCACGCCATTCGCCTTTCTAACCATACCCGGAACCTGCTTGTTGAGACCCGCCATCAGCGTATTCAACTCACGTGTAGAAACGGTGAGGTTGCTTGTGATGGTTTCCACATTATGCAGCGAAGCAGCCAGAGCCGGATCAGCCAGAAGCGCATTCACACTGGTAAGGATAGAATCCAACTTAGGCAACATCTTTTCCACTACCGGAATCAGGTTGGCAGCCTTATCCATCATGCCTCCGTTTACAGCACCCGGAATAACACCACCCGGTTCTACTCTTTCGCGGGGATTGTTTGCCAGAAGCAGATTCACCTGCAGGTTACCCATCAGGTCTTTTACTATCTCGGCTTTACTGCCCTGCGGGATTCTCAAATCCTTGTTAATATCCACCTTTACTTTGATAGGACCATTCTCCTTGTAATCGTATTCCATACCATCCACGGTACCTACCTTATAGCCATCCGCATAAATAGGCGTAGAGGCACCCAGTCCCTGGATGTCATCAAACGTCATATAGTAGGCGTTGTTGGTAGAGAACAGATTCATGCCTTTCAGAAAATTGATTCCGAAATACATAACCAAAATACCGACAATAGCTACAAGAGCTATCTTGATTTCTTTTGTTAGCTTCATATTTATCTCTTTATATATTCGTGCTTATATCTTATCCTTACTCAGGTCAATCAGCGGTTTCTGTTCTGCTTGAACTCACGTATTGCCTGATTCACATCATATTTCTTTCCATTCTTGAAAGCTATGATGAAAGCTTCCGGGAACTTCTCGGCAAGCGTCTTGCGCAAACGGTAAATCTCATTATAATTGGTAGAGGCTCCCATCGTATATTTCACCATATTGCCTTCCTGATAACTGTCGTAACCGGTTTCGCCCTTGAAATGGGCATCGCCCTTGCGGAGCATGCGGTTGCTGACAAATATCTGAAGCTTGAAGACAGGCGCATCAGCTACATGGGCTTTCTGCTGTGCCGGCTTGTTCTGCTGAGACGTTCTGTTCTGCTGCGTCTGTCTGCTCTGCTGAGCCGGCTTATCCTGCTGGTTCTGTCTTCTGTTCTGCTGAACCGTTCTGGCCTTTTCCGCTCTGGTTTCCACATGCTTCACCATTCTTCTCGGAGCAGTATCCACTTCCTCTGCACGGCGCTCATCCTGCTCCCGCTTCGTATCAGAAACGATCTTGGCAACCGACACCGATTCGGTATCTGCAGCACGATAAGGAACCGAGATGGATTTATCGTATTTATTGCGATATTGCGCAAAACCTTCGTAGATGCCTCGGGCGATATCATCCACCCTGCTGGCATCGTTGAGCAGTTTTTCTTCGTCAGCAGTAGTAATGAAACCGAGCTCTATCAGACAGCTAGGCATCGAAGTTTCTCTGAGAACCAGGAATCCAGCCTGATGTACGCCCTTATCCGGACGGTTGGCACTGTTGCATACCTTTCGCTGGATATTGCGCGCCAGTTCTACGCTTCTTTCCATATTCTTACCCTGTATGAACTCGAAGATGATGTAGCTTTCAGAAGATCTTGGGTCGAAACCCTGATAAGTCTGCTGATAGCCCTTCTCCATCGAGATAACGGAGTTCTCTCGCATAGCCACATCAAGATTATCCTTGGCACGGTGCATACCGAGCGTATAGGTTTCAAAACCGCGGGCTATCTTACCGGCTGGCAGCGCATTGGTATGTACCGAGATAAACAGGTCGGCATTGGCGCGGTTAGCAATGTTGGCACGCTGTTTCAGAGGAATAAAGACATCCGTCTTGCGGGTATAGATGACTCTCACATCCGGCATATTGCGCTCAACATATTTGCCAAACTGCAATGCCACAGAGAGATTGATATTCTTTTCTTTGGAAATAGCACCAAGTGCACCCGCATCATGACCGCCATGACCTGGGTCGATAACGAGCGTGAAACGGCGGTTGGCGCCTGTCGCTGTCAGCACCAACATACACAATAGGGTCAATATGAGTGTTATTTTCTTCAACATATCTTTCTGATGATTTTGCAAAATTACTACTTTTGTATCAGAAAACCTAAATCTACTATAAAGTTTTATCATTTGTTAATACAACTTCTACCCCTGCACCGTCACAGTCTGCTCCAAAAGGAGGATTAACTTTGGTAATGGCGAGTTGGATTTCCTGAATAGCCGGGTATTCTGCAAAGAGCCGTTTTCCTATTCTTCCGGCTACATGTTCCAGCAGTTTGCTAGGTATCTCCATCTCCTGTTTCACGAGTTCATAGAGTTCTGCATAGTTGAGGGTTCCAGCCAGTTCATCGGTTTCCATGGCTTTGGAGAAATCATAGCTTACATCCAGATTCACCACATAGTCGTTGCCCACCTGGGTCTCCTGTGGCAGAACGCCGTGATATGCATGGAAACGGACATTCTTTAAGTATATCTTACTACGGAAAAGCATAGTTTATATCAGTTTCTATCTTGGGGATTAGGATTCGGAATCGCTATCATCGTAAAGTTTCATCAGGCTACCATCCTTCAGATATCTCTTCAGGGCTGTCACAACACCTTTCTTCCAGGTATTGATGTTATCTGAAGTAAGCTGGAGCTGATAAACAAGTTTGATGACATGTTCGATAGGCATACGGTAGCGCAGCACACCGGAAATCAGCTTGGCATAGTTCCAGTATTCAGGATTAAACTTCTCGCTCAATCCCTCAACCGTAATCTTATAGCCTCGCTTGTTCACAAACTGGAAGTCGTATCGCTTCAAGCCTCCATCCAGAATGGTCTTCACGATTTTTCCTTTGCTTACAGATTTAGGCAGCATGATACCCTCGTCCTCATCCTGCAAGCCCGTGAAAATTTCGTATGGATGACCGTCGAGCAGTCCTACCAGAGCCACCCATTTCTCCTTATTATTCTGGAATCGCACCACATCGCATTCCAGTTCTCTAGGTCGCACCTCCATTACTTCAGGAGAAAAAACAGGAAGATGAGTTTCCGCAGAAACAACATTGGCTATCTGATCATAGAGTTTATTCCAATCAGACTGTTCTACATGATAATTCTGATGAAGTGTTGCCAGATTAGCATTCAATTCATCTATAAGAGCCTTGGAAGCCTCTTCAAAAGTCATATTTTCTGTATATTTCATATCAAACGTTTCATATTTAGGTGCAAAATTAAACTTTTATTTCTAAAATCTGAAACGTTTTGGCATATATTTCACTAAAAAAGCGAAAGAAAGACAACTTTTTGGGAAACTTTCACTAACTTTGCAGCAAAAATAGGGTTCTGAAATGGAACAGAACTCCTATATATAATAAGGTATAATGATAAAATAAAAAAGATATGGAATCGATTAAGAACAGAACAAGCATTAGAAAATATGCAGAGAAGGAAGTATCAGAAGAACTCCTGAACCGCCTTTTGGAAGAGGCAGAGCGCACCCCGACAATGGGAAACCTGCAGCTTTACAGCGTTGTGGTAACAAGAAGTGAAGAAGGAAAGAAGGCGCTGGCGCCAGCCCACTTCAACCAGCCGATGGTAACAGAAGCCCCTGTCGTCCTCACCATCTGTGCTGATTATCGCCGCACAACCCTCTGGGCAGAGAACCGCAAGGGAACCCCGGGCTATGACAACATTCTCTCTTTTATGAATGCAGCTACCGATGCCCTTCTCTTTACCCAGACCTTCACCAATCTGGCAGAAGAAGCCGGTTTAGGCACCTGTTTCCTGGGAACTACGGTTTATATGCCAAAGATGATCATCGACACCCTGAAGCTCCCTAAGCTCGTAATGCCAGTAGCCACATTGACCATCGGATGGCCGGCAGAACATCCAGCCCTGAGCGACCGTCTCCCTCTGCGCAGCATCATCCACAACGAGCATTTTGAGGATTATACCCCAGAAAAGATAGATGACTTCTATGCAGAGAAGGAAGCTCTTGAAGAAAACAAGGAGTTCGTTCGCATCAACAACGTAGAGACCCTAGCCCAGGTTTTCACCGACATCCGATATACAAAGAAGGATTGCGAGGCGATGAGCGTTGGGTTTATCGAAGCCCTCAAGCAGCAAGGATTTCTTGACTAAAGAGCATTTCTCTTCTATCCTTGTCGCTTGAAGAATGCATCTATAAGGATTAAAGAACGTACATAATAAGGTATAAGAATGTATTTCTATATGATTGCTGGCAGTTGGCAGCAACGTTGCCGGCAGCTGTCAGCAACATTGTCGGCAGCCGTCAGCAACATTGCTGGCAACTGCCAGCAATCATATAAACCTACATACTAAGACAAAAGAAAGCTCATCTGTCAATGACAAATGAGCTTTCTTCTATATATAATATTAAGTATTCAAGTTTCGCAAGTGAGGGAATTGATTGAAGTTAAAGTAGTTATCACTCCCTATGGTCGTTCGGGAAGTTAAGAGACAAAAGTTGTTTGGTGTAAAACGTAGGACATTTGTCCCTTAACTCCCCTTAACTTCCAGATATGCGAAAGTTCTGTAAAATATCCGATGATAATCGGTTAAATAACCTTCACTCTCTGCTTGCCCTCTCTTCCGTCTACCACAATCTTCTCAAAGATGATGGAAAAAATAAGCATGTTGCTCTAAAATTTTCAGTTATTTTTATACAACTTATTAAAATTATTACTAACTTTGCAAGCGAGAATTATAGTTAGCAAACTATGTAATAGACAATATCACCAAGATTGTCATTGCAAGTATTGGTAAGTATTGGATTAAGATTATAAACAATTAAATAAATGACGTCATGAAAAAGTTATTCGCACTTTCACTTATTTCTATATTATGCATGCCTTTGCATGCACAAGAGGTGGACTATAAGTATAATACTGTAGAAAAGAATATTTCAAGTGATAATATATACTTATCTATAGACGGAGTATTATATCTCGCAAAACAAAAAGGCGCCTACTACAATGGCTATTATTATGCTCCTACCATTTTAGTTCGCTACCCAAGCGAGAAAACGAATAGTACTTTTGAGATACCAGAAACTGTTGAATGCATTGCACCTCATGCTTTTAAAGGCAATAAGTATCTAAAAACTATCATTTTCCCGAGCTGTTTTTCTAAAATCGATTACAACGGCTCACGCAGTGTCCTCAAGATTTCAACTTCTGCCTTTGATGACACCGCCATTGAGGAATTTATCACAAAGGGGGCTGCGACATCTATTTCCTCTGCTAGGGTAAATAAAAAGGGAAGTGACAAGAAGTACAACCTTCAGGGTATGGAAATAAATTCTCCACAAAAGGGAGAGGTATATATCCAAGATGGAAAGAAGTATGTAGATAAATAAGCAAAGCTTTTACCTTTACCTTTCTCTGAACAACAAATATACTTGATAATACACTGCCCCTACTTTCTTTTGTGCAATTAATTATTATATATATTACTAATCGTGCGCAAGAGAGAAGTTTATGGGGCAGTACGTTTCTAATGCATAATTAAGATGTTGGAGATTACTCCATACTCATCATACTGAGGAAAGGTAACGATGTTTTTAGTTCTTGCTCCATCTTTAACCTTCTGAATGGTTACTACAGAAACCCACTTTGAAGGAATACTATCATCAAGTTCTTGGCAAACTAGGCGATATACATCAACAGAACCTCGGTCGGCAAAAACATTACCCGTTTCATAACTGCAAGATGTTATCTTGAAGGAAAGTTCGTCTTCGGTGCCTGCATCAACTGTCAGTTTACCTTCCTTCACGGAAATAGAGTGCTCAACTTGCATTGGATCGCAATCTGCGGCATCCTTGTTGACAACGAAGTCACCTGCTCCAAAAAGCGAATGAATTTGCTCAGTTTGCGTTTCAAAACGCATAGAAAATGTACCAACAGCGATTTCTTGCGGTTCTAAAGCCATACAAGCTGAACAAACCAATAATTCTACTACAAAAGAAACAAATCGTCTCATAAGCGAAATTTTAAGGGTTATTTCGAGTTTTAAACATCATACCAACACCTGTCAACAGCCATTCGGCATTGACGTTATAATCTTCAACTAGCCAAGCAAGCCATTCAGATTTGATAGCTCTGCCATCTGGACACTTCTTGAACGTAGAGAAATTCCAATAGTTGATTCCATGAGATTCGGTAAAAGTGCGTATTCCTCTAGCTTTACGCTGGTTGATAGCAACATCAAGAGCAAGGAAGAAACGCTTTGTTATCGCCATGCCTGTTGGCGTTGTCGTAAGTTTCATACGCTATAGTTTTCCGTGTATATTAATTATATAGAAATCGCTTTTTTATCTGCTGGAGCAATATTTTCCCCATTAGCTAGCTTTTCGAAACATCTTGCAAGGTGTTCGTATGCCTGGCGTAGTTCTCTTATCTCCACATCTTTTTGCGCATTGATTTCGATAAGACGATTGATAACAGAAAGCGAATCTATTTGCTCATTTGGCTTTTCTGCTCTAATTGAAGTCGCAGGAATATCATCATTAAGCATATTCCCTTCTCCAGTTAACAACCAGTCGATATTGTACATAGGCTTGGACGTATGGATAAGATTAGCCATTCTCGCACTCACCTTCAAAACCTTACCATTAAGGATATCATAAACCGCTTGCGGTCTATTGAGTCCCATATCCTTAGCAAGCTGCGAACCAGTTATATTTTCTTGCATAAGGATAGCATTAATAACCTCTTTTGCTGTCATACGTATAATAATAGTTAAAATACAGAGATTTCTTAATGATTTGTACCGATTTTACAAATATTATTCTTATCTTTGCACCGTGAATATTTAAATAACAATGCAAAATTACTAAAAATTATTTGTATGGCAAATAAAAATGAAGGAAAAAAGCAGAAAATGACCCTTTTGGATTACTACGAGAATCTTCCAAAGTCCTCGTACCCAAAGAAGGATTTCATTCAGCGCATCATGTCAGAATGCGATGTGTCATTTACTACAGCCCGCAACTGGACAAAAGGTCATACAAGACCGATTGTTGATTGGCAGATAGAAAAACTGTCTGAAATTACAGGAATACCAAAAGAACAGCTATGGCAGTAGAGTTTTATATGTTTGATGATGAACTTTGGTTCATTAAGGATGGTACCGAAAATCAAGCTCTCTCGGAAAAAGATACAGAAGTCATTAAGAAAATGATTGATGCTATCCGAGAAAGATACCCCGAAGCCTACAAGGCTTTATCTAAGGAGTATCAAAAGAGTGCAATGAATGTTCCTTATTATCAGTTCTTGATAGTCAGAAGATTCTGTAAATGCAACTTCGGAAAGCTTGATACAACCACCTACGATATTGATAATCTCGGCAGGCTTAACTTTGAAAAAGTTGAATGCCCACTGCGAGGAGAATGTAAGAACGAAGGCATTATTTGCAGTCCAAAGTTTAACTCCAAGCTCTCTCCTGCCGAAGAAAGGGTAATGAACCTTATCTATCAAGGTTTCACAAAAGAAGAAGTTGGTGAAAAGCTTTGCCTCTCTCCGAACACAATAAAACAGCATGTCAGATCTGCTTACTGCAAGTTAGGTGTTCACGATAAGGGCGAGTTTGTAAAGCTAGCTAAAGATAATGGATTTTTTAATAATTTAAAGCACTAAGAGCAATGAGTATGATTAAAAGAAGCAATGAAATTGCTATTCAGAAAAACGTTAAAATGATGGTTTACGGACAGGCAGGTATGGGTAAGACAACTTTTGCCCTCTCAGCACCTAAGCCTTTGTTACTTGATTTCGATAATGGTGTCAAGCGTGTTAATACCGCACATTTGGATGATAATGTCGGTATCGTACAGGTTTCTAGTTGGCAAGATATTCTCAACTTGCTCAACTATAACAAGAAGGATTTGGAGGAGTTTGATACTATCGTTGTAGATACGATTGGAAAGATGATTGACTTCATCATCGCCTACAGATGCAATGGTCGCAACCCTCAGATACAGGATTGGGGTACCATCAATAACGACTTCAAATGGTTCACCTCATCTTTGTCACAGCTTAACAAGAACATCGTCTTTGTCGCACATCGTGACACACGCAAGGAAGGTGAAAGTACTGTGTATATCCCTGCACTTCGTGAGAAGAACTACAACAATATCGTTACAGATTTGGACTTGCTTGGCTATCTCGAAATGAGAAGTGAGAATGGACAGCAAATCAGAACTATCACTTTTGACCCTACAAGTCGTAACGATGGTAAGAACACCTGTCAGCTTCCTGGTTGTATGCAGATTCCGGTTATTCTTGATGCAAACGGGCAGCCAACCGCTCCTAATAACTTCATCGCTACTCAGATTCTCTCACGTTATCAGTCTATGATAGCTCAGAAAGAAGAAAAGGTTAAGGAGTACAATAAGGCTCTTGAAGAGATTAAGGAGGGTGTTCAGTTGATTACTGACGCAAGAGGGGCAAACCATTTCATCGAGCACATCAAAGATTATGCAAACTTGGGTAACTCCATCATTCTTCATGCAAGAAGTCTGTTCACCGAGAAGGTAAGTGCTTTGAAGTTGGTTTACAATAAGGAGACCAAGCAATACGAAGACCCACAAGCAGCATAAGCTATGGAAGTAGTCAAGTTTAGGTTCTATGCGACGCTTTTGGATGCGTATCAGAACTACCTTGATAGTGACATCATTTGGAGTAAGTATTGGGGATGGTCTGAAAATCCACCCCATACTCCAGAAGAGTTCAAGAAGATACAATTCCAGTCGTTAATAGATAAGATAAATCGAGTATCATTCGATAGTGAAGCTGCTGACAAAGGCACAGCATTCAATGAGGTTATTGATTGTATGGTCCTTCATCGTAACTCGGAGAATATGGATATCCACACCATTTATCAAGAAGTAGAAGAATATCCGTATAGCAAAAGGGTTCCTGTCGGTGTAGAAGCAAAGCTGAACGGCAGAAGTTTCTGCTTCCCTATTCAGCTAGTCCGACATTATGCAGCCTACTATAAAGGAGCATTGCCACAGGTTTATATACAAGCTGTCTTGCCTACCATGTATGGCAAAGTAATGCTGTATGGGTATATTGATTACCTTATGCCGTTCTGCACTCATGATCTGAAAACAACACGTCAGTATGCGGTTGGCAATTACAAGAGACACTGGCAACATAAGGTCTATCCTTATGCCCTCATGAAGAATGGTTGTGATGTTTACGACTTCGAATACAATATCTCGGAAATCGGAAAGACGTATTACAGAAACTACACAGAGAGTTATACGTTTAACCCTAAAAGGGATATTCCTCTACTCACTCAACACTGCGAAGGATTGATTAGTTTCATTCAAGAAAACAGAGATTTGATAACAGACAAGAAAATATTCAATTTGGTTTAATATGGCAGAAGAAAAGAACACCAATATCGTTGCACTCCAAGAAAAGGATGTGCAATTGGTGGTAAGCAAAGAAACTATCGGTCAGCTTACCACGAATATCAAAGAGGTTAAAGCTAGAGTTGAAAAGGCTTTGCCTATGTATGACATCAGCAACTATAGCACCGATGATATTCCAAAGTGCAAGGAAGACAAGGCTTTACTCAACAAGGCAGCTAAAGCACTTGACGATAAGCGCAAGGAGCTTGAAAAGGTTTGGAATAAACCTTTTGAGGAGTTCAAGACAACCTGTAACGATACGTGCAAGCTTATCAAGAATGCGGTATCTCTCATTGATGGCGTAATCAAAGAAGATGAAAATCGCACCAAGAAAGCTAAGAGAGAAGAGATTGAAAAGCTTGCTGAGAAATGCGGAGTGGAAACCATCGGTATCAAACTAGACCTCATCTTTGATGCAAAATGGCTCAACAAGACAACTTCAATGAAGTCTATCGAAAAAGCTATCACAGAAAAGGTTGATAACATCAAGAAAGACCTCGAGACCTTGAAGTTATTTGCAGAAGATTACGATGCACTTGCCGCCCGATACAAGGAGAATCTCAATCTGCAGGAGACTATCGCATACGCAAACAAGCTGAAAGAACAGCGTGCCAGCTCAGTATCCCCTAATAAGAAAGAAACTGCAACACCTCCAACATCACCTCAGAAGGAAGTCGCGGAGAACAATGCAGCCGAGCAACAGGAAGAGAAGCCAAAGAATGGTAAGATGTCTTCTAATGAAGAAGATGCCATGGATGCTTTCGCTGCCGCTATGGGACAGTCGGTTGCACCTCCTACTCCAACCGAGACACGTACTTACGTTTGTACCGGTACAAAAGAGGCAATGGAATGTTTGGAACGCTTCATGCGTGACAATGGTATCACTTTTAATGTTCAGTAAAAATGGCATTTCAAATTAGTGGAATTATTCAGCATATAGGGAATACGGAGAGTATTCCCTATCAAGACAAAGTCTTCAAAAAAAGAGAGCTTGTCTTGGATTGCTCCTATCGTAACCAGTTCACAGGGCAGATAGAGAGAGCAAACTATCCAAAGTTCGAGTTTACAGGCAATCACGTTGATGATCTGAACGGCTTCAATATGGGTGATATTGTGACGGTATCATTCTCCTTGAATGGTTCACGCTCAGAGAAAGATGGGCAAGTCAGATACTTCACTAACGTTCAAGGTTATAAAATCGAGAAATATCAATCTCGTTATAATCAGCAACAGGGTGGAAATCAGACCGTACAAGCGGCTAACGGAAATCAGCCAACACCTACACAAGGGGCATGCCAAAGCGCACAACAAGCAGCTATGGAGTCTGCAAGAAATGCAGCAGCACCACCTGCACCTAATTTTCCTCCCGCAGTAGATGAGAACGGAAACCCTATTCAAGGTAATAATGATGATTTACCATTTTAAAACTTAGACTATGGCACTCTATAATTTGAAGAACGTTTACGATAGGAAGAAGTTCAAGGAAGCCTGCAATCAGATGGTTCTGAAGAACGAATACGTTGAATTGAAAAAAAAGAATACTCAACGTTCTTTAGCTCAAAACAGCTATCTACATTGTCTGTTAGGTTACTTTGCTTCCGAATTTGGTTACACTCTCGAAGAAGTCAAGTTTGATATTTTCAAAAAGATTTGCAACCGAGATATATTCGAGAGAAAGCGACTTAACAGAAGAGGACAGGTGGTTACCTACATCAGAAGTAGTACAGAACTCGATAAGGCAGAAATGACAACTGCAATAGAAAGGTTCAGAAATTATAGTAGTGCTCAGTGTGGGCTTTACCTACCTACACCTCATGAAGGTGAAATGTTATTTTTTGCTCAACAACAGATTGAGCAGTGTAAAGAATTTGTATAATTTAAAACAGAAAATATTATGTTAGCAGATTTGGATGGTCACAGACCAGAGAAGATTGAGTTTTGTTTGACCGAAGCTCAGAAAGAAATGTTCAAGGACGTATTGGTACTTTGCGAAGGTGCAAAGAGTGCAGACGAACCTATCAAGGTTCTGCATGACAAGTTCAATGCTCTCTTCCCAGACAATGAGGTTGTTGACCGCAAGTATGATGATTTCGAGATTCACGCTATCCGTGAAGAGTACTGCATCAAGCAGGAGAATGATGTGCCAAAGCGCAAGGAAGAGTTGGAAACCGTTCTTGCTCAGATCAAGACGATGAAGAAGAATGCCGAAGAAGCATACGCATCAGCACTTCTTGAAGTCAGTGATTTGGCAGCAAGAGTTAAGAATGGTATCACGGATTTCCGCTTACCTTCTACTAAGACCGCTCGTATTGCTCTCAATGGTCATTACCTCTTCTTTGCTTGGGTAGATGATAAGTTCCAGCTTTGCAAGGTTCAGAAAATTCCAGATTGGGACAGAAGCGGCTTGTGGAGCCAGGAAGATGTCAATCAGCAGGCTATGAAGGAAGTTTTCGGTATCGAGTTCCCCGAAGTAGAAAAACCAAAATCAACGGCTGAGGAGCAGGCTGATGATAATGACCTTCCTTTCGGTGACGATGATGAGGATGGTAATGATGAAAACGAGTAATCATGTACACACTCAGACCATATCAGAAACAAGCAAGTGATGCTGCCGTCAGAGCGTTCACAGGCAAGACTAAGAAGAATGGACTTCTTATCTTGCCTACGGGCGCAGGCAAGTCGCTTGTAATCGCAGATATTGCAAGTAAGCTGGATAGTCCACTACTCATCTTTGCTCCCTCAAAGGAAATCTTAGAGCAAAACTTCGCTAAACTGCAAAGCTATGGTGTTTTTGATTGTGGAGTATATTCCGCTTCTGTTGGTTGCAAGGATATAAACAGAATAACTTTTGCTACCATCGGAAGCGTTATGAACCACATGAAAGACTTTCAACACTTCAAGTACGTAATGGTTGACGAATGCCATCTTTGCAATGCTAGAGGTGGACAATACAAAACCTTCTTCGAAGCCGCGGATAGACAGGTTATCGGCTTAACAGCAACACCATATCGACTAGGAAGGGGACTTAATGGTACCTCGATGCTAAAGTTCCTTACGAGAACTAGACCAAGAATATTCGATGAGGTTCTGTACTATTGTCAGATTTCAGAATTGCTTGCAAAAGGTTATCTTGCCGATTTGAGATACTTCGATTGCACTCAGCTAGATATGTCTAATGTGCATACCAACTCAACAGGAAATGACTTTGATGAAAACTCCCTAAAGTTGGAATATGAACGAAGCGGATTCTATGATCAGCTTACTTCCACTACCCTACGTGTATTGAAGCCAAAGAATAAAATACCGAGAAAAGGAGTTTTGGTCTTCACTCGATTCACGGAAGAAGCGGAAAGATTGACAGACAAACTGCAACAGAAAGGTATTAATTCTGCAATCGTTACAGGCGAGACCCCAAAGAAAGAACGTGAAGCTATCTTGGAGAAGTTCAAGGATGGCACCATAAAGGTTGTCTCTAATGTCGGAGTTCTCACCACAGGAGATTTGATTATCCTGCACTTGACACGGTTATCTTGGCAAGACCAACGAAGTCTTTGAGTCTCTACTATCAGATGGTGGGACGAGCTATCAGACCTTTCAAGGATAAAGATGGATGGATAATCGACCTTGGCGGCAGTTTCCGTTCCTTCGGAAAAGTCTCTGATTTAAGAATAGACCTAGAGGTGCAAGGTTCATCAAGATGGTGTGTCAAGTCTCTAGGTAAACAATTAACTAACGTAAGTTTTTGAATTATGAAAATTGAAGCAAAACAGATTAATGAGTGGGTTAAAAAAGCCTACGATAATGCTGTCAAACACGGATGGCATGAAGAAGAAAAGTCTAATGCGCATTGGTTGATGATGGTTTGCACAGAAGTAGCAGAAGCCGTACAAGCTGACCGCAAAGGGAACTATATGGACGAACTTGACAAAGAAGGTCTTAAAACTGTACTTGCCAACGACCATGGTGGCGGTTTGTTCAACAAATACTACTCTGATACCATCGAGGGAAAAGTAGAAAGCGAGTTGGCAGATATTTGTATTCGTGTCTTTGATTTAATGGGTGTTTGTGATATTGAGGAAAAGGAAGGATTAACCACATTTGACTATGAGGTTGAGTATGCTAAACAGCATAGCTTTACCGAAAATGCCATCTTGGTTACTAGAACTATCGTTTCGTGCAACCTTAACTCATTTATAAGTGTAAAGGCAGAAATGTTCTGTGTCTTATATAAAAATATTCTTTCCTCCGTATTTGAATGGGCAGAAGCACTTGGAATCGACCTCATTCAGCACATCAACTTGAAGATGCGTTATAACGAAAGCAGAGAATACCATCACGGAAATAAGCTGTATTAAAGAGTCCTATGGTTATGAATAAATACTATTTCAATCGCAAGCCAAAAGCGGCTCAAACCCAAAAAAAAGAGGTAAAAAAGACTACTTCTAAGAGCAAACCTAACTTGATTAAAAAGCTCGATCGGATATTCTCTCTTTATATCCGTTTGCGTGATGTTATGGCTAATGGTTATGTTCGGTGTATATCCTGCGGGCAGATAAAGTGCTTTGAAGATGTGGACTGCGGTCACTTCCATAGTCGCCGCCACATGTCAACTAGATTCAATGAAGATAACTGCCATGCTGAATGTAGGTATTGTCTCACTCCCGATGCCCTCATCCTAATGGAAGATTTGAACTGGAAACCACTAGGAGAAATATCAGAAGGTGATTGCCTCTTTGCGTTCGATGAGGACAATGAAGGAAGACATAAGCATCGTCAGTACAGAACTGGAGTTGTCACACATCTGCATCGTGACATTCAAAATGTGTACAGAGTTAGACTAGAGAATGGTGACCATGTAGATACTACTGCTGACCATAAGTGGTTGGTTCGTGACAGAGGTTCACGTATGAAGTGGATGAAGACCAAAGACCTTTGGTGTAATGGAAAGAGGTTAAATGGCAACAACAAGACAGGTCCACACTGGGGAGAAATTAGCACAACGGTATGCAAGATAATCAACGTAGTGCATCATGACGAAAGTAATGATAGTGGTTGGTTAGCAGGGATGATTGATGCTGATGGTCACCTATGCCAACAGAACATTTTCGAGAATGACGGAAGTGTTAGGTACGGATTTAGGATAGGTGTTGCCCAGTCAGAACATTATCCGAAGATATGTTCTAGGATACGAGACCTTATTACCAAGTTTACAGACAATGGAAAGTATTGCACTCAGCGAATGGATGGAAAACAAGGTAATATAAAAAGTAACTATAGGGCATACCAGTACCTAGTGACTGGCTCTAACATAGAGAAAGTACAGTTCCTGCAACGTGTACGACCTATGAAGTCTGATAAGTTTGACGTAAACAAACTAGGATCCGTGAAGTCCCAGTACGACACCAAGGTTAAGTCAGTTGAATATCTAGGCAAACGTGAGATTATAGTGATGGAGACATCAACGCACACGTTTATTGCGAATGGTTATGGTATGCACAACTGCAATCGTTTCTCTGCGGACCACCTTATAGGCTACCAACGCAACCTCATTCAAAAAATAGGGCAGCAAAGATTCGATTTGCTAAACGTGAAGGCACATTCTACATGTCACTTTACTAATAGCGAACTAGAAGATATGATTGTTCACTATACGGCTGAGGTTAAGAAACTTAGCAGTCTCAAAGGTATCAAAGTTAATATATGATAATATTATCGGTAATATTATTTAATCATTAAATAATTTATTATCTTTGCACCGAAGAAATTAAATCTCTGAAACGTGGAACTTTCGGATAAAAAATATTCAAACCTCAATAAGTATTGTTTAGGTTCCACCTGCGTAAGCAGCTAAACAAGAAAGTTGAGGTTTTATTGTACAACAATGGCAGACTGGATAAGACTTCCTCGCAGCATCTTTGATTGGGATTGGTTCGATAAACCTGAAATGCTTTCCCTCTTTCTATACTTGCTCAACAATGCAAAAGAGAAAGAAGTGAAGCATGATGGGATAGTCGAGCATAGAGGACAGTTTTTAACTAGTCTTAGAAAACTCAGCACTACTATAGGTGCAGGCAAACAAGTAGTTAGAACCTGCTTGTCAAAGCTAATAAATATGCAGCTAATAGAAGTGAATTCGGAAAGATTATATACCATCATCACTATCTGTAATTACGACAGCTATTTTGCTATTGATGTTGATAAGCCTAAAGATGAACCAAAAGAAGAAGTTGATAAACCAACAGAAGATGCATCTAAGGAAGATAAGCCTAAGAAAACGAAAGAGGAGATTGCGGCAGCAACCGAAAAGCGAAAGGAGAAATTCTATCAAGAGCTGGTTCCTTATGTTGTTACTTATGGCAAGGATATGATCAGAAAGTTCTATGATTATTGGTCTGAAACGAATAAGTCCAAAACTAGGATGAGGTGCGAGACTGAGAAAACATGGGATTTAAATCTAAGACTACAGAATTGGGCAAGAAGAAATAAAGACTTCGTAACAAAGCAATCTTGCACAGCTCTACATAATTCGGAAAACAAAGATTATAACGAAGGAGGATGGTAATTATGAATGTAGATTTCAATCAAATTATTCAAAGGTTCGAAAGAGGAGAAGACTTGTTTCTAGCAGACAAGGTGAGAATAAGAATACCTAATGCCGAACAAAGGCTACGAGGTGGTTTAGACTATTTCGTTAATAAGTACACCTGCGGGGAAGTTCCTCATGCGAAATGGTTAGAGAATAATTATCGTCCTATAGTTGATTGGATGACAGACAATAAAGGAAAGGGACTTCTTATTACAGGTGGGTGTGGTCTCGGAAAAACACTGATAGGTAAGCATATACTTCCTTTACTCCTTCAAGACTCTTGCAGAAAACTCGTCAGTATCTTTACTTCCCAGGAGTTGAATACAAAGATTGATGAGATTCTGAAACTCCACATCATTTATATTGATGATATTGGCACAGAGGAGGTTTCGAAGGTTTATGGTAATGTACGATGTACATTCTCTGAGTTATGTGATGCAGCAGAGCAAAAGGGAAAACTTCTCATCATTACCACCAACTTAACGGCAAACGAACTCGAAGTAAAATATGGAGAACGAACTATAGATAGACTAAAAGCCATCACTAAGTTTGTTCCTTTCACAGGTAAATCATTAAGAAAGTAGATATGGAAATTAAAGAAGACAAAGATTTATTGTTTGCTATTAAGCAAGCTAGATTAGCAACCTTCCTTGAAAATGATGAGGAAAGAAGAATGTTTAGAAACGCCATTTACAACGCTATTAAGTGGGGTAAAAGACAATAGTATATAAACTATAAACAAAAGAGCAATGAAGATGTTACAAGACGTTACAGATTGGTTTAAGGCTGAAATTCTTGGCGACCAATCATTACAACAGGAGAGAAAGAAACAGAAATCACAGAAAGATTTTGAGAAGCGTATTAATGAAGCAGCTCATCATGTCTGCCTCTCAGATCGTCCTAATGATGATGGGTCTCCATATCCTGTTATCTGCATAGATGGCACCGTTATCTATAAAATCTGCGAGAATCCTCGAATCGAGAAAGGAGAAATCAGCCTTGAAAATGTAGGGGAAGTTTTAGTAAGACAACGCATTCATTATGCTGAAAACAAGCTGAATTACAGATAGTTATGAGGTTTAAAAGTTAAATAAAGTTGCTAAAAAGCGATAAAAGAAAGTAACCTTTGGTCAATCCAAAATTTCTTTGTATCTTTGCATCAGTTAATTAAACAACAAATAAGTTTAACAATTAAACGATAAGAGCAATGAAAAAGGTAAAGTACGTTATTAAGGCAACAAAGTTCAAAGATAACACATACGAAGATGTTGTTTTTGAAAATCAGCCACTCAGTCAAAAACAAGAAACATTCAGTGACATAAAGCACATCTTAGATTTGGATTTCGAGAATGCTTTAGACGAAGGCAAGAAAGTTCAGTATGACGGAGTAGAGCTTGATATCTTCAATGAAGATGGTACAATCCTCAAAGAGTGGATTCAAGACGTAGCATAAAGGTAACGGAGTGACTAACCATCACTCCACAATATATAGAGCAATGAAATACGAAGAAACGTTTAAACAACAAATGGCAGTAATTGAAGCCATGGTTGGAAAGACCAAAAAGATGAAGGAAGAGAACTGCGACCTTTATGCTCTCATTTATATGAGAGGATGGCTTAAAGGAGTTGTAGATGATTTGGATAGAATCATCCCTTAACAATATAAATAGTAAGAGCAATGGAATGGTTAAATAAAGGTCAATTATCATTGGAGGGTTAGTTATGACAAAGCAAGAAGAAATCAATATTCTACAGTCCTTGAAGGGTGACACTTATTTCGCTCAGTTCTTCGGAAGCAAGGATATTGATCAGATGTGTCAGAACATCAACAATGATTTTGCCATTGAGGGCGGATGCAGTTTCATCCAGAAAGCAGAAACCTTAGAGCGAATCAACGCAGACCTAAAAAAGGAGTACAAGCAGAAAATCTATGATTTAGGAATGGAAATTATTAAAATTCTCGATAGAGGATTTGATGAAGATGCTATTTACCAGTTGGTTGAAGGCGAGGTCGGAATTAATGCTATCATTAAATTCAAATTTAAGAATAATCTGGAACTTACGGATAAGGAGATAGACTATATGGTATCTCAACTTCCATGATTATGTAGTAATCGCATAGCTTATGAGGGTATGCAGGTTATGGTTTGATAATTAAAAATAAGAACAATGAAAGACGAAAAAGTTACGGTAGAAGATTTGAAGACAGCCATGTCAAGCAAGGGAATCCGTTCAGATATAAATCAAGAGAAGGTAATAACACGCCTACAAGTAAATGGCTGTTTGATAGCAATGGTGTCAGATATATTAGACCAGCTTATCACGGATGAGCAATCTATGCTAAGACTCCTTGATGTTCAGTACAAGCAAGAGCAGAAGATGCACTATAATCAGATGCAAAATGCAGCGAAGAAGTACTACTTTCACTTGAAGCCATTTACAAAGAGTTTCTTTGGTGACAATAACATCTGTGCCGATATTGAGGATAACGCAAATGACATATACGAAATCATCAAGCTTCTTGCGGACCATACTAACGACCACAAGGATATGGAAGTAATCAAGAGAAATCTCAGAAAGAGAAAGTTGAACCATCATATTTTCGATTAGGATGAGAAGGGAATTAATCAATGATATAGCTAAAGGCGCATTCGAAATGGCTGTTGAGGAGGATGCTTATAGCTTTATTTACACATACGAAATGGCAACAAAGATAATAGAGATAGTCGTAGGTGTAAAGAACAATGAATATTATTGTGAAAAGGTCAATGTTTACGATTATGATCAGAACGACCTTTCTTATAGATTTGAAAATATAAGTAAGTTAATCAAGAAGGAATGTGCGCCCTGCAGAAGTGTCGTCATTGACGAGATAAGGGATTACGGAAAGACCGAGACGGAACGAATATTCGGTTCAGAATCAGCCTACATCAATTACAGATTTTGCTAAATATAAAAGATTGTCGGTACAGAATATTTTGGTTAGAAGTTCCTTTTGAACCACCCGACATTAATAAAAGTGATTGAAAATGGAAATCGGTGAGTTAACACTTTAAAATCGGTCGGCCATAAACCTTATCATGGTGGCAAGATAGGAGCCTTAAACATCTGGGAGACCGACAACCCAAACAGCGGTTAGACAGAGCTGGAACGTCGATAAATACAGCCGTATGTGTAAACGTTAATATCACAATAGTACCGAAAGTTAAAGGACCCAGGACTACGGTATTTATCAACAAGTTAAACTTTAAAAGAGAATAGCTTATGATGTCAGAAAAACAATATCGAGTAGCCAGAAAGGGTATTGTCGAGCAAATTAAGTTAGCTCAGAAGCTACACTGTACCAATTTAGCTAAGAAGCACAGAGCCGCATTAAAGAAGCTTGAGCTACGTTTCTTAAAACCCGACGCAACAGGTTGTTTTGATTGGGGAAGCAAAACATCGAGTAGTTATTATCATCTATAAACTATATGAGATTATGGAAAAAGAACTTAACATAGCAGAGATACTGAAAAATAAGCCAAAGGGTACGAAGTTATATTCCTTAACTTATGGGGATTGTTTCTATCAAGAATATACTGGTGACTTTGGTATTGAATGCAGCAGTCAAAGCGGAGTGCAATTTAATCTTGATGAGCATGGTAAGTATTGTATTGAAGGTGAGCTTATTATTTTCCCTTCAAAAGAAATGCGTGACTGGAGTAAATTTGCCTGGAAAAGAGGTGACGTTCTTGTAAGCAACAATGGTAGCGAAGTACTCTTTGAGAAATTCAACAATGACGAATATACGGAATTTACAGGTAGATACGTGTTTGAACAGGGCGATACAGTTTCCGACGCAGGTATTATAAAGACATCAGATTTTAAAGCTTTGCACGATGGAGACAAAGTAAAAGACTACATAGCTGTTATAGAAAAGCTATTTGGTGGCAAACTCAATCGTGAGACCTTGGAAATAGAGAAACCACAACAAGAGTTCAAGGATGGGGATATACTTGTTAATCCGAGTGCTTCTTTTGGAGGATATTATATTTTTATTTCCAAAGAATATGACAAACATAACCTTAATTACTATGTTGCGGTTGATAATGTTTTAGATAATTTATATTTTCCAAACGGCAGCCCTTGGTGTGGAAAAAATGAGGTTATAAGATATGCCACAGAAGAAGAAAAACAGAGACTCTTTGATGCATTAACCAAAGAAGGCAAACGATGGAACGCCGAAAGGAAAATCATTGAGGATGCAAAGAAAGAGTATCAATTCAAACCTTTCGAAAAAGTCCTTGCAAGAGATAGTAAAGATAGCCTTTGGCATATAGACTTATATGAAGGAATGTTGGGAGATGACAGCGAATACAATTATAGTTGTATGGCTTCTGATTGGGTCTATTGCATTCCTTACGAAGGAAATGAACAGTTGTTAGGAACAACTAAAGACGTAAAGGAGTAAGCGTATGAGAGGATTATTATCAATGATTGGTATGCAAACTGCATTGGAATACCAAATGGGTGATGATTTCCCTTTTGGTCTTCCACGTGTTAGATATAATGTTCCGAAAGGCAACATTCCATCCGATAAGCAGAAGTGTCAGCCAAAGGCGCAGCATGAGTTCACCATCAAGGGTGTTAAGATTATGGCAGCTTCTAAGAAAGATGCTATCAAGAAGTATAATCATCGTAAAAAATAAACTGTATGGAATTAGTTATCAAACCTGTTCATGCATTACCTTGTGAATTAGAGATATTCACTATTAATGGTAAGGATGCCAATTGTATGGATTTTGGAGAAATATATGACCATAATGAAGGAAACGCAAAGTCTTATGGTTGTGGTTACTTTGAGCCAAAGTCTCCAACAAAGGAAGTGTTAGATAAATACAATATCACAGAAGAAGAATATTATAAGATCTGCAACGAATTAAAAGATAAACTATTTGTAGGTGGTTGTAGGTGGCGTTTCTAAAAGTAAAGCATATGAATAAAAAAAACTATTTAAGAATAGAAAAGGGATTTGATATATCTAAGATTACTGGGGGTGTTCCTCAGAATATTGGAGAAGGATTTCAGTTTAATCTCCGTGGGAAAATATATACAACTACGGGTAGCTATACTAAAGACAAAAAAAGACTCATGAATATCGAAATTCGTTCTTTTCGTGGTCTTTGCGGTGGCGCAATACATTATTACGCAACATTGTATGTTAAAGTAAACAATGTGTGTGATAACAGCTCGGTAAGTGGATATTTGGGAGGAATTGAAATTCCAAATGAATATCAAACCATCAAAGGGGAGTTTGTCAGACCACTCACTCAGAAGGAGATAGACGAACAACCACGTAGATGGGATTTCCCGTATAAAGAAGGAGATTTAGTTAATGCCTTTGAATCTCTTGAAGAGATAGAGAGCTTAATTAAAAAACTCAAAAAGAAGTTCTCTTCTAAGGAGTGGAAAGTTGAGATAAGACGCAGTTATTAACCGCCTTTGAGGCATAAATTTTAATGTTATGACAAAAGAAGAATTAAAAGCAAAGGTTGCCAAGCAACAAAGCATCATCAATGATGCTAACGATGAGATTTGTTCTTGCGTGAATGACTACATCGAAAGTCTTCCATACAAGGCTGGAGACAAAGTAAGCTGCCGCCGATGTGATGTATGCTGGATCGCAAGTATTGTTCCTGAGAAATATATAAACCTTTTCACTGGCAATATTGAGGTAAGAGTCAATCCTGCAAAGAAAGATGGTACTCGCTCTAACAGAGAGTTCGTACTTTACTATGGAGAAATTGATAGTATCAAGAAAATCAACTAACCATCCTGCAAAGGATATAAATAGATAGTAATATATGAGTGAAAAAGTAATCAAATCGTACAAGGCATTCGACAAGAATATGCAATGCCGAGGATTCCAGTATGAAGTTGGAAAAGAGTACGAAATGGACGGAGAAATCAAGTGTTGCAATCGAGGTTATCATGCTTGCAAGTCTCCGATGGAAGTATGGGACCACTACGATATACTCAGCTCTCGCTTTGCAGAAGTAGAGCAGTCTGGTAAAATTGACGAAGAAGAAAATTCAACAAAAGTATGTTCTTCTCATATCAAGATTAAGGCTGAATTGAAGCTGGCAGACATCATTAAGGTCGGTGTCGAGTGGCTGAAAGATATTACCTCACCAACAAAGGTTAAGACAGATATTGCGAAGAATGATAACGGAGGTGACTATGCTAAGATTGGTTCAAGCGGTTACTATGCTCAGATTGGTTCAAGCGGTTACTCTGCTCAGATTGACAGCACAGGAGAAGACTCCGTTATTATGTGCGCTGGAAAAGAATCTATAGCAAAAGCAAAGGCTGGCTCATGGATAACATTATCAGAATGGAAATGGAATGATGAGAAGAATCATTATGTTCCAGTATGTGTTAAGACTGAGTACGTTGATGGAGAGAATATCAAGGCTGATACTTGGTATCAGCTTAAAAACGGAAAGTTCGTTGAAGTTAATGAGTAACTAACCACCCTCTCCTTGGCAACAGGGAGAGGGTAAAAAGAAGAAAATGGATGGTAAGACAAGCAGGAATAAAAACGGAAAGAATCAGAAGCGGGATGTATCAATTATATTACAAACACCACTCGCCAATAATATTGAGAATTGATAATATCGGATGGCAGGCAGTACTTCCTTCTGGTTCATTTGCAAATGCAAGAACAAAAGCACAATGTGTTATACTTGCATGTATAGAAATTGACAAAACAGAGCCGATAGAGGAAGATCTTGCTACAGGCAAATATGTTAGTTGGTGGCAAGATGACCCTATGTTTAAGACAAAGGAGGATAAGCAATGAGTAAAGAAAAAGCTATAGAGTTAATCAAGGAGGTTAAACATAGTTTATTTTTAGTGAAGAGTATGTTGTATATTAGAGATGAAGATACTCTTGTAGAGAAAATGGACTTAAATATTCAAAAATGTGATAAGGCACTTAAAGAGCTTGAGGATTGATATGACAAAAGAAGAAGCTAAAGAATTTTATCCTACTCTGCAAGCTTATGCAGAAGGAAATGCAATTGAGTGTAGGACAAAACCAGGCACTATAAGCACCAGTATTCCGAATGAATGGACCGAAATGAAAGAAATTGATTTTTGGAATTGCGTTGAGTATCGAATCAAGCCAGAGCCAAAGTATCGCCCATTCAAGGACGCAGAAGAGTGCTGGCAGGAAATAAGAAAACATGAGCCGTTCATTAAATACAAGGTCATAGAAAGCAGTAAGGACGTTTACCTCATTATTCAAAGAATAAAGACAGACGGAATCGAAACAGATGTTGAACGTCTTGATTTTGAAACGGCTTTTGAATGGTTCACCTTTGCCGACGGAACTCCCTTCGGTATGAAAGTGGAGGAATAGTTATGGACAACAAAGTTAAAGAAGCATTGGGTAGCGCATACTACCTTACTTATCACTGGAGCCAGTACACCTTTGAACAGCTTATAAAAGAAATGGCAAGAGTGTGTGGCCTGTGCGATAAAGCATTAGGTCGTTTAAAAGATGATAGCATTACAGACTTCGAGCGAGGTCAGTGGTCGGTCATTCAGAACGTTATTGGCTATGTCGAAAACTATAGCTTGTCGGCAGAACTTTGCCGTGAAGCAGGTATTGGCTACAAGAAGATAAAGGCTCTACAGAAGGATTGCGGTTACTCCTATAAGAAAGAAGTTAATAACTTCTTAAAGGAAAGTCGTAATAGTGGAACTGATTTAAAATTGGAGGAATAGTTATGAGAGAAATTAAATTTAAGGCTAAACGTTTAGATGATAATTCTTGGGTGTTTGGCTACTTCTACGAGGAGAATGGTAATACTTACATCATTGAGAATCGTCAGAAAGAAAGCAAGTTAAACAGAAATCTCACTTATCAGGTTGATCCTGAAACAGTCTGCCAGTTTACAGGATTGACAGACTGCGAAGGTAATGAGATATGGGAAGGCGATATAGTGGAGCGTGAGATATGGAACAAATTATATAATGGTTTAACCAAGGTAAAAGGAGTAATCGAATATAAAGACGCTGAATTTTTTGTTGCGATTAATAGTGAGACTTATTCGCTATACTCTAAGGATATTAAAGTTGTTGGCAACAAATTCGATAAAAAGGAAGGTGAGAAATGAAGAAGTATGAGTATATGGTAACTTCAATAGTTATCA
>OLIS01000691.1_pt1 | contig 26288 bp, 25 predicted proteins | sample 1601351 | NCBI WGS metagenome assembly OLIS01 (sample SAMEA2452122, study PRJEB22498) | human gut metagenome | biome: human feces; feature: human gut; material: feces | place: Australia | collected 2012
ACGGTCCTAAGGTAGCGAAATTCCTTGTCGGGCAAGTTCCGACCTGCACGAATGGTGTAACCATGGCCACGCTGTCTCCACCCGGGACCCAGTGAAACCGAAATCGCTGTGAAGATGCAGTGTACCCGCGGCTAGACGGAAAGACCCCGTGAACCTTTACTGCAGCTTGACACTGAACCTTGAACCTGTTTGTGCAGGATAGGCGGGAGACTTTGAAGTAGAGACGCCAGTCTTTATGGAGTCGACCTTGAAATACCGCCCTGATATGTTTGAGGTTCTAACTTGAAGGTAACAGCCTTAAGGACAGTGTCTGGTGGGAAGTTTGACTGGGGCGGTCTCCTCCCAAAGAGTAACGGAGGAGCACGAAGGTCGGCTGATCACGGTCGGAAACCGTGAGGTCAGTGCAATGGCAAAAGCCGGCTTGACTGCGAGAGCAACAACTCGAGCAGGTGCGAAAGCAGGTCATAGTGATCCGGTGGTTCCATATGGACGGGCCATCGCTCAACGGATAAAAGGTACTCTGGGGATAACAGGCTGATACCGCCCAAGAGTTCATATCGACGGCGGTGTTTGGCACCTCGATGTCGGCTCATCACATCCTGGGGCTGAAGTTGGTCCCAAGGGTATGGCTGTTCGCCATTTAAAGTGGTACGCGAGCTGGGTTCAAAACGTCGTGAGACAGTTTGGTCCCTATCTACCGCGGGCGTTGGATGATTGAAGGGGATTGCTCCTAGTACGAGAGGACCGGAGTGAACGAGCCTCTGGTTTACGGGTTGTCATGCCAATGGCACGGCCCGGCAGCCAAGCCCGGAACTGATAACCGCTGAAAGCATCTAAGCGGGAAGCAGGCCCTAAGATGAGTCATCCCTGACTTTAAGTCAATAAAGACCGTTGAAGACTACGACGTTGATAGGCTGGATGTGGAAGCACCGTGAGGTGTGTAGCTTGCCAGTACTAATTGTCTGAACGTCTTGACCATACAACCCCGGAAGGCATCTGATGGTTGTAATTTGAAACTAATATCTTTCCACCATATATTCGACTACTTCAGCTTTCTCTAGTTTACCCTATTTGCCTGGCGGCCATAGTGCTGTAGTACCACCTGTTCCCATTCCGAACACAGAAGTGAAATGCAGTCACGCCGATGGTAGTGCAACGTACGTTTGTGTGAGAGTAGGTCACTGCCAGGCTTCCCTTTCTAAGAACCCTTATCAGTTTTCTGGTACGGGTTTTTGCTTTTCTAGACAAGATGATTTATCCTTCGTCAAAAGGAGATCTCTTCATGAAAATTCGTTTATGCACAGAAGCTGACATTGATGCCGTAAATGCAATCTATAACCATGAGATTGAAAACGGCGTTGCTACTTTTGATACTGTTACTAGATCAAAAGACAACGCTATAACTTGGTTTAATTCTCATAACACTTCTAATCATCCAATCTTTGTAGCTGTCGATGATAATTCTAAGGTGTTAGCTTACTGTTCTTTATCTCAATATCGAGACAAAAATGCATTTGATACCACTGTTGAAATCTCTATTTATGTGGATTTGTCCGCTCGTAGACAGGGGGTCGCAAGAGCTCTATGCAACCATATTATCGCTTATGCTAAGGGGCATTCAGATATTCACAATATTGTCTCTGTCATTACTTCTAATAATGAGAAGTCTTTAAATCTTTTTAAATCATTAAACTTTAAAGATGGTGGTACCATACCTGCTGTCGGAATTAAGTTCGGTCAGACTTTAGGTATTACAAACTTGTATTTATTAGTTTAATTTTTGTTGTGCTCAATATAAGGATTCATTATGTCATCTGTATTAGAGATTATTAAAACACGTCGCTCTGTTAGAAAATATAAAACAGATCCTGTGTCTCGTGCGTTAATTGAAAAAGTAATCGAGGCAGGTACCTATGCTGCAACTGGTAGGGGACAGCAATCTCCTGTCATCATTGCGGTTACTAATAAAGATCTTCGTGAAAAGATCACTAAATTAAATGCAGAGATCTTTGGCCGTCCTGACTTTGATACTTTCTATGGTGCTCCAGTGATCTTAATTGTTGCTGCAAACAAAGCTAACAATACTGCTACCTATGACGGTTCATTAGTCTTAGGAAATATGATGCTAGAAGCTCATGAATTAGGTTTAGGTTCTTGCTGGATCCATCGTTGTAAAGAGTCAATGGACAGTGAGCTCTACAAAGATCTATTTAAAAAACTAGGCATCGTTGGTGACTACGAAGGTGTAGGTCATTTAGCTTTGGGTTACGCTGACGGACCTCTACCAAAGTGTGCTCCACGTAAAGAGCACTGGTCATATTTTGTTGAATAGATTTTACAGCCAGATAAATTTGCTTTGACGACAAGAAGGCCTTGCTTTTGCAAGGCCAACTCATCTTATCTAATCTACTTCTCTTATTCAAATAGGTTACTCTTACCAAATACCTAATGTGTACTGCAATAACAGGCAGACTACGGTAATACCTACCCAGCAACACATACCTAAGAATATAGCTGTAGATCCTGTTTTTACTAACATAAAGAGATTGCAGTTAAGACCAACGGCAGCCATTGCCATTACAATAAGGAATTTGCTCAAGTCTTTTAATGGTACAAATATTTCTGAAGATACGCCACATAACATGGCAATTGAGGTTACAAGAGAAGCTAGTACAAACAGAATGATAAAACGAGGCACAAGCTTATGTAACTTAAATCTAGGTGCTTGCTGATTGATAGTAAGATCATGACGGGCTGCAAAGATGACAGAGAGCACGATAGTAATAGGAATAATTGCTAAAGTTCTGGTTAGCTTTACAGTAACAGCTTTATCTAAGGTTTCGTGCCCTAAAGCGTAGATACTATCCCAGGTTGAAGCTACTGCTGTAACAGATGAGGTGTCATTTACAGCAGTACCTGCAAAAATACCAAAAGCTATACTGTTATGTGACATGCCAAGATGTTGAGCCAAAGTTGGAAATAATAAAGCGGCTAGCACGTTAAAGAAGAAAACTACTGAAATAGCCTGAGCTACTTCTGAGTCATTAGCCTTGATGACTGGAGCTGTCGCAGCGATAGCAGAACCACCACAAATAGATGAACCTATGCCGATTAATGTACATAGCTTTGTAGGAATGTTCATGTACTTGCAGATCACAAAAGAAATAATCAGCGAGGTTGCAATGGTGGCAATGATAATTGGTAGTGATTCTTGAGCTGTTTTGGCAATTGCCAAAAGGTTCAATCCAAAACCTAAAAGCACAACTGCTGTCTGTAAAATGATTTTGGAAGTGAATTTTACACCAGGTTGTATAATCCCTCTTATAGGCATTACCATACAGATAATCATACCCAATAAGATAGCAAAAACAGGACCGCCTACAATTGGCAACAGACTACCTAGATAGGTAGCAATGAGAGCTATTGAAAAGCATAAAATTATGCCAACAATGTTAGTTTTTATAAAATTCATAGTAGTTATAGTTAATTATATGTATCTTGTGTTAAAGAAAATTAAGCCATAGACCATTCTACAATATAAAAAACTCAAAATCGCCTTAAAAAGCATGTTTGTATACATTGTTTTACACCTTTTTTAAAACAGATTAACATAATTTACAAACCATTAACCCTGCTGACTCTGCTTAAATACATCAACTATTAGTAATCAATAGAGTTTAGCTATTTCCATTTACGAACTGAATTTTTGTAATTTTGACAAAAAATGCAAAAAGTGTTGAAATAATTTAAGGCAAGAAAGGTAATTTTCTTGCTGAAGGTTGATAACAGTTTAAAGAAATTCAAATTTGGAGTTTATATGATTAAGCATATCGTTATGTGGAAATTCAAAGAGGGTACTGAAGAGAAAATGAATCAGTTCCTAAAGGGATTAAACGGTCTTGTAGGTCAGATCGAAGTTATCAGATCACTTCAGACCGGCGTTAATATAAACCCAAAAGAGAAGTTCAACGCTACTTTAATCTGCGAGTTTGACAATATGGAAGATCTAAATAAATATGCTACTGATCCTCGTCATCTTGCGGTTGCAAGCATTTGTCATGAGATCGCTTTAGAGCGTGTAGCTGTTGATTTTGAAGAATAATCAGGCATTTTTGCATAATATTAGTTGTTTTAGGTTATAAATCTATTAAAATTCTTGATAAAGCTTACTGCGGCTAACTTTACGAATAAAAGAGAAAGATCTTGTTGTCAGGCATTGATGACAAGATCTTTTTTTATAAATAAATTTCTATTTTGCTAGCACTTTTTCTTTTATTTTCTTGTGGAATTTAGGTTCATATACAATAATTTAGAAAAATGTAAGGAGTATGTTATGGCGATAAATTTTGCAATTCTAGGTTTGGGTATGATTGCTAAAGTTATGGCAAGTACCATTTTGCAGATGAATAAGTCTGGAGATAAAACTGTCAAACTGTATGCGGCAGCTTCCCGTTCATTGGAAAAATCACAAAGCTTTTGTAAAGAATTCTCTGTTGAAAAAGCTTATGGCTCTTATGACGAGTTGTATAACGATAATAATATTGATTTAGTCTACATTGCTACTCCCCATTCATGTCATTTTGAAGAAGTAAAACTCTGTTTAGAACATGGCAAAAATGTTCTGTGTGAAAAGGCTTTTACCGTTAATGCCAAGCAAGCTAAAGAGTTAATCGATTTAGCAAATGAGAAGAAACTGTTACTAGCTGAAGCTATTTGGACTCGCTATCAGCCAATGCGGAAAATTATTGCTGATACTATCAATTCTAATATCGTAGGTCCAGTGACTATGCTTACAGCAAACTTAGGATACGATATCGTATCTGTACCACGTTTGGTAAAACCAGAGTTAGCAGGTGGCGCTCTTTTAGACGTTGGTATTTATCCATTGAATTTTGCCAACATGATATTAGGTGATCCTGATAGTGTTGAAGCTGTTTGCATTAAAAATGCTTCAGGAGTGGATATGTCAAACTCAATTACTCTTTGCTATGAGAAAACTGGGGTGATGGCGGTGTTGTGCTCAAGTGCAATGGGTATCTCTGATCGCTTTGGTATGATCCATTGTAAAAAAGGTTTTATTCAGGTAGATAACGTAAATAATCCACAAGGATTGAAAGTATTTGACAGTAACTATAGACTCATTAAGGAAATTAAGTGTCCTAAGCAACTTACAGGTTATGAGTATGAGATATCTGCATGCGTCAAGGCAATTGAAGAGGGCAAAATAGAGTGTCCTCAAATGCCTCATGATCGTACACTGTATATGATGCAACTTATGGACTCAATTAGGGCTCAGTTAGGTATCAAATACCCATTTGAATAAAAGGATAGAACTATGCCACATAAAGTTTTAGTAAGTATTGATGTAACTTCTGAGCAGTTAGAACTGATTAGCTCATCAGGTGATGTTGAAATCACTGTAAAAAATCAAAAAAATCTTACAGCTGAAGATGTTCATGATAAAGAGATCATTGTAGGTAATATTGCCCCAGCTCTTACCAAAGAGGCTAAAGCTTTAAAGTTTTTACAGCTAAATTCAGCAGGCTTTGATAATTATGTAGGTGTTCTAGATAAGAACGTTAAGCTCTGTACCTCTGTAGGTGCATTCAGCCCTGCTGTTGGTGAGCATTTGCTGGCTATGACCTTCTCTATCATCAGACATTTTCCTGAGTATCGCGACAAACAGTTAAATAAAGACTGGTCAGACTGTGGCAAGATCATCTCAGTTGAGAATTCAACTGTAGCTGTACTAGGACTAGGTGATATCGGTGGTAGCTATGCGCGTAAAATTAAGGCATTAGGTGCAGCCAAGGTAATTGGTGTAAGACGTAATGTAAAGAATAAGCCTGATTATATTGATGAGGTTTATTCTTTAAAAGAGTTAGATAAAGTTCTGCCAAAAGCTGATATCGTAGCGATGGTGTTGCCTTCAAGTAAAGAGACCGTCAACATCATCAATGAAAAGACCATCGCGATGATGAAGAACGGAGCCTATCTAATCAACGTAGGACGAGGCGATGCTATCGATCAGAATGCACTTTTAAGTGCCTTAAGAACAGGTAAATTAGCTGGAGCTGCCATTGATGTAACAACACCTGAACCTCTTCCAAAAGACAGTCCTCTTTGGAGTGAACCAAAGTTATTACTAACTCCTCATGTTGCAGGTTGGTTCTTTTTGGATGAAACTGTAAACAGAATTATAAAAATCGCTGCAAGAAATATTTATTCATTCCTTCATGATGGGGAGCTTATTAACGAAGCTGAACATTAAAGCTTGAAAAGAGTTGTTAGAGCCTGAGTTACAGGTAACAGATTTTGAATTGATACTCATAAGACAGGTGATCATAAGAAAAGATGATCATGAGTGAGGAATTATATGGAATATGTAGAGTTTGGTTGTAATAAGACAAAAGTATCCAAAGTCGTTTTAGGCTGTATGCGTATACCACAATTAGGTACACAGGGCTTATGCTCACTTTTAGATACAGCGCTAGATTGTGGCATCAACTTTATTGATACTGCTGACTGTTATTCAAATGGTCAATCTGAAGAACTTTTAGGTGAGGCTTTTGCCCACAATCCTAATTTCAGGGAGACTTTCTTTTTACAGAGTAAATGTGGTATCAGAATAGATAGTGATTTTGTAAGCTATGATTTTACTAAAGACTACATTATCTCATGTGTAGAGAACAGTTTAAAAAGATTAAAGACAGATCATTTAGATTGTCTGTTACTTCACCGCCCAGACGCCTTAATGGAACCTTGTGAAATTGGTGAAGCCTTTAATTCATTAAAGGCTTCTGGTAAAGTCCTGAATTTTGGAGTAAGCAATATGAATCCTATGCAGATGAAATTACTGCAAAGTGGTTTAGATTGTGAGCTTGTAGCAAATCAGGTTCAGATGAGTGTTTGCCATACTAGAATGATTGACTCAGGCTTTAATGTAAACATGGATAATGATCCTTCCATAATGCGTGATGGTGGTATTTTAGAGTACTGTCGTTTAAATCATATGGTGGTACAAGCTTGGTCTGTATTACAGTATGGTTTCTTTAAAGGTGTTTTTGTAGGCTCTCCTCTGTACTTAAAGCTAAATTCCGTATTAGATAGAATTGCCTCATCAAGAAATGTATCGGCATCTGCTGTAGCTATAGCATGGGTTTTAAGATACCCAGGACTCATGCAGGCTGTAATCGGAACAACTAAACAAAATAGAGTTATAGAGTGTTCTAAGGCCTGTGAAGTTCATCTAACTCACAAAGAGTGGTATGAAATCTACCTTGCTGCAGGTAACTCTCTTCCATAAATAAAACTATAAAAAAAGAACGCATGATGACTACCAATCTTGTGGACAGACCATTTTATTGGTAGTCACTAAATCTCAAAATTTGCAAAATAAGAACCATTTGTATGAATAAAAATATATTAGTGTGGGAGCTTACAGCAATAAGTATATATCTAGCCTCATCGCTACTATCTGCGTGTAGTGCTGCAACCATTCAAAATGAGTGCGGCTACTACAACATGCTCTTAGAGGATGATAGCTCAGTGGAACTAAAAAGTAACAGAGATGCAGAAAACACAAGTTTTAATGAAGGAAACTACTTTTCAAGCAAAAACACCATTAAAGACATTTTAGAGTGTAAAGAGTTCTCTGGCTTTGCTAATTTACTTGTTCCTGATACTGATAAGAAAGATCTTAATGTTCATATAAATGAATTCCAAAGGATCATGCCTTATCATCGCAATGTGACAGCAAAACATACTATAGAGTCACTGGATTATTTGTATGATGAGGTAAAAAAGGGAAATCAGATTTTTTATCCAATCTATACCCCAGAGCACATTAAAGAAAAGGAGGAGTTAAAAGATACCGGCCTTTTTTTCTTTAGAGGTAAGAAAAATGCTCCTTTTGCCTTAATTTTACCTGGTGGCTACTCTTATAAAAGCTTAATTCATGAAGGTTTCCCTTTAGCTTTGAGAATATCAAGGGCAGGCTACAATGCTTTTGTGCTCTCATATCGACAGAAAAAAGTGTTAAGTGGTTCTCAGGATCTTGTGGAAGCTGTCAACTACATCAAGAACAACTTCACAATGTTAGGGGTGTCAAAAAAAGACTACTCTTTATGGGGGGCTTCAACTGGCGCTCAGATCATTATTAATGTTGCTCATAACTCTGAACAGACAATTTCTGCTGGTATTATGAAGAGCAAGCCTGCTGTTAACATCTATACCTACCCAATAAGTTTTTATGGTACAAATGAAGATTCTCCAACCTTCATAGTTGTAGGTGAGAATGACAAAATTGTAAATAAGATTGTTTTAAAGTCATCTGTTGCTAATCTTAATAACCTTAATATCAACGCTAAATATACTGAAATGCCAAGATTAGAGCATGGCTTTGGTATTGGTATTGATCCTGATGCTGCAGGTAGTATCAACTGGATAAGTAGAGCAATTGCTTTTTGGGAAAAGAATAAATAAGAGTTCTAGAAAAGAAAATTCAAGGCAAAAAATAAGGGTTAACTCAAAGTTAACCCTTTTTATTTTAATAAATCTAGTGATAGATTTTAGCTAGTGCACACAAGCAACTAGACTAATTCAGCCATGTCTTTCGACTAAGATGCGTGATTAGTAAAGTCTTGTATGGCGCGCATTCTCGCGGGCCAACTTTTTGGCGTGACGCTTAATTGCAGAAGCCTTTGCACGCTTACGTACAGTTGTTGGCTTCTCATAGAATTCACGAGCTCTTACATCGGCTAAAATACCGGCTTTTTCGCAAGAGCGCTTGAAACGTCTTAAGGCAACGTCAAATGGCTCGTTCTCACGTACTTTGATGACTGGCATGTGGAAAACCACCTCACTTATTAAATTCCAATGTCAAAAACAATAGGTCTTTGACGATAAAAAACAGAGGCGATTATACAAGAAAATGCTGTTTATGTAAATTGTTTGATCGAAGAAAATTAATGCGTTAAATCACAAATTAATTTATTTAAAGCTCAAAATTTATTTACGCCAAAGCTTTTACCAATAAGGTTCCTAAATAACAGGCAATTAGTGCTACACCTACATTTAATGCCACATTTAAAAATGCATTAAAGAACAGTCTTTGTTCTAATAATGACAGAGTGTCAAAACTGAATGTAGAAAAGGTTGTAAGACCACCTAAGAGTCCTGCTGTAAGAAAGGACTTTAAATTTGCATTTGATAATACGTAAGGGTGAGTAAGAAATATTCCTATCACAAATGAACCTACAATATTTACAAAAAGCGTTGCTAGAGGAAATGATAATGACAAGGTCAATTTTGAGATGAGTGTTCCTGAAAGAACTCTTAAGATTGCGCCAATAAAACCGCCCATTCCTACACACAATAGATTTAGAAACATTTTTAGTTTACTTTAACCCCACTTTGAGCTTACTTCCTTGTATAATCTACCACGTTTGTTTGAGGAGATACTAATATGCTAGCTCTACTACAAAGAGTAAACTTTGCAAAAGTTGTAGTTGATGGAAAGGTTACAGGACAAATAGACAAAGGAATTTTGGCTTTTATCGGACTTGAAAAAGGTGATGATGAGGCCAAATGTAAAAGAATGTTCGACAAGATCGTGAAATATAGAATGTTCTATGATGAAAATGAAAAAATGAACCTGAATGTAGAACAGGTGTCAGGTAGCATACTTTTAGTCTCTCAATTTACACTGGCTGCTAATACAGCCTCAGGCAACCGACCTAGCTTTGATCCTGCTATGGCACCTAGTGAGGCAAAAGTTCTTTATGAGAAGTTTATAGCATACGCCCATAGTAAGTTTCCTCGTGTAGAAGAAGGAATATTTGCCGCAGATATGAAAGTAAACCTAGAAAATGATGGTCCGGTTACCTTCATGCTTAAATATTAAAAATAAATCTGCAACAAAAAACATAAGTGACTAAAACATTTGCTAAAATAGAGCGTTGATTTTTATCGGATAATAAAATGCGCATTTTAGGTATAGAAAGTTCTTGTGACGAAACTGGAGTTGCAATCTATGATGACAAAGAAGGGTTAATTTCTCATACTCTTCATACTCAGATTGCAATGCATGCTGAATATGGTGGAGTAGTCCCAGAACTAGCTTCAAGAGATCATATAAAAAGAGTTGTACCACTAGTAAGGCTGGCTCTAGAAAAAGCTGATATGAAAATGTCTGAGCTTTGTGCGATTGCTTATACCTCTGGACCTGGTCTTATCGGTGCTCTTTTATCAGGTGCGATGGAGGCAGGCGCTCTAGCTTATGCCTTAGGAGTTCCCTGTGTTCCTGTTCATCATATGGAAGGTCACCTGTTAGCCCCTATGCTAGAGGCTGAAAAACCAAAACTTCCTTTTGTAGCCTTACTGATATCAGGTGGTCATACTTTACTTATAAAAGTCGAAAAGCCTGGCCTCTATGAACTATTAGGTCAATCTGTAGATGATGCAGCTGGTGAAGCTTTTGATAAGACAGCTAAATTATTGGGAATTCCATATCCTGGTGGTCCTGGACTAGAAAAACTGGCTGCTAATGGCAAGTCAGGAGTCTTTGTTTTCCCAAGACCAATGATTAAAAATCCAAATTGTGACTTTAGTTTTGCAGGCTTAAAAACAGCCGTATTAAATGCAACTATTGCTCACAAAGATGATCTTGAAGATGTAAAGGCAGATATCGCTAAAGGCTTTACAGAAGCAATGGCTGACACACTTGAAATTAAGTGTAAACGAGCTTTAAAGCAAACTGGTCTTAAGACCCTAGTTGTAGCAGGTGGAGTTTCAGCGAATACAGATATTCGCACCCGTTTGCAGCAATTGATGGATAAGATCCACGGTAAAGCATTTTTTGCCAGAAGAGAGTTCTGCACAGATAATGGTGCTATGATCGCTCAGGTTGGCATGCTCCGTTATAAAGCGGGTCAGATAGGAGATTTTAAAATTAAAGTTCATCCAAGATGGCCTTTATCAGAGCTAAAAGCTTTGTAAAATAAACTACTGGATAAACGTGATGGATAAAATCTTTGTAGACAATTTAAAAGTAGAGTGCATTGTAGGAATTCTCCCTTTTGAAAGAGAAAAAACTCAGCCTTTATTTGTTTCATTAGAGTTAGAAACTCCTTTAGAAGAGGCTGGAAGAACTGGTGCACTTGAAAAAACTATTGATTATGCACTTTTGTCTGAAAAGGTAAAAGCATATATTGTAAAGCGAAAAGTTGGTCTTTTAGAAGAATTAGCTGTTGAGCTTTGTGATTTGATTGAAAAAGAATTTAAACCTGAATCAGTAAAAATAAGGTTGAATAAACCAGAAGCTGTAGCTGATGCTCAGAGTGCTGGTATTGAGATCTATAGAAAATTTGGAGTAGAAAATGGCAACTAGAGTGTACCTTGGTGTAGGTTCAAATTTAAATAAGGAAAATGCATTAAGATTTGCAGTCGCCAAAATTGGTCCTCTGTTTAAGAATTTTGAAAAGTCATCTGTATGGGTAAGCCATGCAATTAGAGCTGGTGAGCCTGATTACTACAATATGGTATTTGGTGGCGACACTGAGGCTTCTTTAGAAGATTTATATGCATGTTTGCAGAAAGTTGAACAGTTAGCTGGTACTGAACTAATGTTCAATAATGGTACAAATTTTGGTGTAAAACGTCGTCTTGATATCGATATTCTTGTATTTGGTGACACTGTAACTACTGCTCCATGCAAATTACCAAGACATGACATTCAGGATTATCCATTTGTTCTATGTCCTTTATGCGAGTTAGATCCAAATCTTGTACATCCTTTATTAAATGTAAAAGTAGGTGAAATTTGGCAAGAAATGGAACCTCGTCTTCCTGAGAACAGAAGAGTTGAAAAGACTGAAATCGACTGGTCAGTAGAAGCCCCTCAGTGGCACAATGTTAAGGACTAAAAATGACTCTGTTACATGTATTTGTTTTAGCTTTAATTCAAGGTTTAACTGAGTTTTTACCTGTATCCTCAAGCGCCCATCTGATATTCCCTTCAAAGCTTTTGGGCTGGCCTGATCAGGGAATTTCTTTTGATGTGGCAGTTCATGTAGGTACTCTTTTAGCTGTGGTTTTATATTACCTAGCAGACTTAATCAAGATTGCCTCATTTACAGTAGAAGCCTGTGTAAAGCGTAGGGTTACACCTATTGCCAAGATCGGTTTCTGTGTGATTATCGCTACCATTCCTGTATGTGTGTTTGGTGCTATGTTTGAGAAATTAGTTTCATCTGATATCAGAGACAGCATTGAAGTAATTGCAGGAGCTACTATCTTCTTTGGTCTACTTTTAGGTGTCAGCTCTTATGTAAACAAGAAAATGGTTTGGAAGAACCTAGACAGAGTTGAAGGTGCAAGACCTGATTCATTACGTTCTTTAACTTATACTCAAGCAATCATTATTGGTTTTGCTCAGGCTCTAGCTATTATTCCTGGTACCTCACGTTCAGGTATTACTATGACAGCAGGCCTGTTCTTAGGCTTAAAAGCAGAAGCTGCCGCAAGGTTCAGCTTCCTATTATCAATTCCTGTTATATTAGCATCAGGCTTATTTGAGGTTATTAAGTTATATAAAGATGAGACTTTAGAACTTCAGTGGGTAAACATGATCATCGGTGGAGCAATTTCATTTATCGTAGCTTTGATTGTGATCCACTTGTTTATGAAGTTTATTTCTCATTCAGGAATGGCGGTATTTGTTATTTATAGAGTGCTGTTGGGTGCTCTGTTACTGTGGATGTTCTAGTAATCAGCACTGGAAATGACACAGAAAAATGGGAGCTTTAGCTCCCATTTTTTTTCTGCTTTGATTTCCTAAATCTTAGTTTTGATTTAGTCTTAATTTAAAAAATCCTTTTTGAATTTTCAGTTTATTTTGAGGCTTTCTCTCGTAAGTTTTTACCTTCTCTTTTACATTAGCAGGCTTTTCATTACTACTATCGTTTAATTCCTCTTCTGGGAGAGTTTTTATATAGTCTTCGACTAACTCTACTCTCTTAGAGAACATCTTGTCAGCAATATCCTTGCCTTTAAAACCTGCCTCTACAAACTCTTTAGCTTTGACATTTCTGCAAATGCTAAAGATGGATAAAAAATATTGTGCTCTAGGAAAAGGTCTGTTCTCAAATCCTTTTCTTCCTAAGAAATCACACATGCAGCATAAGACAAAAGGTTCTATTCTTTCAGGTTTTCTCCAAGCATCAAGCTTATCTAATAATGAAACAATGCCTTGTGCGCCCTTTCTGTAAAGATGATGCATTTCAGAGTGGTATAAAACCACAATGTATGCAAATTGCTCGTAATCTGTAGGAACTCTTAATCTTTGGCATAGACACTTTAAAGGTTTGATTCCTAACTGGTTGTGAAGTCTATGGTGTGGCCATAAAACTGTAGGGGTTTCTCCTTTGCCTAAGTCATGGCATAACATGGCAAAACGTACAACAGTTGATTTTGTAAGTGTACTTACCTTGTGTAAGGTCATGCAGGTATGTAAGCCTGAGTCGATCTCAGGGTGCCATCTTATTGGCCCGGGAATACCAAATAGTTTATTAACCTCTGGTAAGACAACTTTTAGAGCGTCTACTTTTCTTAAAACTAAGATGAACTGTTCTGGATTTTCTGTAGTAAGTGCTTTTTGTAATTCTAAAAACACTCTTTCAGGGGTAAGTTCAGCTAATTCTCCTGAATTTGCAATTTTGCGCATCAATTCTAGGGTTTCATCAGCTATTCTAAAACCTAAGTGATAGTAGCGAGCATAGAATCTTGCAACACGTAAAACTCGTAGAGGATCTTCAATAAATGCATCTGAGACATGACGTAAGATCTTCTTTTTAAGATCTTCTTGTCCATGGTAAGGATCGATAATATTGCCTTCCTCGTCCATAGCCATAGCATTGATGGTTAAATCTCTACGAATAAGATCGTCTTCAAGTGTAATGTTCTGATTAAAATCGCAGGTAAAGCCAACATAGCCATGACCGTTTTTTCTTTCAGTTCTGGCAAGAGCATATTCTTCATGGGTTTTAGGGTGTAAAAATACAGGAAAGTCTCGTCCTACTTGGTTGAAGCCTAGTTTTTTCATTTCTTCAACCGTAGATCCTACGACTACATAATCTCTGTCCGCACCTTTAAGCCCTAAAAGTTGGTCTCTTACAGCGCCACCTACTAAATATACCTGCATTTTGGCTAACCTCTGTTCTTATCTAAATTTTAGCAAAATTTGAGATTAAAGGCACTGAATTGTCGGTGTCTGTTATAATGTTCCTTCAGTCAAAATAAAAATGAAGTTATGTACGAGTAGTTATGTACGAGAAGTTTTTTGGTTTAGATGAATTACCTTTTGATGGTTTGCCGGACAACAGGTTTTATTTTGTTGGCAACTGTCAGCATCAAGCATTGGAACTTTTAACTAGTAATCTGTCTAGAAACGGATCAATTTGTATTTTGTCTGGTCCTTCAGGCTCTGGTAAAACTACGCTTGTAAGAATGCTTATCCGTTCATTACCCAAACGTATGAGAATCATTGCCATTGATGATCCTAGATTAGATCCTCACATGTTATTGGCAACCATCCTAAGAGCAAGTGGTGTAGTAGCAACTTCATTTGAATCTATCGCAGAATTGACTCTAAAACTAAGAAAACTTCTAGAACGTTCTGTTCAAAGCGGTATTGTGACCACCGTTATCTGTGATGAAGCTCAAGGTCTGTCTGATGAGGTTATCGAACAGATTCGTCTTATTAGTAATATTGAGGGCGAATTAGGCAAGATGATTAACTTCCTCTTGGTAGGACAAGAAGATCTTATCGAAAACATCCAAAAGCCTATGCATAAGATGTTTTGGGGAAGAGTAAAAGCCTTTGCCACCATTAGAGCCTTAAAACGAGATGAAGTGCATTCTTATGTTAACTTCAGAATGCAGATGGCAGGTTGTCATGATCCTGTCTTTACAACTCGAGCTATCAATATCTTATATAAAGGTACAAAAGGTCTTCCTAGAATTATCAACTCTGTAGCTGACAGAGCTTTGTGTATTGCCTTTAATGCTCAGAAGAAGCACGTTTCAGGACACACCATCAAAAAGGCTATTGAAGTAGTCCGTCATGACAGAAGTCTGTTTGTAGTAGGGGTTAAGACCTTCTTTAAAGAAGTCTCATTAGCAATCTTTGCAAAGATACCTTTGTTAGTTTTAGGTGCACTTATAAGTGCTTTAGTCTTTAGTGCTGCCTATGTTTACTTACCTCATAAGTTAGATTCTCAATCTTTGCAGGCCCTTGTAAATAAAGATGCTACCGTTCAAGATAATTACAACAAAGCTTTAAATGCCATGTTGCCAGGAAGAACAGCAAAGAATAGAGAAGTTGCACTTTTTAATGCATCTGTAAAAGAGAGTCTGTTTAAATCAGATGCTATTGATACTTTAGTAAAAGTATGGGGATACCGTCGTCAGGATGGTGCCAAAAGTACTTGCAATGATTTTGATGGGCTAAATCTAACCTGTATAACAGTTCAAAAAGATCTTAACTTTGTAAAAACAGTTGATAGACCTGTAGTTCTTTCCTTAAGAAACGATGACTTAGTACCATTCTATGCTGTGCTTATAGGACTTAACAAACTAGAGGCGTCATTGATCATGGGCAATAAGTTATGGAAAGTAAAAAGATCTTATTTAAATCATGTCTATGATGGTGAGTTTACCTATATAAGCCAAAAGTTAAAAAAAGGAGACAAGTTCGAGGATAAAGTAACAGCAAAGAACTATGTGAATGCCTTAAATTCAATAGGCTCATTTACAGAGTACAAAGTACCTGAGATCAAAAATAAAAAAGATCTTAAGGAGAGCTTTGAGAATTATCTAAAACAGTCTGATGATGAAGATCTTGATGCGATAATTGTAGATAAGGCTTTAGCAAAGGGACCAAAACTTGAAAAACAGTAATCTTAAAGAACAGCGAAAACTTCTTAAAGGCTACGGTTTTACCTGGTACAGTGCCTTAAAGATCCTGTTATTCTCCATTGTATTCTCAAGTCTTGGCTTGAGTACTTTTGTTTTAACTTCAGAATATTCGTTTGTTAAAGCAAAAAATGAGGTGGTTGCAAGAGTAGTAAATACCTATGAGAACATTGTAAAAATTTATGAAGGCACTCAAAACGGTGATAACTCTCATATTGCAAGTACAGTCATAGGTTACAAAAACTACAAGTATCCTAATGCTAAAAGCTACGGTCCAAGAGATCTTGATCTTGAGAAAAAGCCAAATTTGGTTAAAGTAAAAGGTCAAAAGTTAAAGCTTACAGAAAACCTCTATAAAGTAAGATTCATAGATTCAAAGTAACGCACAGCAATTGCTCAAAAACATTTTGTTTTGGTTAATTTTCAGAAATGTCTGCATAATAAAGTGCACTTATCACAGATTTCATTTCAATTTATAATCTCTTTATAATCTTAAACTATAATCACCCATAGGCATATGAATCGAATTTAAGGACTAAACTATGGCTGACAGAACAAGACGACAGTCTTTAGTTGTAAGGCTTGCAATCATTATTGTGGTATCTGTATTAATTTCACTTTTAGCAGTTATATCTGTCTTTTATAAAAACTCTTCATCTATCATCGAAAAAGAAATTGTTAACAAACAATTGCCATCAGAAACATTCTTGATTGCCAATAACGTTAGATCTTATATTGAACCTTACATCAATGAATCTAAAGTTATGGCAACTTCTGCTTATACCATGCAGTGGATTAAAAATGGCGAGAATAAAGAAGGTTACGGTATCTTCAAGCAAGATCGTATGAATATCATTAAAGAATACGATCTTTTCAGTACTTTCTTAGCTTCATTCGTTTCTCAAACTTATTATTACAAAGGAGATTCTTGCGGAAAACTCGATATTGAAGGAAGAGACTCTTGGCTTAAATACACCTTAGACTGCAAAGATGTTTATGATGTGAACATGGACTTTGACAGAGTATCGGGGGAGTTAGCTCTCTTTATTAACTATAAAATGCTAGATGAAAACGGAGACTTAATCGGTATTACCGGTACTGCAGCAAAGTTAAACAATCTTTTAAAAATGTTAAAAGAGCAAAAATTAGGTGAGACTGGTTACTTCTTCTGTATCAATGAGCAAGGCTTAATTCAGTTACATCAAAATGACAGTTATATCCTTAAAAAGAATGTAAATGACTTTGACCCTAAGTTTTTATCTGTAATTAAGAGTGCTACTACCGATAAAAATCATCTTGCCTACTACACTTCACCTGTAGATCACAAAGACTACATTATCGTAGCTGTAAAAGATAAGCTTTTAAACTGGACCATTGTAGGTAAGATTGCTAAATCTGAAGTCATGGCTCCTCTTAATACCATGCTCATTGAATCAGCTGTGCTGATGATAATCGCTTTAATTGCAATGCTAGTCATCGTTTATTACATTGGTAAGTTATTAAGCTCAAGATTAGGTCTTTTAAAACTTAACATTAAGAATTTCTCAGACTTCTTTGAAAGAAAGACCGATACTCCTAATCTAAAAAGACCTAAGAACTTTGATGAAATTGGTTTAGCTGTAGGCATCCTGTGCGAAATGGCCGATAAAATTGAGGCAAGTTTGGAGGATAACTCTCGTTCTATCGTTGCCGTGCATGACGTGCTTAATAAAGTAAATGCAGGTAATTTCTCAGAGCATGTAAGTTACATATCGAAAGATCCTTATATTTCAGAGTTAGTTGCATCTTTAGATGCAGCTCTTAGCAACATCAATTCTGTAATGGAAAGTGTGGATGCTGTTTTAAATTCATACGTTCACAATGACTTTACAGCAAGAGTTGATGATGGTAATTATCAGGGTAAGTATCTAGAGCTTGTAAATGGAATTAACAGATTAGGTCAGGTAATGTGTGAAATTCTAAAAGCTCAAAAGCAGTTATCAGACGATCTAAAAGAAAAATCAGAATCTCAAAATAAATCTATTAGCTCTGTTTATGATGCTCTGCGTGATCAGTTAAGACTTATAGAAAACACCACTGATGCAACTAAAACTATTACCGAGTCAAATGCATCTGTGGTAAATGAAACTGAAGAAATAGAGAATAATGCCTCTAAGATACAAAATGTAGTGTCTATCATCAGAGAAATTGCGGATCAGACGAACTTACTGGCTTTAAATGCAGCTATTGAGGCTGCTCGAGCTGGAGTTGCAGGTAAAGGTTTTGCCGTGGTCGCTGATGAGGTTCGCTCACTTGCAGCAAGCACTCAGAGTAGTCTAGGTGATATCGTGAAAATTTCGCAAGAGCTTTTAGACAATATAGATAATTTAAAGAATAGTGTGAAGTCTCAAACGGATTCAATCTCAATGATTGAGAAATCGTCAGATGAATTAAAAGAAAACAGTATAAGCAATTCATCATTGGTTGAACAGTCAAACGACATTTCAAAAGACTTAGGTGTGGTTGCTAATCGAATTATTGAAGACATCTCATCAAGAAAGTTTTAACCTGTATTTCGTATAAAGCGAGTCATATTTAAGAAATGGGTATGACATCGTGTTATTAAGAATGAATACTTTTAAAAAATGAGATTAACATCACTCTTTTTTTAAGAAATTACAAAACTAATTGTATAAAATTAAAGCCAAAAAGAATGCTTGACACACCCAGTGATGAGGAGCGTGTTTTTATAATTTTAAAGCATCATAAAAAGGGATGTAAATAATGAAAATTTCAAAAGTTGCTATCGCCATTACATCGTTGCTTGTTTGCTCTAATGTTTACGCAACCACTGTTCTAAAAGTCTGGGATGATGTCCAAAAGTCACATGGCATTGCACAAGCTGTTGCGGATTTTGAAGCTCTGAATGATTGTAAAGTTGTTGTAGAAGAAGTACCTTTTGTTTCTCAGGTAGACAGACTAAGACTTGAAGGTCCGTCAGGAGATGGTCCTGATGTTTTAATGATACCTGCTGATAGAGTAGGTGCAGCTACTGTTCAGGGATTAATTGCTCCAATAAAATTCATGCAAGAAGATCAGGATAAGTATATCCGTTCTGCAGTATCTGCTTTTGCTCAGGGTGGCGAAATCTATGCTGTTCCAAAAGTTGTTGAAACTCTAGTTCTTTTCTACAACAAAGATATCTTAAAACAGCCTTATGATACTTTAAATGAGTACTATGACTATGCTATGAAAAAGAAGGCTACTTCCGACGATGATTACGGCTTTATCGCAAAGTGGGATTCTTTTTACTACGCATATGGCGTAATGCAACCTTATGGTGCTTATGTATTCGGAACTGATTCAGATGGAAATCTAGATTCCAGAGATGTAGGGTTAGCCAATGAAGGCGCAATAAAAAGCGTAGAGCTAATTAAAAAGTTTTTTGAAACAGGCTGTATTCCTGATTCTGTAAGAGGTGATAAAGGTCAGAACACTATTGATGAGCTCTTTACTAAAGGTAAGGTTGCTGCAATTATCAATGGTCCATGGGCTCTAGAACCATACGCTAAGGCTAAGGTAAACTTTGGTGTATTACCTCTTCCAGTCCTACCTAACGGTAAGCCTATGAGCTCATTTTTAGGTGTAAAAGGTTATGCTATTTCAACCTGGTCTAATGAGCATGATTTAGCAGAACAATTTTTACAGTTCATAAACCAGCCAAAATATGCAAAAGTTCGTTATCAGAAAACACAGGAGATCCCTCCTATCAAGTCTGTAATGGCTGATCCTATCATTACAAATGACGATTTTGCTAATGCAATTGCAGTTCAGGCAAGTAGAGCAGTACCTATCCCTTCAATTCCAGAAATGTCCGAAGTTTGGGGCCCATTTGATGGCGCACTTGACATAGCAATCAGCGGCAAGGACAGTGTAAAAGACGCTCTAAAGTCAGCTGTAGAGCACATTGATTATCAGATTGAAGCTTTCCGCTCTGGTCTTTAAGTAACTTATCAGGTCTGAATTTTAAAACGATAATTTTGTTTTTACTTTCAGATCTGGTGTATAGGAATTTAATATGAACAAATTCTCTAAAGGACTTTTGCTGAGCTTAGCTTTAGTTTATTCTCATGAGATTCTCGCAACAGAAAGGCTTGTGGTTTGGGAAGACGTAGGTCGTGCATCTACCATCGAATCAGCCGTAAAAGACTTTGAAAAGATCTACGACTGTGATGTTGACGTCCTTGAAAAGCCTATGTACCATCAGGTTGAACTTTTAGAAAAGCAAGGACCTAAAGGTGAAGGCCCAGATGTGGTGGTTTTAGCCTCAGATATGGTTGGCGTGGCAAAAGACAAAAATCTGATTTCTAAAATTCATTTTATGCAGGTCGAAAATAACCAATATCTGCCAAATTCAATTGCATCTGTTACTTTTGACGGAGATCTTTACTCTGTTCCAAAGACAATTGAAACTTTAATCGTTTTCTATAATAAAGATCTCTTAAAAGAGCCTCCTACTACTCTTGAAGAATATGTTGATTTGTCAAAGCAGCTTCGCAAGAAGGGAAAGTATGGTCTTTTAGCAAAATGGGAGCTTTTCTATACAACCTATGCTCTTATGCATGGTTATGGATCTTACATCTTTAGAACTGACAATGATGGTACTGTCAATTTAAATTCATATGGTTTAGATACAGATGGTGCAGTAGAGTCTTTAAAAGTCTTGCGAAAGATGTCAAAAGCTGATCTTGTATATGATTGTCTGTCAGGTGTTGATGGTTATAACAGAATGTATGAGCTTTTTTCCTCTAAAAAAGCTATTGCCGTGATTAACGGACCTTGGGCAATTGATGATTATTTAAAGGCTGGTATCAACTTTGGTATAACCACACTTCCTACTCTTCCAAATGGTAATCCCATGGCAGGATTTTTAGGTACTAAAGGTTATTCAATTTCTAAATGGTCTACACATAAAGATTTAGCTGAGGATTTTCTGCGCTTTTTAAATGAGCATAAATATGCTTTATTAAGATATAAAGAGAGTAGGCAGATACCTCCTGTAATTTCTGTGTTGCAAGATCCTTCATTAGCTAATGACGAGCTTATCCAGGTTATAGCTCAGCAGTCTGTACAAGCTGTAAATATGCCTTCAATTCCTGAGATGTCATATGTTTGGTCCGTGATGGATAAAGCAATATGGAAAGTAACCCATACAGAACTGCCTATTGACCATATTCTTGAGGATGCAAGAAAGGATATCGAGTCTTACATCCAAACTAGGATCAAAAATAATTAGAAAAGTAAGAATCACTATCTATTAGACAATTTAAAAAAGGATTTCAATTTTTATCTCAATGAAAGGCGAAATGAATAAAAGAACCAATTGAGAGTCTGCTTAAGGTGATCTTTTCATGAAATGTCTAGTAGATCTTATTGTTCACTTATAAGTCTTAAAATTTAGTTTTCTCTATCCGATAATATTCTTATTAGGTCAGCAAAGGTCATAGAACCTGACCTTCTATAAAAATAAAACTCTATAAAAACAATAATAGGGGGACAAACTATGTCAATGAAAAAAACAAAAATATATGCAGTCATAGGAAGTTTATTTCTTTCACTAAATGTAGCTTATGCGGCTGATTTAGTTGTGTGGGAAGATCTTGGTAAGGCTCATGGAATCGAAAAGGCTGTAGCTCAGTTTGAAAAAGAAAATAACTGTAAGGTAATTTTAAAAGATTCTGACTATGTAGGTCATTTAACTGCTTATGAGAAGGCTGTAAAGGATGGTTCTCAGATCCCCGATGTTGTGATGTTACCAGCCGATAGAGTAGGATCTGCCGCTAAAGACGGACTTATTGCTCCTCTTGCATTCATGAAAAATGAAGAGCAAAAATATCTGCAATCATCTATCTCTGCTTTTACCTATCAAGGAAATATTTACGCAGTTCCACGCTCAATGGAAACTATGGTTGTTTATTACAATCAGGATCTTATAAAGTATCCTTTTGAGCATTTTGAAGATTACTACAAACTCTCAAAAGAACTTAAAGCTCAAGGTAAGTACGGCATCATAGGTAAATGGGATTTTATTTATTTTGCATATGGTTTCTTAAAAGGCTATGACGGCTATATATTTGGTAAAAATGCCGATGGTTCTATAAATCCAAAAGATTTAGGTGTAGCAACAGACAATACCGTAAAAGCTGCAACTTATTTAGCTCAGGTATGTAAAGACATCTTACCAACATCTGTTATAGGCAATGATGGATTTGGCGAAATTGAGAATTTGTTTAACACAGGTAAGGCTGCTGCTGTTATTACAGGTCCATGGGAACTGGAGACATTTGCAAAATCAGGCATTAACTATGGTGTAGCTCCATTACCACGTATGCCAAATGGCAAGTTTATGACTCCATTTTTAGGATTTAGAGGTTATGCAATCACAGCAAAAAGTTCAAATAAAGCATTAGCTGAAAAATTCTTAAAGTTTATTAACCAAACAAAATACGCTTTAGAAAGATATCAGTCAATTTTAGAGTTGCCTCCAATTCATGAGATTTTGACAAATCCTATAATCAACAATGACGATTTTGCTAACGCAATTGCGGTTCAAGCTTTAAATGCTGAACCTACACCTTCAATTCCTGAAATGGCTTTAGTGTGGGATCCTATGAACGTAGCTATTTCTGATATTGTTACAGGTAAAGCATCTGCAGAAAATGCTTTGAACAAAGCTAAAATACAAATTCAGTCTGCGATTGATGGAAATAGTTCTGCTTCTCAGAAAGCTCAAAATGAAGAAAAAGAAGCTACAGCTCCTGATTTAGATGAATCAATTGCAACAGAAGACACCGCTGCCTCTGATAATGAAGATTCATTAGCACATAGCTCTGAGGCTTTAGAGTCTGATGCTAATGATGGTGTTTCAAATGAAGAGACCGTATCTCATGATCAAGATGAAAATGTTGATGAAGCTTTCAGCGTAGAAGTTGAAAATGCTCCTACTGAGGCAACCAAGTCTGATGATGCTTCATCAAAAGCTGAAGCGTCAAAAACAGAAGATTCAGCAAATACTGAAAATAAAGAACCAGAAAAAACAGAAGAGAAGAAATCTCTTTCTTTAGACAGCTTAGACTTTGGTTAGTTAGTTTTTTTAATCATGTCATAACAAAAAGCCTGCTAATTTAGCAGGCTTTATTTAAGGGAGCGTTAATAGTTTTAACTATCTCTTTAGGCAGTTAACTGCCTGTCTTTCAATACCAAGACATAACACATATCTTTCTAAGAATGCATTAAATCCTTCTACCCCCTTTGGATTTGGATCGATCTTAGAACCTTGAGCATCATGGAATACCTTGTTCTCTAAGAATTCAGGCAGAGTCTCACCATCTTTTTGTGCACGGTAAGCAGCTAATAGAGCTATACCCCAAGCTCCGCCTTCACCTGCTGTAGTCATTACCCAAACAGGAATATTAAGAGCATCAGCCATAATAGACTGACCAACACCTTTAGTCTTGAATAAACCACCGTGACCTAAGAGCTTATCAACTTTTACCTGCTCCTTTTTCAGGATATCCATACCTAGACGGATAGCACCTAATGAGGTGTTTAGATTTGATCTGAATAGATTGCCTACAGTGAACTTTGAAGTTGGCATTCTAGCAAGTAATGGTCTTCCTTCTGGCATTGAAGTGATATTCTCACCTGATAAATATCCATAGGTAATAATACCGTCACAATCAGGAGCGCCGTTGTTTAAAGCCTCATTATATAGAGTCTTAAACAGAGTGTTCATATCCATGTCAATACGAGCAGCCTTTAAGAAGTCAGCAAATAGACCTACCCAAGCGTTCAGATCTGAGGTGCAGTTGTTGGCATGAACCATTGCAACCTGCAGACCGTCAGGAGTAGTAACGCAGTCAATTTCTCTGTGTAATTTCTCTAATGCTTTTTCTAGTACAACCATGGCAAAGATTGAGGTACCAGCTGAAACATTACCGGTTCTTACAGCAACCGAATTGGTTGCAACCATACCAGTACCAGCATCACCCTCAGGAGGGCAAATTGGACAACCAGACTCAAGAGTTCCTGAAACATCAAGAAGTTTTGCTCCTTCTTCGGTTAGAGAGCCAGCATCATCACCAGCGCATAAAACCTTAGGTAATAGATGCTCCAAGGAGTAAGGCATTTTTTCTTCAAATAAGATCTTATTGAACTGTTCTAAATACTTTTTGTTGTAGTCATGAGTATTTGAGTCAATAGGGAACATTCCAGATGCGTCGCCCACACCTAAAACTTTCTGACCGGTTAACTTCCAGTGAACATAACCTGCTAGAGTTGTGAAGAAATCAACTGATGAGACGTGCTTTTCTTTATTTAAAATGCACTGATACAGGTGAGAAATACTCCATCTTTCAGGAATATTAAACTGGAATAATTCAGTTAGCTTTTCAGCTGCTTCTGTGGTATTAGCATTTCTCCATGTTCTAAATTGAGCTAGATGGTTACCATTTTTATCAAATGCCATATAGCCGTGCATCATAGCAGAGAAACCGATTGATGCTAATTTCTTGATTTGTACACCATACTGATTTTGAACATCTTTTTGCAGATCCTGATAGCAGTCTTGTAATCCAGACCAAATATCATCTAAATGGTAAGTCCACAGACCGTCTTCAAGTCTGTTTTCCCATTCATGTGCACCTTGTGCAATTGGTTTGAAGGTATCAGGCTCAATTAAAACAGCCTTAATTCTAGTTGAACCGAATTCAATACCAAGGATTGACTTACCTTCAGCAATAATATTCTTAATCTCAGACATTCTGTCACCTTATGTGTAAAACAAATGATATGTTTTAAGTATATATTACAAACGTTTGCGTAATTGTTATAAAGCTCACTATTTTGAGATTTGTTTTAAAATAATTATTTTAATAAAATCAATATGATAATTTAATATGTTGATATGTGGTAAGTTTTTTGAAAAATCTTTACGAAAAAATCTATGTTACAAACGCTTAGAGCTATAAAAAAATTGAAGATAAATCTCCATACAGAAAAGATATCAGTCAGTTTATGTAAGCTTCTTAAGAATAATTAAGTGCTACTAATGCTTTTATCTACAAAGTTTCTTAAAATGCTAGATGGAAAGTAAAAAGATTAAATACACAGGAAAGTAAAATGAGATATCTTGTAATATCAGATATTCATGGTGGTGCTAGAGAGCTTGAAAAGGCCTTAGGCTATTTTGAAAAATTAGAATGTGACTACATTGTCCTCTTAGGTGATCTTTTAAATCATGGGCCAAGAAACACGGTACCTAAAAGCTATGATCCTATGAGGGTAGGGGAACTTTTAAACTCTTATAAACAGAATTTAATCTCAATCCGTGGCAACTGTGACAGTGAAGTCGATTCAATGGTTCTTGATTTTCCATGCAATGCACCATACGGCTATATTAACCATAAGCTCAAAGATAAATATCAGAAGATCTTTTTAACACATGGTCACCTGTATGACATTGACTCTGAAAAAGGAATTAAAAAGTTAGCTCTTGAAAAAGGTGACATTGTCTTATCAGGACATACACATGTTTCAGGTATCTTTAAAAAAGACAGTGGCATTATCAATATCAATCCAGGTTCAATTACCCTTCCTAAAGGTGGTACTAAGGCAGGATTTGCAGTTATTGAAGAAGAAAGAATAGATCTTTACGATCTTGAAGGGGAAGTAATAGCTACCTACAAGTTTTAATGTGAATTTTGGAGAAAGAAATGTTAGCTACATCAATTGATCTTGTAACAAAATACGACTATTTATCAGAAAAATTTAAAAAGGCATACCATTGGCTTGCAACAAATGACACTGCCAAAATGGAAGACGGCAGATACGACATTTGTGATGGTGTGTTTGCGATGGTTCAAAAATATGAAACAATAGATTTTAACGAGGCAAGGTTTGAATCTCATAAAGACTATTTTGATATTCAGTACATAGCAGAAGGTTTTGAAAGCTTTGGTATGGCCTTAGTCAAAGATTGTAAGTTAAATGAAAGTGTTAAAGAAAATGACGTTTATTTCTATGACACTCCAAAGTTTTACACTCAGGTAAATTTAAAAGCAGGTGATTTAGTTGTAGTTCCTCCTGAGGAAGTTCATCAGCCAAGAGCTTGCTATAACGGACAGAAAATGACCGTAACTAAAGTTGTGGTTAAAGTTAAGGTATAAAACGCATAGCAAAGCCTTCGTGATTGAATTTGTGAAATTTTTTTTGAAAAAAGATCAAAAATAATTTGACAAGGATTAAAAAAAGTCTATAATGCATTTCCGTTGTCACGA
>OLIS01000701.1_pt1 | contig 25957 bp, 16 predicted proteins | sample 1601351 | NCBI WGS metagenome assembly OLIS01 (sample SAMEA2452122, study PRJEB22498) | human gut metagenome | biome: human feces; feature: human gut; material: feces | place: Australia | collected 2012
TTGGTTTTACCAAAGAAGAAACCTATAAGTTCTTAAAAGACTATAAAATGGACAACTTTGCTCAGAAAGTAAAAGAACATTATGACGGATACAAGTTCTATGACAAAGAGATTTTCTGTCCATGGAATATAGTAAGTTTCATTAGTGATTATTACAAAAAGAATCTTAAGGGAACCTTAAAGTTAAACAGGTTAGAAAACTATTGGGAAGGCACTACCTCTGATAAATCCTTATCAGGTTACCTTGGTTATTTAACTGATAATGACAACCAAAAGATGCAGAACTTGGTTGATGGTAAGTCAGTTAACTTCATTCTAAATGAATCTATGAACTATGACACACTGTCAGAGCACAATTCAGATGATTTCTGGTCTTTATTACTACACACTGGCTATTTAACTCTTGATTGGGATAAGACTAAAAAGGAAGAGTTGTCTAAAGACAGTAAAACCAATAAAGAAGTTTTTGCAAGAATTCCGAATTTAGAAATACTTGAATGTTTTGAACATAACATTCAAAACAGATTTAATACAGAGATTGTACCTAACACTGTTGCAGATGAAATAGCTAACGCTCTTTTAAATGGTGATAGTACTTTTGCTCAATTAAAGCTTCGCACTATCTTAATGAACTTTATCTCGTTAAGAGATAATGCCACAAAAGCACCTCATGAGAACTACTATCATGGTTATCTAAATGGTCTTTTCACTAACTGCTCTGAAAATTTCTTCTCTGAATATCATTCAAATTTTGAAGCTGGCGATGGTTATGCAGATATTGCCTTTACAGATACATTTTCAGAAAAGGCAACAATAATTGAAATAAAAACAACAACTGTTGTTTCAGATTTAATTGATCTTAGCCAAGAGGCTGTCGAGCAAATCGAAGAAAAGCATTACGCAGATCCTTTTAAAGCTAACAAAATGGTTCAAAGTATCTATGCTTACGGAATTGCCTTTGCAGGTAAAAACTGTTTTATAACCTGCAAAAAGCTTAAGTAGATTCTCTCTTTCTCTTAGGCGCTACGGACGTTGTTTTAAAAGATCTTGCAACGCTATAGATTTATCTTTTAAGACTGTCATACTCATTACATTGATCTTGAATATAAATGCTCTGATCTTAAATCGAAGATATCTCTGCATAAAGTCTTTTAATCAGGATTTATAAAAGATAGAACTTATCTTGTTTTACTCACAATAAATGCCATTAACTACAATTACTCAAAAATTTATTGTGTATAATTGATAAATAACAAGTAAGACAGGACACCATAATGAGCGACAAACAATTCTTAGAATTACCTTACGGCAAGGATGACTTCCCTCTATTAAGAGAAGGAAACTGTTACTTTGTAGATAAGACTCCTTATCTTAAGACAGTATTTACAGATCAATCTGCTGTAATGCTATTTACCCGTCCAAGACGTTTTGGTAAGACTCTGCTCATAAGCATGTTTGACTCATTTTTGAAAATCAATCCTGAAAAACCATTTGATAACTCAAAACAACTAGAGCTTTTTAAAGGTACTAAGATATTAGAAGACAAAGAATTCTGTGATAAGTTCATGGGACAGTGTCCTGTTATTGCCATTACTTTAAAAAAAGTAGAAGGTACAAATTTTAATGAATTATATGAGAGTTTTGCCTCAGCTGTATATGATGTTGCTTTAAGATACAGCTATCTAAAGAATAGTAATAAATTAGATAAATCCGATAAAGAAGAGTTAGAAAACTTAACCACCAAAAGTTACTTACTTAAAATCGAAAATCAGCAAACCGTCAAAGATGCTTTAAAGACCTTATCAAGACTCTTATATAAAGAGTATGGAAGACGAGCCATTCTTTTAATTGATGAGTACGATGTACCATTGGCAACAGCTTCATACCGAGATAGAGTAAACAAAGTTCTATATAAGAACAGACCTGACTTTGTGGCAGACTGCCATGACAAGATGGTTGCCTTAATGAAAGGCTTTTTTGACTTGTTAAAAACATCACTAGGTGATGAAGGTGCTATTGGTAAGGCTGTGATTACAGGTTGTTTAAAGGTAGCAAAGAACAGTTTGTTTACAGGAGTAAATAACTTTAATGTCTGTTCTGTAGTAGACAGAGAACAGAAATACACAGGCATCATCGGTTTTACTAAAGATGAAACCTATAAGTTTTTAAAAGACTATGAATTTGAAGACTTCTCAGAAAAGGTTAAAGAGCACTATGACGGTTATAAGTTCTTTGACAAAGAGATGTTCTGTCCATGGGATGTGGTTAACTTTATCAAAAAGAACTTTGAGTTAAAGCAACAAGGCAAGTTTACTAAAATTAAAGCTGATAACTATTGGTCTGGCACTACCTCTGATAAATCCTTATCAGGCTATATTGGCTATTTAACTGATAATGACAATCAAAAGATGCAGGACTTAGTTGATGGCAAGTCAATTAGCTTTAAGTTAAACGAGTCCATGAACTATGACACTTTATCAGAACATAACTCTGATGATTTCTGGTCTCTACTTTTACATACTGGTTATCTAACCTTAGACTGGGAAAAGACTGAAGATGAAGAGTTATCTAAAGACCATTCAACTAATAAAAATGTCGTTGCAAGAATTCCTAATTTAGAAATCTTAGATTGCTTTGATACAAACATTAAAGCAAGATTTAGTTCTGAATTTATAAAGCATAACCTACATAATAAGTTAGTTAATGCTTTGTCCAGTGGCAATCAAAAAGAAATCTATGACATCTTCTTTGACATGTTACAAAAATATGTTTCAATCAGAGATACAGCAACTAAAGCTCCTTTAGAGAACTACTATCATGGTTTTATCAACGGCATCTTTGCAAGCTGTGAAAGCATCATTTCTGAATATCATTCTAACTATGAGTCAGGGAATGGCTATCCTGATATTACCTTTAAAGCAGAGCGTAATACTAAAGCTGTAATCATAGAGATTAAAGCAGCACCTACAGGTTCGGATATAGTAACCTTAAGTGAAACAGCTCTGTCTCAAATTGAAGAAAAGAAATACGCTGAACCATTTATGACTAACAGGATGATTCAAAGTATCTATGCTTACGGAATCGCCTTTGCAGGTAAAAACTGTTTTATAACCTGTAAAAAGCTTAAGTAGTTTATCTCTTTCTCTTAGGCGCTACAGTCGTTCTGTTAAAGCTCTTATAGCGCCATGATTTTCAATTTTAAGATTTTGCTACTCATGTAAGTAAGATTGTAACAGCCATTTAATGAGAGTCTTTTACAAAAGCGACTTACTAATCAAGTCTTACTTGTCCTAATGCTTTAACGCTCTCTTTTATTTCTATCAATTTAATTTGTGAGTCATAGAGCTCCTGAGTTATCCTGCAGGCTTTTGCTTTCATACTCTCAGTAGCCGCAGGTAGGGGAATAGCCTTTAACTCGGATAACTGCAAAACCTTTAACTTATCTCCTGTGATCTTAGTTTTAATATAGTCCTGCATATCGTCATTTCTTAATAAGGCAAAGATAAGTTCCTGAGAATAAAGATCAGGATCTTTTGATCTGATGATGGCAAAGCACTGACCTGCCATGACTTTCTTTTGTCCTTCTTTATAGAAACCTACTTTACCTACAGCACCTTTTACAGAGATCACAACATCACCATCAATTAAAAGGTTTCGTTTAGCCTGTTTTAAGCCAAGTTCAACCTCAACCTCTTTAGGTACTGAGGTAATGATGCCACTTTCGGGGACATCATTTAAATTTAACTCACACAGTTTCTCTTTAAAATCGGTATCTGCTGGTGCCTTACAGGTTAAAGCCTTATAGATAGTAGCTATCTTATCTAACTCTACAGTACCTTTTTTTATGTAGGCAACACTGTCTAAGACATCAGTTGGAGATACATAAGCTGTAGGATCTAATTTACATAGTTTATCTGCATTTGATTTTATTGAGCTAATTGAGACAAACTTACAGTGCTCTGAATTCTTTTGAAAAGTGTCTGCTCCTAAACAGGATAGGGCATGAGATACCTCATTTACAGCCTTTAAAGCTAAGACACTGTGAGCTCTTGATGAGAGTTTCTCATCAATGCAGTTTGCTGAAGAGAGATTGCACAATAACAGTTTCTTATTTTCAACCTTTGTTTCAGCTTTTTTACTGTCTGAACTAGTAGCGCTAAAAGTATCACCGTAAATTCCAGTTGCAGCATTTTCTGCATTCTCTTTATCAAAGACTAAAACATCAATTAAAAGATCTTTATTCTCTGAAAAGAAACGTGGCAATCTTAAGACGGCACTTAAGTAATTATCTTCTAATAAGGTCTTTCTGAAAAGAATGCCTTCATTAGCATTAGTGTAAGTAATTACATGAGGTATAAAGAGCACAAAACGCTTTTGTACTGTTCTCTTTAAAAGGTTATATAAAGAGTAATAGTACTTGCACAGATTCTGTATGTCACCTTTAAAGAGTGGCTGACAGACAAAAGCTGCACTATGAGGATTGTCGATTAACTCCTGTCTTGAAACATAAGGTTTTAATGGACTGTTAATTTGTAAGAGCAGTGCTCTTACAAAGTTAAGTTCCAGCGATGGAGTGTGTAAATATGAAGTGTCATCAATATCTGCATTACCTGCAGCATCGACCTGTTTTTTGCATTCTTCAGGGACTAAATTAGCTTCATAATCACGTAGGAAGACAGTCTTTTCATTTAGGTTTAAAGAGTCTGATTTTAAGCCTTGAGCATGAGAGCTAGTTTTTTTTAAGTTTTCATCAAATCTCTTTAAAGCTTCAAAGTTAACTTTAGCATCAATACTCATCTTACTGTCAACATTGACAAAACTGTCAATGCTGCAGTTATGATCATTTAAAAGTGAGTATTCAGCATAAGGCAGTACATTAGATAAAAAGAGCACTTTATCATTATCTTGACTGCAAGACTCAGATAGATAATCACAAAGTACTTTTACAAGTCTCTGTTCATGGAAAAAAGTATTTGAGAAGAGCTCATCTGCTGCATTAAAGAAATTATCAAAAATTACAGTATCAGTATCTAAAACTGTACCTTTGTTTCTTTTGGCAGGGCTTAAAGCGTTATTACTGTCAGCTTTACCATTAGCTGAAGGCGTATCCTGTACTGAATTTAGATGTTCTATGTTTAACTTATTGATGAAACTGCACAGATTGGCTTTAAGTTCAGTGTATGGGTATGAGTCATAAATACTGATACCTAACTTATTTAAAGCATCAGTGTTTAGTGTTAAGTTATAAGAGCTGTCAATATTTAGTTTTTTATTGTTATCTTTGTCATCAGCCTCTTTTAAGTAAGTTTCATTTAAATCGGTTTTTTTAGCACCAATCCTCTCTAAAAAGTTTTTTACATACTGATTATTGCTGTTTTTAATCTCATCTGAGTTTATACATTTGATTAAATCGTCCAAAAAAGAGTCATGACATCCGCTTTCATCATATTTAGCATCAGTAAAAATAAGTTCTTCTAAACTTTTATCTTTAAACTGATAAAAGGCAACAGCAAGCTTTAGTAACAGTTTATTGTTTGACTTATTAAAGAAAGTTGAAGAGGTAGCTTTAGATCTTAATGTCTTAATAATCAAACTTAAGTTATCCATGTTTACTTTATCTGTTAGCTCTTTCATGCTTTTGTCTCTTATTTACTGAATATCTCATCAATCTGTATTAAAGATAGTGTACAGAATTGTAAAACGAAAAACATAACCTTAAGTGATTTAGATATAAAAAATACCTAAAAATTTGCTTGATAATAATTAGGTATCGTATATACTGAAATATCATCAAAGGATGATATTTGAAATTTGTTAATCCTAAAGGAGATCATCATATGAGAGTAACAGCTGACAAAGTAACAGAGCCACGTTTATTTATCACAAGTGATCTTCATTTAGGGCATAAAGCCATCATCCAATATTGTAACCGTCCTTTTGACTTTACAGATAAGGGGATTGAAGAGTGTGACGATTTTCTATTAGAGCAGTACAGAAATACAGTAAATGAGAATGACATGGTTATCTTTTTAGGAGATTTAACTTTTAAAAAGAATCACAAAGGTCAAAAGATGACTGAGATCTTTACAAAGCTTCCTGGTCGTAAGGTTTTAATTAAAGGCAATCATGACTGGTATAAAGACTCGTTTTACAGAAAGTGCGGCTTTTTGTCAGTTAACAGATATTTAATCTTTGGGGATTACTTTCTATGTCACTTTCCTGTAACAGGCAAGGCTGATTTTAATGGAAGACTCATGGATGAAGAGTACTGCAAGTTTGTAAAGGCAACATGTGGCTTTATTGGTGAAAAAACAGGTTGCTGTACTGTAATCATTCACGGTCACACTCACACACAGAGTGTAGATGAGGATTATGGGATTACCCGTTATAACTGCTGTGTTGACTATAAACCTAACCACTATGCTCCAGTGGAGTTTACAAAAGAGATGTTTCCAGAGCTTTACACAGAGGTAGCAGCCTATTTTCAAACTCTTGAGACAAAACAGACAGAAGGGCAAAACTAAATTTTTTTAATCAGCAATAAATAGGTATAGACTACACCTAATTTATTTATAAAAACACTTTTAAGGAGAGAGCTATGTTATCTCTTGAGAATAAAAATACCAAAGTAAACAGTTCAAACAAAATCAGATCATTAAACCAAAACTTTAAGGCAAGACTTAAGGATAAGTTAGGTTTCACCCTTAATCCTTATACACTTGTAAATAATGCTTTAAGATGTAAAAAATCAGGCTCTTTGCAGTTTAAAGGTGAGTTGTTAGAAGAGGTGACATCAAAACTTATCAAAGATAATAGTGCTCTCTCTTATGATAAGTTTGCTTATAACTACTTTACAAAGTTGCTTTACAGACAAAAATGCACTGAGATAAATTGCGATAATGAAGCCTTTGAATGCTACGAAATGTTTTCAAATGATGACTTTCGTCCTTCTTCTTTTGATGAAAGCTTTTGTTTTAAGGTATTAGATTGCTGCAAAGGTAAAGGTACTTTAAAGACAGAGCTAATCTGTAACTTTGCTCATTTTATGTTAGATAATGGAGACTTTACACCATTATCTGCTCGTTATGACTTTGCAAAAAATAATGCTGACAGTGCTGATGATAGTGCCTTAGCAGTGATCTTAGTCTCTCATCTTTTACAGGAGACTCCTTTAATTGATCTTTTTACTCTGTACTATAATCACTGTGTTAAAGACAGTAATAATACAGAAAAGAGCGTAAATGATGATAATGGAAGTGCTCTAATTCCAGAAAAAGACTCTATCTTAAAAACAGACAAGCAAAATCAGGACACTGATGTTAAATATGACCCATGTAAGCTTTCAGTTGATGACTATGGTTTGTCTGAAGATAGTCTTAAAGCTTATCTGCAGTTTTTGTATATCTTTTCAAATCGCTTATTTACTCATGATGTGATTGAAGAGAACAGTCTTCATGGAAAATTTGAAGATCATTTTGGTTCTTATGCAAGAAATGAAATATCTTTAGCTAAGAGCTCATCTAATAAATCATATTTGGATAAGTTTGTTGAAGACTCCTACATTTATCTTGAAAAATATCTTTTTAACTCAAAAGCCATACATGTCATTATTATCCTTGTAAATGAGATTAAGAGCGCAATTGAAGATGGCAAAAGTGAGAGTGAGTTATCTGATCTTATAAACTCAAAAAAGCTCCTGCTTTTAAATAACCTTTTATCACACAGAAAAGAAATTCCCCGTCCTACTCTCTATGTCTTAAGATTAGTTCGTGACTGCCTTTTACTTACTTATCTCTTACAGGGTAATGATGCCTCTTTAAAAGCAAATCGCCTTTATAACTATCTGAAAGATCAAAGCCTGAAGGCACGTTACCCCTCAGTACGCAAGAGCTATGACCGTACCTTTGGTATCAGTTTAGCAAAAGACTATATAAGAGAAAGTACTTCATTAAATACTGACAGTGGCAGTATTGAGTCAACAGCTGTAAATGCTGATGATGTAGCTTTTACAAAATTTCAAGACAGTACTGAAGTGCCTTTAGTGAATGTAATAAACAGCCAAAATCCACCTGAGTCTGGATGCAGGCACTTAGCTGATGCTTTGTATGACATCCCTGTTTTTAAATCCTTTATTTTAAAAAAGATGATGCTTTTTTCACCTGTATTTAAAGACTGCCTTGACCTCTTCTTAAGTGTTCATGGAACAGGTGATCCTGAATTTGAAAGCTTCATAAATGAACTTTCAGGTTTTGATTTTATCTTCAATGCTCCAGATTTTGGGAAGATCACAAATGACATCTTAGTAAAGAACGGTGCTTACAATAAAGATGAAAAGGGACTTTTAGATAAAAATCATGGCAAAAACTTACTATTAGCTCAGTATGAGAATTTGATTACAACCTTAAAGTGCTTCTATAAATTAATTGAGCATACTGTAGATATCTTTAAAGACAATACCATTGATGATGGTTTAGCTCATAACCATGATGGTTATTACAGTGAGATTTTTGAAAATGAGAATATAGAAACAGCAAGAAAAGAAAAAGTTGAACTAAAAATTGCTCAAGGTAAAGAAAAAGCTGTCAGTGAAGCTCTTATGAGTATCGCAGCTTTCATGAGAGCACATTATCTTCCATATGATGCTGCAAGCTCTAATGCTTATAAAAAGCTTGTCTACTGCATGGTAGCTCATAAGCTTCCACTTATGAGAATTGATGGTTATAAAGGTAAAGAGTCTCTCTATCCATCCTATGTTATCAATCATAATAAGTCAGCAATCAATGCACTTTACAAAGATCTGTTAGAAACTAATTTGTCAAATTCTCTGAGCTCTAATTATGAGTATGAAATACCATCTTATTTAATCAGATTGCCTGAGAGTTGTCTGTCTTCAAAGAGTAATGTGGCACCTAAGGGCAAAGTGATCTCTTTAGATCCTTTAATGACAGTCTATGATAAGCAGTTTTATCACAGCCTTTATAAAAGCGCCTTTTTAAAGTATCTGTATGCAACAGGATCAATGGAGGTAATCTGTGAGTTTATTGATAAGCACTATAAGGTTGGTAACTGTGAAGATGTTCTAATGCTGTTAGATTGTCTTCATATCTACTGTGACAACTATTTAAAAACAAAAGTTACGTCTCAATCTGATGATGACTATGCTAAAGAGATTAACTTAATAAGTATCGCTCTATCCTTCTGTATTGAGAGCGCTCAAGTATGCAGTCATGATAACAACGGCATTTACAGGAGTAACTGCTATGCCTTTAGATCTTATAAAGGTGAGGAAATCTCAGAGCTTTTAAACTCACGTTTGTCTTACTTTTACTTTACTCATCAGTATGTCTTTTGTGCAATGCAAAGTGTAAAGAACCTGTCTTTACAGCGCTATCAGCTACCCGTAACTGAGGATGCAGCTAATGTCGCTTATCTTGTAAAAGCACTTTGTGAGCATGATGTAAAAGATGCCTTGTATACACTTGAGCTTTTACCATATCTGCCAGGCTATACCTTTATGAAGTCTTATATTAAGGCTCTTGTAAAGGAGAATGACAGTAAGGAGCTCATAACTCATGATAAGAACTTAAATAATAGCAACAGTAAAGAGTCTGAGCTCTTATTATCAGATGGTACATCTTTATTTAATGATTCTTCAGTAATTTACGATCTTAGACGTGGTAAATACGGTAATGTTCCACCATCATTTATTTTCCAGATCGTCGTCTTTTACAATTCGAGATATGACAGATTTTCACTTGAAACAGTTAACTATGATGTAAGTTACCTTAAGAGAACCTTTTTTAACAGCTTTTATATGCCTTATAAGAACTATCTGTCCGTGCATTCAGCTTTTCATCATTATTGTCCTTGCTGTTTTGATGGTGAGTATTTTAATGAGTATTCCCTCCTGTTCACTTTAGGCTCAGTAAACTGTGCTTCATACCCCAATGCATACTCACAGTCATTTTTTAATCCTAAGCCTGATTATTTAGGAGCTGTGCCTGCTTACTTTAAAGCTGGTTCAGATGAAAACAACTTTTCATTAAGATTAAGCTCTCGCTATACTCATGATCTTTTTGCAGAAAAAATGACAGAAAAAGAGCGTCAAAAGCAAAGAGCCAGACTTGAAGAGAAGATGCGCTCTCATGGAATTGATCCTAAGAACAGTGATTACCTGAAAAGAGATGATGGTAAAACTCACGCCACTTTAACAAACTCAAAGAGTATGGACGATTGCAGCTTTCATATTACAGGTAATAGGAAACTTCAAGATTACCTTTATGACCACTATCTTAAAGACTTTGAAGACTGCAAGAGCTTACACTCAGTCTCTTGTTTAGCCAAAGAGTATGGAGAAAAAATAAATGATAACGGCAGTTCTTTCATGAAGCGTTTTAGTATTGCTCATAAGAGAGCAAATTTAGTGTTGTTTGGTCAGCATGGCTTTGGTAAAACTAAAGCTGTTGAGCTTTTATTAAAAGCACTGAATATAAAGGAGCATAAGATAAATCTTGCTAGTCTCTCAAACTCAGGTATCCATGACTTTGCTAAAAACATTACAGAACAGTTCAAAAATATTGACACTAGAAGACCATCTGTTGTGGTTATGGAAAACGTTGATGCCTATTTCTCTGATGTGCGCTATGTACGTGATGACAACGATTGGACCATAGAAGAGGTTAATGCTACAAAACAGGCAATTGAAGATATTGAAAAGAAAAATTGCTTTGTCATCATGACAGCAAATTATAGAGAAAAGATTGACTCTGGTCTTTTAGATTTATTCCCAAATACCTTTGAGATCTCAAGACCTGATGCAGATGATATTGTAGATTGTTTTACCTCAAGCTTTTCAAGGCAAGAGTTGAGCCTGTCTTGTATTAAGAATCTCTCAACTCAGTTGGAAGGTATGTCTTTAAACTCAGTCTTTAAATTCATAAAGATGGTAAAAGCAGAGCTAGCTTTGGACAAGAATAAAAAAGGCAGATTTAATTTTGATCTTCAAGATACTTTAAATGCTCTTTTAAAGAAGTTCTTAGGCTTTACCTTAGATAAAGATGCCTTTTTCTCTCTACCTGGACAGACAGAACTTGAAAAGTTTATCAATGATAACTTTATTGATTACATTAAGTATCCAGAAAAGTATCAGCGCTTTAAGCTTAAAATGCTAGATCCTATCATGCTCTATGGAGCCCCAGGCACTGGTAAAACCTATGCTGCTAATGCCTTAGCAAAGTTTTTAGGCTGGAAATTCTTTACCATTGATGCCACTCAATATGAACAGAATTCAGTAGGATCAGCAAAAAAGATAACTGAGATCTTTAACAAGGCCAAAGATGCTGCTCCTTCTATTGTCTTTATAGATGAAGCTGACTCCATGTTTGCTAAAAGAAGAAGTTGTAATAACAACGAAGGTATTTCCCAGTTCTTACGCTCAATTTCAGATACAGCTAAAGACAGAGTCTTAGTAATTGCAGCTACCAATCGTATTGATGATATGGATGAGGCTATCTTACGTAATGGCAGATTCTCAAACAAAATCGAGATTAGCTATGCTGATACTAAAGGCGTTTTAGCTGTAATGGAGGAGTATTTAAAAGATAAACCTGTAAGTAATAATCTCTCCTTAATTAAGGCTGTATCAAAATTGTCAGGTCATCCTCTTTGTGATACCAAATCCTTTTTAGATTCAGTTTGTAAGGAAGCAGCCTGGCGTGATTCTAATAAGATAGAGCAATGCGATGTCGATGAAGCTTTATTACATCTAAATCTCACCAGGATTGAGGATAACTACTCCTATCGTGAAACAACTCATAAAAGAGCAGGTTTTATCTAGTAAGTATAAGTGAAGGCTTTAAGCCTTCACTATAAAGACTTGAAATCAAGCAGTTCAAGGAGTTTCTATGTCAGATCTGAAGCATTTACCAAAAGGCTATCAATTGCCAGAGAACAACTTTTCAAAAGAAGAGAGGAAAGAGTACTTTCAATATCGCAAAGAGCGCGATATAGAAATGTCACTAGATGAAATTGAGTTTTGGCTTGAGCTTATGGAGCAAGAGTTTAAAAAGGGGAACCTTAAAAGAGCAAAAGAGATCTTACATAAAATCCCTTATAACCCAGACTTTGCCTTAGGTATTAAGAAAACTCAGGAACTAGGCACATTAGCTACCTGCAACTTGTCATTAGCAAAACAGGTTTATCTAGATGTGTTCTGATTGAGGAAATTTTAAGAACTACTTATCTGTAAGTCCTTGATGCAATGAGTGAGTACGCTTATCTTCGTTTTGGAAGATCGTTTTAACTTCACAGTAGCGGAACATATATTCACAAAACACTTTTGCAGAGCATGAGTTTTTTTCAAAATTCAACAAAAAATCTTTTAATAACGATTTACCAGCATTAAATGGCACTAATCAAAATTCTCAAAATTTTTATCATGTATAATTAAAGTAGAACTAATGAGTTGAGAACAAGACAATGACTACTAAACAATTCTTACCTTTGCCATACGGAAAAGACGTCTATAGTGAGCTAAAAAATAATGGATGCTACTTTGTAGATAAGACACCTTATCTTAAAAACATTATTGATGAAGATGAGTCAAATGTAATGTTGTTTACTAGACCCAGACGTTTTGGTAAGACACTGTTTATGTCCATGGTCGAGTATTTTTTGAAAATAAACTCGGCAAATCCTGGAGACACCATACTTCAGCAAAAGTTATTTAAAGATACCAAGATATTAGAAGACAGAGAGTTCTGTGCAAAATACATGGGACAGCATCCTGTTATCTGTCTTACCTTAAAAGGTGTTCAAGGAGTTGATTTTGAGGATGCCTATTATAAATTAGCAGAAGTTGTATCAGCAAAAGCAAACGAATACAGTTTTTTAAAAGACAGTCCATCACTTGATGAAAAAGAAAAAGCTAAGTTTGAGAAATTATGTGATGAGGATTACCTAAAAAGCTTTGGTAAGAAGACACAATCATATGTAACCTCTGCCATCATATCTTTAGCAAGGATGCTGTATAAGCATTTTAAAAAGCAGGTCTATGTCTTAATTGACGAGTATGATGTGCCATTAGCTAAAGCGCAGGAAAAAGGCTACCATGATGAGATGGTAACTTTAATCTCATCTTTGTTTGATTTCTTTAAAACCATTCCTCAAGATCCTGAGACTGGCGAACAATATGTAAGTAAAGTTATTATGACAGGCTGTCTGAAGGTTGCAAAAAACAGCATCTTTACAGGTGTAAATAACCTATATGTGAATACTGTGCTCTCTACAGAGATGGATTTGACAGGAATCATCGGTTTTACCAAAGATGAAACCTATAAGTTCTTAGATGACTATGAGATGGCTGATTACGCTCAAGTTGTCAAGAACAACTATGACGGTTACAAGTTCTGTGACAAAGAGATGTTTTGTCCATGGGATGTGGTAAATTTCATTAAAGAAAATTATAAAAATAAACTAAATGGTCATGTCGAACTTATAAAAGCTAATAACTACTGGGCAACATCAACCTCAAGTCCTGCTGTATATGAATACCTAGGATATTTAACTGACAGTGATACTCAAAAGATGCAGGATTTAGTTGATGGCAAGTCAATTAGCTTTAAGTTAAACGATTCCATGAACTATGACTGTTTATCAGAGCATGATCCTAATGATTTCTGGTCATTATTACTTCATACAGGTTACTTAACCGTAGATTGGGAAAAGATTGATGCTTTAACTCCAAATGAAAATAATCCCGATGATATTGTAGTAAGACTGCCTAACTTAGAGATTAAAGACTGCTTTACTAAGAATATTCAAAAGAGATTTAATAATGTCTTTGTAAATCTGAAACTACCTAGTAAGTTTGTAAATGCTTTAGTAAAAGGACAGCAACAAGATATTGCCAATATCCTCTTTGATATGCTGCAAAAATATGTATCAATCAGAGATACTGCAACTAAAGCTCCTTTAGAAAATTACTACCATGGCTTTATCAATGGTATTTTTACAAGTTGTGAAAAACTTGTCTCTGAATACCACTCTAACTATGAAGCAGGTAATGGATATCCTGATATTACCTTTAAATCTGAACGTAATACCAAAGCTGTAATCATTGAGATTAAAGCTACCTCTAAAGCTGAAGAAATGGATGAATTAGCAGCTATAGCTCTAAGTCAGATTGAAGAGAAGAACTATGCAGAGCCTTTTACTAAGATTGCAAAGATTACTGATATCTATGCTATTGGTATAGCTTTTTGCAAAAAAGATTGCACTGTAGCTTGTAAAAAAATAAAGTAATGCTACTCATCAATTGATAAGAAAATAGATCAACACACATAAAGGTATGTCTCTTGAGAGTTATTGATGTTTCTTACCTTTTAAGCTTAGGATTATTCAAACATGAATAAGAAAGTAATTGCCTTTATCTGTGTCCACAATTCTTGCAGAAGCCAAATAGCTGAAGCACTAGGTAGGTATCTTCTTTCTGATAAATTCTCATGTTATTCAGCAGGCACTGTTTTAAAAGATAAAATCAATCAAGATGCTGTAAGGCTTATAAAAGAGCTTTATGGCATTGATATGGAAAAGCAGGGACAGAAAAGCAAGCTCATTAAAGACACCCCTACACCAGATCTTGCAATCTCAATGGGCTGTGATGTGTCTTGTCCTTTTATAGGTAGACCTTTTGATGATAACTGGCATTTAGAAGATCCTACAGGTAAAAGTGATGAGATCTTCAAAAGAGTGATCAAAGAGATTGAAGAGCATATCCTGCAATTAAAATCCTATTCTCAAAAATAAATTTATTAAAACTTTCACAGATTGCCGTACTAAGGTGTAGATAAGATCTTCTTAGGACGACCTCTAGGTCTTTTCGGTTTGTCCTCTTTTGGTTTAGGTTTTCTACCTCTTTTTTTTGGGTTCAGGTTTAGGAGCAGGAATGGACAAATCGAGTTTTTCTAATTCATCTATAACACAGTCAAGAGTGTGAACCCATTTATCATCTGAACTTTGAGGTTTTTCACTATTAAAAGAGTCAGTCAATCCTCAGGCAGTGCCTAAATCATCAATCAAATCACCAAACGACATCTTATCTAACAGATTTGTCTTAGAAACAGCTTTGAGTAGACGAAACGTGATGATGGTAGATACCAGATTGACAAACTCTTTACCCATTACAGCGAAATCACCTTAGACTGGATGAAACAAATAGCTTTTAGCAGGCTGAGCCTATCCTGATACCGCACAGCGCTGGCAGAAACAAAAAGAAAAAGGTTAAGATGTAAGCACAGGATATAAATGCCTGAAATAAGAGCACGAGTAAAACCAAGGTTACAAACTCATAGGAAAATCCACCTACAATCTTTAAGATAATTGGTGTCTTAAAATCCTCAATTGCCTGAAATCTTAAGATTCTGCCAAGTGCAAATCCTGCTAAAGTCAGCATTACTAAATACTTACCAAAGCCTATTGCCAAAAAGAGGATCCTGATAACTGGCAATAAGATAACTTTATCTAAGTCTACAACCTTTGCTACCACCAGAGCTGGTTTTATTAAATCAGCAATCTTACCTATCCTTACTAAGGCGTCTTCACAGTTATGAGAAAAGATATAGCAAAAGTCATCTAATTCTTCATAAAAGATAACCTTAGTACTTGGGCCTAAGTAATCGGCACTTAAGATAAACAGCAAAATGATAAAACCGATTACATAAAGTCTTAATGTTTTAAAAGTAAAACCGAACATATGATCCTGTCCTGTATTGATCCTTGGTTGTTATCTAAATAATTAAACCTAAAATGGGGGGAAACTTTGATGCAAGCAGAGCTTTGCATCAATCCTAAAAGCAGGGAAGTAATGCAAGCAGTAAAGTCACAATCTTCTAAAACCATACTAATCACGCACCTTATTGTCAGTAAGAATTGGAATTACACCTTTGACAAAGCGACCATCAGAGAGTTTTGCCACATACTCAAAGTTAGGCAATTCCATTAAGGCTGATGCAGGGAAAATCCTGTCGATATAGGTATTAGCACTTATAGAGGCTGAGTCTTTGTAATTCTCTTTATAGGTATCAGACATCGTACCTGTAGAGATGTTCTTGGTATAGAATGTGGTATTAGGTAAAGAAGAGGTGATGACAGATGCTGTCTCTTCATCTTTTACTCTTAAAGCATACATAGTGTTGCAGTTACCAATTAACTGCATAGCTGCATCTTTAGAACCACATCTTTTAGCTAAATCAGAGAATGTCTGAGTTGCAATCGTAATTGAAAAATCGGCACCTCGAGCTTTGTTTAAAAGCTGCAGTAATGCTTCATTAACCACCTCACTTGCCTCATCAATAAAGATACTTACCTTGCGTCTTTGCTTTACCTTGTCAAATTTTGGGGCCTGTAAGATACTCATGACCTTGTCAAATTCAGGATTTAAAGCTTTATAACGAAGCTGTTTCTGTTCTTTTTCAGCCTTTTTCTCCTCAATAAAAGAGTTTATTTCATCCATATTTACAAGTTCACGACTAAGAGCTAGGGCAGCCTTTGCATCAGGATCGACATTATCATCACCTGCAGCATCAGTAAAATCAGCTTCATGACTGTGTAAATTGTCATAGATATTGTAATTTTGTTTGCAACCTATGTTGCTATTTAGGTCGCCATCTAAACTGGTATTTAAAGCACTGTCTACTTTACTAAATACATCATCAGCATGGCGCAACCTATCATTTGTACTATGATTATTAAGAGCATGTAAATCCTCATCCATTGAATAAATATGATCTGCAAAAGAGCTTAGATCTGATAAAAGTAACTTACCTACATATGAGCTTAAGGAGGCATTGGACATTGAATGCAGTGCGCAGTAAAAGACCTTATTCTTCTGGTAGATATCTGAAAAATCGGTTTGAGTTGGACTCTTTGACAAGATCTGTTTTAGGTTGTAGCTGTTTAAGGTATTAAGTACGGTCTTAATACTTGCAGTGGTTCTTTCAAAGAAAGACTGTTCTTTTACAGTCATAGATATCAGCTTTTCAAATTCAGGATCAGTATCCAAATTTGAGTGCTGTTTTAGATACTTGTAATAGGTAAGAAAAGCTGCTGCCTTGACCTGAATTTTTACGTTCTTAAGCTTTGAGTTTTTCTTTTTAGCTGTAGTCTTTTTAGTCTCAGTTTTGCTTTTACCTGAGTTATTTGCTGTATCAGAAGCAGTACCTGAAGTTGCATCTTCAAGCTTCTTTTTAGGAGGACGACCACGTCTTTTAGGTTTTACTTCAGTCTCTTTAGAGTCAGTTTCTGTTTTTATGGTATTGCAGTCATCAGTAGAATTACCTGTCTGGCTGTAGCCATTATCAGCATAATTTTCAGTACCTGATGAGACATCTGTATCTGCAATTTGAGCTTCAACGATATTATTCTCATCATTTTGAGCTTTTACTTTCTCTTTAAGAGCTGATAACTGCTCTGGTGTTAAAGATAAAGCAACCTCTGGCTCTAAAAGACTATCCTCGCTTATATCAGAAATACCATCTAATTGAGCTTCATCGCCAATGCTTACTAAGAAATCTCTTACATGAGTGTAAAGGTGCTTTTCAATAGAATAGCCTTTTAAGAGTCTTGCAAAGTACACAGCAAGATCTCGGTTTTGAGTTTTAGCTGTAAGTTTAGACAGACCTGCTACCATGCCGTCAAAGTAGCTTTCGATATTGGCATGATTGCAGATATGGTAGATATCAACAGGTAAATCAAGACAATCTAAGGCAGTTACAGCACAGGCTACAGCCTCCTGACCATAGCTTGCAAAGCTGTCAGTATCAAAGGTTGACTGCTTCATAAGAGATGACAGTTTATCTGCAATATCAGAGGCACTTGTGGATGAGCCAAAGAGGTTAAAAGCAGATGTGGTTAAATTTGGATCTTTAACATCTAAAACATGGAAAGCACCATCACGATGAGTACAGGCACAGATTCTACGAGCTCTGCGCTTTAAATCGTGATCGCCTTTAGGATCGATAATGATGACAGTATCGTTTCTTTCTATGGCCTGAGTAATTAAAAGATCAAAGAATCTGGTTTTACCAGCGCCTGTAGTACCAAAAACAATGGCATGATCTTTAATATTCTGTAAAGACATGAACAGAGGCTTATGGCGTCTTTCCAGATTATGAATTTGAGCAGAGCCTTTACCGTGAGGCAATTGCTTTAGTCCCTGCTCCTGGAGTTTTGCCAATCGTCTTGCATGCTTTGGTAAAAACTCGTAGCCATATCCAATAAAGAGCTTATTGGTGATGTTTTTAGCAGCGACCATGGTCAGTGCTGCAATGTCATCTTTATTCAGATTTATAGGTACATAATCCTCACGGTTACGGTTTTCTTCCTTTTGAGATTCAATATGCCTGTCGATAAGATGGGTAGCTTCTGTAAACTTATAGTTACTGTTTTTATCTAAGATAGGTACTTCCTCGTAACCTGAGAGCTTATAAAGCTCACTGTCACAAAGATAGTATTCATTAGAGTTTTCAAAGTCAGGTTCATATTTGAACATCCCAACATAGATTGGTATGTTCAATAGGATCACCAGTCCAAATGATAGAGATGATGACAGTGACGCACCATCTAGGGCACAAAAGATACAGGTTGCAAAAAGAGTTAAAGAACCTAACACGATTAACCAGGTAGGATCTTTAGTTTGAAAACTGTTTTCTACAGATTTTGATTTAAAGAACATTAAATAATCCTCAAAATAAGTTTGAGGCAGTGTACAGGGCAAATTTTTAAGAACAGACAATTTACTGGCAAAAAATGCAAAAAATTGAAGCTTTTTTGAAAATTTTTTATGGTTTTTTCTTATTATTTATTTAGTATCAGAAAAAATTATGTTTCTTATTTTTTCTGTTTTTTTAATTATTTTTTGTAGTGTGAAAATGACAACCTTCCATATATAGTAAGGAATGTAAAGCAATTCCATCGCTGGAGGAGATAAAATGCCGAAGTATTTAAATAAGGAAAAAAATCTTTTTCAAGAATCATTAGATTCTTTTATATACGTTGACAAGTCTCCTTTAATTGAGATCCTAAATAAATGTATAAAGACAAAGCAAAAATATTTTTGTCTCTGTAGACCTCGTCGCTTTGGAAAGTCTGTAACAGCACAAATGCTATGTTCTTACTATTCAAGAGGTGAAGACAGCTCATCCCAGTTTGATAGTCTCAAAATTGCAAAATCTACAAGCTATAAAAAACATTTAAATCAATATAATGTTATTTTCATTAACATGTCGCTAGAGTTTAATAGCGCACGTCATGATGTTAATCAAATGATTTCGTCTGTCACATCTTCAATAGTAAAAGAATTAAAAGAAGCTTATCCGCAAGTTGTATTCAATTCTCCTAACAAATTGTACGAAGCTTTAGACGACGTATTCTCTGTCAGCAAAGTTCCTTTTGTCTTCATTGTTGATGAATGGGATCGCATCATGCGTGAGAAAAAAGAAGATGCTCAAAGTTTAAAACTATATCTTGAATGGTTAGAAGGTATCTTTAAAGATCAGTCCTATATTGCTCTAGCCTACATGACAGGTATTCTTCCGATTAAGAAGTACGGTAACCAGAGTGCATTGAATATGTTCAATGAATTTTCAATGACTGATCCTGATAACTTTGCTCCATTTATTGGTTTTACAGAGAAGGAAGTTCAGTCATTGTGTAACGAATTCAAGATGAATTTTAATCAAATGCAGCAATGGTCTGATGGCTACTCTTTTATAGATGTTCCTCATATTTATAATCCAAATTCTGTAGTAAAGAGCATCAGCAGAAAAAGATTTGGAAGTTACTGGACCAAAACAGAAAACTTTGAAAGCCTTCAGGAATATATTGACATGAATATGGAAGGCTTAAGAGATGACATTGTAAAGTTAATTGCAGGCGAAGATGTTGTTGTGAATGTAGCTAAATTTCCAAAATGATATGGTTACATTTAAGACCAAGAACGATGTATTAACTCTGCTCATTCATTTAGGGTACCTCGCAATAAAACCAGATTCAGATATCAGGGTAGATAATATTTCTAAATTTGTAGTTCATATTCCAAATGAAGAAATCAAAATGGAGTTTAGAAATATCGTTGAAGATAATGAAAAATACTCTGGTGTCTATAATCTTATAAGCAAGTCATATGACCTGTTAAATGATATCTGGTCATTAAATTCTGATGCTGTAGCTAAAGTCTTTGATGAAGCCCATCAAGATCATACCTCAATATTAACTTACAATGACGAGAACTCATTGTCATGTGTAATCTCATTATCACTAGTTTTAAGTACTACTGATACCTATAACGTTATAAGAGAATTACCTACAGAAAAAGGCTATGCTGATTTAGTGTATCTGCCAAAGCCTGGTGTAAACAAGCCAGCTCTTTTAATTGAGTTAAAGTATGATAAGTCAGCACAATCTGCTATCACTCAGATTAATGAGAAGAATTACCTACAGTTTTTTAAAGACTATAAAGGTGAAGTCCTACTAGTAGGTATTAACTACTCAAAAGACACAAAAACTCATCAGTGTATTATTGAAAAGGCTCAATTTTAGGCAATTTAGTATTTCGCCACAAGTAAAACTACCACCTTAAAGATTTGATTATTATCTTGTGGCAAATATGATCTATGATAATGATTCTAATATCTTTTGGTACTCTGCTTTAGCCTTTACAAGAGCATCTCCTGTAAAGTCTTTATAGTTAAAGTACACCTCAGATAATCTGCCTTTTAATCCTGTAAATTTATACAGAAGTTCAAAGCCATCCTTTAGCTCCTCAAGAGCTAGATCTGAATAGAACTCTACATCATGACTTAAGGCAGTAAAGCAAAGATATAAGGCAGTAGCCAGCACTCTAGGTTCTTTACTTTTACCTGAATGCCAAATCTTATGTTTTTCTGTACCAAAGTAATCACCGTCAGGCATAAAGAATGATCCATCCATAAGATCGATATCTACAGAGCGTTCACCTTCTCTTAAATATCTTTGTACGACATCTTCTGCTGTTGCAGGAGGTTGAGCTAGCATTCTCCAGCCTGGAGCTAATGCTTTATATGAGAAATCCTCATATTCTTCATCTGCACAGATACCGCAGATAACTTTGCAGACATTTAAAGCAGCCTCATCATAAATGCCACCTTTGACCATACCTACAAGACCTTGTACTAAAGGCATTCTCTTTGGTGATAAATATGAGTAGATATCAAAGTAATCGTCACTGGCCAAACGCAGGATCTTTACAGGGATATTCAGGTTATGCTCTTTTAACAGCTCATGGAGTACATGGAAGTTTAGGGTATAGAACTCGTTTAATTTGGTCTTTTTATCAGGATTGTCACTTTCTGTGGTGATAGTTTCTTCTTTTTTATCTAAGATCTTTAAGCTTGTAAGATAGTCTAGGCACTCTTTGACACATTCAGGAGTTCTTCTTAAATTACGGGCTAAAAGGTGCACATGATTTCTTGCATTAAATCTCTGGCACTTTTCTAGTGAATGCCAATAGAGCATAACTGAAAGCACTAGGCATACAGCATCATTTTGTACATCATCTCGATTAAACACGCTAAGTTCTGAATAGTAAGGAACTCTAGTAAGACCTAATTCTTCCATTTGACCTTTTTCTTCTGATAAATGATCTTGATAAACAAGTACTGAAGTCTTGCAACTTATACTGTTTGTAAAGCATGAATTATAGCAAATAGAGCTTAATTTTCAGAAAAATGATTTGATTACTAAATAATCCTAAAAATCCGCTTGCACCCTTACATTAAGTGTACATAAAATAAATCGTACAAGATTTATATGTTACTCTGTCAGGAGTACAAAATGAGAATTTTGAGATTTTGGATATATCTTCCTCTTACTTTTGGAATAGCATCACTCATAAGCTTTTTTGCTTGGTCATATTTTATCTTAGGAGCAATTTTGGGAATTTTAGGATTAGTCTTTATCTATACGATTCCTTTTGAATTAGACAAAAAAGACGAAAATATCATTTTTTCAGGTGGAGTTCTTTCTTATACAGGCATAATGATGGTAGTTTGTTTTTTGATTGAAAAATATTTTGGATAACTTGTTTCAAAAAAAATATGACACATAAAATAGATTGCACACTTAATGAACCTAAAAATAAATTTGAATATTTACAGTGAATGAATCTACAATAAATAGTACAAATTTTATGCGGCTAATATTATCTGCATCAAATATAAATCATCCCATCTAATGCATCAGTGTAAGGATTATCATTTGCAATATCTTCCGATTGTTTTAGGAATTGTCTCCATCATAAGTATTTTTACTGGTGCCGGTTGTTTCTTAGGTGTGGCTTTAGCTGTTTTAGGTATTGTCTTTGGCTTTATAGCTTTAAAAAAGCATCCAGAAAGCACAAAACTGTGTTATACAGGTATTGCTTTATCTATTGTAGGTTTAGTACTGACTCTGTTGATAGTGATTGGTTTTATTGCCATCATGGTAGCTTTTTGTTTTGCTTGACCATTAGGTAAAACAAATATCATCAAAGTATGGAATTATTCTCAATATATTTGCATTCAACACAATATATACCTTTAGCTCAATATAAGTATCTTTATAAAGTCTCCATTTTTCTCTGCAAAAATTCTTAATAAATTCTTCAAAAGCAGTCTTAAAACACTCTAGAAGTTTGCATATGCACGCTTGTCAGCACATTAGTGAATACGATATTTATCAAATCTTGGTAAAAGTCGATTTCTTATGCAATCAGCATTGACACTAAGGTAAATTCAAATATACTGAAAGCGCTTTTATAGCAGGTATTTTTCATTCAGAGGAAATTATGTCTGACACCATCTCAAAGAACGATCAGGGCTTTTTAGATCGTCATTTCAAATTAAAAGCTAAAGGAACTAATGTCCGCACTGAGATCATTGCCGGTATTACTACTTTCGTAGCAATGGCTTACATTATTTTTGTTAACCCATCAATCTTAAAAGAAGCAGGAATCCCTGTAGAAGCAGCTGTTGCTGCAACTATCTGGTCTGCTGCTTTATGTACTATTGCAATGGGCCTTTTTGCAAATCTTCCGGTTGCTATGGCTCCTGGCATGGGACTTAATGCTTTCTTTACCTTCTATGTATGTAAGACTGTAGGCTTGAATTGGGAAACAGCTTTAGGTGCTGTGTTTGTATCAGGTTTAGTTTTCTTTGTGCTGACTGTTACCAAACTGCGTCAGATGATTATTGATGCTGTACCAATGAGTTTAAAATCTGCAACCGTAGTCGGTATCGGTATGTTTATTGCTTTCGTTGGTCTTCAAAGCTCAAATCTGATTGTTGAATCTCCTGCTACAAAGATCACCTTAGGTACTTTCTCTGATCCCAAAGTTGATCTAGCTCTTTTAGGAGTACTCATCATCGGCGCTCTTTTAGCTTTAAAAATCAGAGCAGCCATGTTAATCGGTATCGTGACCGTAACAGTAATTGGAATGATCTTTGGCGTAACTAAGGCACCTGAGGGCATCTCGGATGTTGTAAGTTTCTCTTTCCCTGGTATGGGGGAGACCTTCTTAAAGATGGATCTTGTAGGTGCTTTCCATTATGGTTTAATTTCAATCATCTTTACTTTCACCATTGTTGAGCTATTCGATAATATCGGTACTCTAATCGGTGTTACCAAGGCTGCAGGTCTTGTAGATAAAGACGGTAAGATTGAAAACTGCGATAGAGCTCTGATGACCGATTCTGTTGGTACCTTATTATCAGCAACCATGGGTACCTGTGCTGTAACCTCATATGTTGAATCATCAGCTGGAGTAAATGTTGGTGGTAAGACTGGTCTTACCGCTGTAGTTGTTGGTATCTGCTTCTTATTAGCATTCTTCTTCTCACCACTTGCAAGCTTAATTCCTGCTTATGCAACAGCTCCTGCTCTTATCGTAGTTGGTGCTATGATGATGAAGAATGTACAGGGTATCGACTTTACAGACTTCTCTGAATCAATTCCTGCTTTCTTAACCGTGATCATGATGCCAATGACCTATTCTATTGGTAATGGTTTTGGCTTCGGTTTTGCAAGCTATTGTCTATTAAAGCTGATCACTGGTAAATACCGTCAGGTAACTCCAGTTATGTGGGGCGTAAGCATCATCTTAATTATTGGCTTCTTTATGCACCAGTAATCTTTCGTGCAATCTTTCATAGAAAAGATTGTCTTGCCACGTTAAACAAAAAGCTATGTTAGACAAAATCCGGCATAGCTTTTTTAGGGGCGTTTTCTAAATCCTCAGAATTTAACAATCGTCAGAATTTAACAATCGTCAGAATTTAGCAAATTTCAGAAGTAATCATCTTAAGTCGAATTTTTGAACTAGCACTAAGTTCACACTTTAAAGGAAGTTTAAACAAAGAAAACATAAACAAAGAATGCTCAATTTCTCCTTAATACCGCTCAACAAACTTTTATATGATTTGTAGAAATAGAGGTAAAAGGTTTATTTGATAACATATGTTCTTAACTTTCCTGTCCCTGTCTGCTCAAGCTGTTTTGCCTCACAGAGTTCCTTTAGAATCCTGAATGCTTTGGTTGTTCCTGCTCCAATCAAATTCTCAACTTCTTTTCTTGATACACTGCCTTTTTCCTTTGCATACTGAATGATAAGTTTCTTCTGTTCATTAAAAGAGATATCACCGTCATTGCCACTGTAGGACTGTATATTAGAGTCATGCTCCTCATTTCTGTTTGGGAGAGTCACTCTGAAAACTCCCTTTGCAGTTTCAAATTCAGGCTGCAGTAGATTCGATTTATATACGCGTTCTATCTTTCCTATTCCCGTACCATAACTTTCAATCAGCCTCATCCGATAAAAAATCGCTGCAAGGTTAGGATTTCTAGACATGGATACTCCAAGAAAAATAGATTTTAGATCCAAGCATGAAACCAGTCCGCCAAGAGACACAAACTCAATTCTATCCGCGAAAATATTAACAAGATTACTGCCACTAAAAGAATAGTCCCTATGGACAATACTATTAAGCAACGCTTCTCTTACAGCCTCTTCTGGATAATCTCTCTTATCAGTTCGATTAAGTCCAGAGAAAGTAGCTTTGGTTTTGTTTACAAGATCTATGAACTGATATACATCTTCAAGTTGCTTCAAAATAGAACCAGTAAATTCTTTTCTATCACGGAACTGTTCTTTATCAGTTCCCTGAAAAAGTGCAACTTTTGTAGTTGTTTCACACTGATCTGACAGCAGCAAAGCTAAATTCGTATAAAGACCATCTTCTCCAATGAGTTTAAGTGTTCTCATCTGAGAGGGACCGACTTCTAGAGATCTGCTTTGCATTTCTGAAAAAAATGTCTGAAAAGTCAATTCCTGATTCATGCTTCTACACTGTTCAAAGGATCTGCCACTGTTTTGAAGAAGCATTTCTCTGATGCCTTCTTCTGTCATTGGCTGTGTGGAACTGCCTTTTCGGACATATACTCCACTAGGTTTTAGGCCCTTTTCTTTAAGATAATAAGGTCGATTCGTTCCTGTCGTTACATCAATTTCGACAACCTGTTTGCCTTCTATCTCAACTGTGTTTACTTTTACAAATGGCATTACATCAGGAGATAGTGAATCTTTTAGTGAATTTACTATTTGTAGCATCACCCCATCAGGATCATCAATTCCTAAGACAGCACCATCTTTTCTGACTCCAACATAGACTGTTCCTCCATAAGCATTGGCAAACCCCATTACTTCTTTGCGAATATCGGGAACATATTCTTGTTTGAACTCTATATTCTGATTTTCAAATGACAGCATTTCGTACGATATCCTTTCTACTTTCTTTCTTTTTTATTATAAAAGAAAACAAGAAAGAAAGTAAGAAAGAAAGTAAGAAAGAAAGTAAGAAAGAAAGTAAGAAAGAAAGTAAGAAAGAAAGTAA
>OLIS01000722.1_pt1 | contig 25635 bp, 18 predicted proteins | sample 1601351 | NCBI WGS metagenome assembly OLIS01 (sample SAMEA2452122, study PRJEB22498) | human gut metagenome | biome: human feces; feature: human gut; material: feces | place: Australia | collected 2012
TGAGTGTTTTTGTTTTGGCAGGAATCGGGTATTACTGGAGGGGCGAAGAGATGAAGGACGTGCAATTGGTGGAAAACGGGGCGATCCATCACGGTTCTTCCAAGGCTTGCTTGTATCTTTCGACGGGGGATATGGTGGAATTGGGAAAGGAAAGGAAGTCGTTACAAGAGCGGCAGTCCGTTGCTATTAACGTGGAACAGGAGGGGATGGTGGCTTATCGGGATTCGATGACTACGAGAGAGGTAGGGGATATGGTGTATAACAAGCTGGTGGTGAATCGAGGAGGAGAGTACCGGATCGTGTTGGCAGACGGTTCCGAGGTGTGGGTGAATTCCGAGAGCGAGTTAGTCTACCCGGTACGTTTCGCGGGAGAGAAGAGGGTGGTGCAGTTGAAAGGAGAGGCTTATTTTAAGGTGCAGGCAGATGCCGACCATCCGTTTATCGTGGAGGCGAACGGGGTGGACGTGGTCGCTGTCGGGACGGAGTTCAACGTGAATTCCCGGAAAGAGAAAGTGGTGGAGTCCGTGTTGGTGAAAGGGCGAGTGGAGGTGGAAAATGGTATCCGGCAGGTGATGCTAAACCCGAACCAGCTGGCTGTTTGTGACGTGGAGACGAATGGAATCATGGTGAAGGAGGTGGATGTCAGGAAGTATATTGATTGGAAAAACGGGGACTTTGTGTTTAGTGACGATCGCTTGGAGGACGTGATGAATAAGTTGGCTTTATGGTATGATTGTGACGTGGTTTATTCCGATGAAAGCTTGAAAGGCATCCGCTTGTCCGGTGACATGAAACGGTATGGCGAGGTGGAGGAGTTCCTGCACTTTTTGGAGATAAGCACGGGAGCACGTTTTAACGTGAAAAATAAAACGATTGTAGTGAGTATAAAATAAAAACGGAAAGATTGGCAGATCCTTCCGTCTTGTAGTGAACGCCAGTTGGCTCTGGCTAATAGTAATTTATTGAAAACAAAGTTATGAAAAAAAGTGGAGAATGTAAAGGAAATTTACGCTCGGCTCAAAAAATCTTTAGAGTGATGAAAATGATGTGTTTTCTGATGTTCGTGTTACTGGTACAGGTTCGGGGCGATGTGATTGCCCAGAATCAGGTGGTTAGCGTGGACATGAAAAATTGTAGTGTGGAAGAATTTCTTCGGGAGATTAAGGAGCAAACGGGTATTCGTTTTATGTACAAGAGTGAGTACGTGAAGGCAATTCCTCGTTTTGATGTACGGGTAGAAGATCGAGGAGTGATGGATTTGTTGGAAGAAGTTTTTGCCGGTAAAGGGATCAAGTGTTTGTATGACAATGGCGTGATCATACTTACGAAACATGAAGCGAATGATGGAAAAGAGGATCGTGTGACGGTTAAAGGTGTCGTGAAGGATTCTCGAGGAGCGGCTTTGCCCGGGGTAACAGTTGTGTTGAAGGGTACGACGACGGGGGTGGCTACTGGAATTGCAGGGGATTTTGTTATAACGCTTCCTAAACGGGATTCTTTGATCTTGGTTTTCTCGTTCGTGGGGATGAGGACAAAGGAAGTGAAATGGAAGGGCGAACCGGAGCTTCGTGTCGTGTTGGAAGAGGATGTGAGCGAGATGGATGAGGTCGTGGTGACCGGTTACCAGGTGATTGACCGCCGAAAGTCTACGAGTGCTATTAACTCGGTGAAAATGGAAGATATTATGATTCCTGGTGTAACGACAATAGATAAGATGCTGGAAGGTCAGATTCCAGATTTGATGGTGATGACGAATTCCGGTGAATCGGGTGTTGCCCCGAAAATTAGGATTCGGGGAACTTCGACGTTGATTGGGAATCGGGAACCATTGTGGGTGGTTGACGGGGTGATTGTTCAAGATCCTGTTCAGATTTCCCCGGACGAGTTGAATGATCCGGATTATATCAATCGTATCGGTAATGCGATTTCGGGTATTAACCCGCAGGATATTGAACGTATTGACGTGTTGAAAGATGCTTCTGCTACGGCTCTTTACGGTACGAAGGCGGCTAATGGTGTGATTGTGATCACCACGAAGCGGGGACATGTTGGGGAACCGCAAATTTCTTACCGGGGAACCGCCACGTTGAAATTAAGACCTCGTTATTCTGACCGGAATATTGATTTGATGAGTGCTAAGGAGCGGTTGGGTGTTTCCAGAGAGTTAGCGGAAGCGGGATATCAGTATTCTTCTGACGTGACGTGGGTGGGATATGAAAAGTTGTTGCGGGATTTGTATAACCGGACGATTACTTATAAGGAGTTTGAGAATCAAGTAGCTTATCTTGGAAAGACAAACACGGATTGGTTTAAGTTATTAACACGGGATGCTTTATCTTCTTCTCATACGTTAAGCGTGACGGGAGGTACGGAGAAAATTCGATATTATTCATCGGTTGGAGTGAATATAGAGGAAGATGTGGTGAAACCCAATCTGGACAGACGATATACGGGTACATTAAATTTGGATATGAATTTTGCGTCTTGGTTGGCGGCCTCATTCAATATGAATGCTAATACTTCGAAACGGAAATATTATCAGGATGAGATTGCGCCAATTAATTATGCCTATAATACCAGTCGTGCGATTCCTGCTTACACGGAGGATGGAGAATATAGTTTTTATCAGGTACCGGGAGGATCGTTTAGTTATTATAACTATAATATATTGAATGAATTGGAGAATAGCAATAAGGAACAGGAGAGTTCTGCCGTGACGTTTCGAGCGAATCTGGATATAAAACCATGGGAATGGTTGAAAATAGGAACGATCTTGTCCTATTCTGTTACAAATACGGATATTGAGGGATATTGGGGGGCTAAAAGTTATTATGCCGCAAATATCCGGTATAGTAATTATGGTGATAAATTGGACGAGAGTACTCTTATGCCTAAAGGGGGAGAGTTGACCGTGCAGAATGTTCGAAATAAAGCCTATATGTTTCGTTTGCAGGTAGATTTAAATAGGTATTGGGGAGTAAGTCAGCAACATAGTATAAATGCCTCGGCCGGGATGGAAGTGAACTCTACGAAATATGATGCTTATCAGAATATCACCCGGGGGTATGATCCGGAGCGGGGAAAGCAATTTGTTACGGTGACTCCGGGAACTTACCCGTCGTATGATGAATGAGTGGCAACAAATGTAACGCAAATAACAGATAATCTGAGTAATATGTTGTCGTGGTACGGTAGCGTATCGTATAGTTATGGGAATTTATTCACGCTGAATGCCAATATGCGTTATGATGGTTCGAATCAATTCGGGGAAAGAAGTAATGATAAGATTTTACCGATTTGGTCGGCTTCGTTTACTTATAATATTGCAGAGCATTTCGCGGGTGATGGCGATTGGTTCGATGATTTGCGTTTGAAGATGTCTTACGGGTATCAAGGGAATATGTTGGATAATCAGTCTCCAGTGATGGTTATTACCAAGAAACCGGAAGATAATCATTACGGGGAGTATGTATCGAACATTAACATTTACCCGAATCCTGCATTGAAATGGGAAAAAACGGGATCGTTGAATCTGGGAGTGGAATTTTCTATGTTTAAACGTCGTTTGATGGTAAGTGCTGCTTACTATCGGAAAAAGACTACTGATGCTTATATGGAAAAGGAAATATCCGAAGTGAACGGGATGGCCTCGTACGTGGTGAACGGTGGTGAGGTCGTAAATAGTGGGTATGATGTTTCATTCACTGTGAGCCCGATAAAAACGGATGATTTGCGTTGGTATATCTCTACTTCATTCTCTCATGCGAATAATGAAGTAAGTACTTTGCCTTCGGCCGATCAGTATGAACGTTCAAACTTTCTGAATGGGACGGCTGTTGTGAAAGGAAAGTCCGTGAGTTCATTCTATTCTTATAAGTTTATTGGACTGGATCCGGAAAATGGTCTTCCCTTGTTTGATGACATGGAAAATGAACGGGAAAAGCTTTACGGGGCGACAAAGTATGAAACGTTCACGCAAGTATTGGAGTCATCCGGACGAAGAGAACCAACCGTATTTGGAGGACTAAATACGACGGTGAATTATAAACGTTGGCGGTTGAATGCGGCATTTACTTACAGTTTGGGGGCTAAAACACGATTATTCAAGTTGTATTCGGATAATTCAGCCCGGATTCGTCCGGAGAGTAATTTGAATAAAGTTTTTTTGAAACGTTGGCAACATGCAGGAGATGAGAATTACACGAATATTCCGGCTTTTATAGCGGATGGAAGTTCGTCTGCTAATTTGTATCACTGGTCGGGTTTCACTTCCGGTCAGGTGCCCGAAATTGCGAGTACTCGGTGGGAAATGTATAACTATAGTAATATCCGGGTGGTCCGTGCCGATTATTTGAAGTGTACAAATTTAGGGTTGACTTACTCGTTTGATGCGGGTTGTTGGGGAATTTCGTTGTTGGAAGTTTCGGCTTCTGTCAGTAACCCGTTTATTTGGACTTCAAGCAAGTTAAAGGGCCAGACACCGGTGCAGAGTGGCTTTACTGAGGTACAACTATCTGAACGAACGACTTTTACTTTTGGATTAAATGTGACGTTTTAAATGTGATGTGTTATGGCAAATAATTTTTTTATATCGATAATTGTTTCTTTGCTTTTTTGTATATCAGCATGTAGTGAACAAGGAAAATATTCTATATCTGGAACATGGAAAGGGGGAAACGGTAAAGTAGTTTACTTGTTAAATAGTTGGGCGGATACGACGGTACGTGATTCTGCCGTGGTTAAAAATGAAAAATTTCACATGGAGAAACCGATTGACCGCATCGAGCGTTGCGTATTGATTGTTGGTGATGGCAAAAGGGAAATTATGTTGGATGAAGTACCTATTGAAATAACCATAGAAGGTTTTTTGGGTGGAGTTTTGGAGGAGTTGATTCCCAGAAAATTAGTCGTAACGGGGAGTCCGGAACAGGATTTGTTGGAAAAATATTTGAATTTGAATCTTTTGCGTACCCTTGCCATGGGATTTCCCTTGCCGGATGAAGAATGGGAGGCTCATAATGCGGAGATTGATATGCTTGTCGATTCGAATCTGAATAGGATTGCGACAGTCTATTTCCTTGAAAATTTAATTACGATGAATAAATATCCTTCTGCGAAGGTTTTGGAACATTATGATCATTTGACCCAAGATGTGAAAAATTCTTACCCGGGGATGTTGTTGAAAGAAAAGTTTGATATACTTAGGCAAACGAGTGTAGGGGGAATTGCTCCGGATATTGATTTGCCGGACGTGGATGGGAATCACGTGACGTTATATTCTTTGCGAGGGAAGTATGTGCTAGTGGACTTCTGGGCCTCTTGGTGCGGACCCTGTCGGGAAGAGATCCCGAATCTGAAAATGATTTATGAGAAATATAAGAATCAAGGATTTGAGATTTATAGCGTTTCTTTGGATGATAAGCGAGAATCTTGGATTGCGGCGATTACTGATTTGCCGTGGATTCACGTGTCTTCATTGAAAGGATGGGATTGTCCCGTGGCAAAGCATTACAATGTAACAGGAGTTCCAAAGATGTTTTTATTGGATCCGGAGGGGAAAGTTGTTGCCATAGATTTACGTGGTGAAGATTTGGAGAAGAAAGTGAATTCTTTTTTTAATATATAATACGATCAGCATGAAAAAAGTTATATATATAGTAGTTTGTGTCTTTGCGTTATTCGGATGTTCGGGATTTCTCGAAGAGTATTCGCAGGATAAGGCTTACATCCGAAGTTATGAGGATTTGGATGAATTGTTATTGGGAAATGCTTATTTCGTGAGATATCAGACGCGCAATAGCTGGCAATTTTCGGGAGTATCCGGGGATCTTTACTATCCATGGATTCACGTGTTGGCTGATGAATTGTGTCAACAAACGGGAGGTTTTTCGTGGGTTGCGGGTGGTGCTTGTGGTTCTATTTATGGCTACTATACCTGGCAGTACCGTGTTTATGAAAACGTGGAAGGGAAACAAGTATGGGATGACGGGGCGGATTTCAGACATCTGTATTCCCATATAAATGCTTGTAATATGATTTTGGAGGAGACGAAAGCATTTGAGGAGATGACGGAGGAGGAAGATGTGCAGAACGTGAACCGGATTAAGGGCGAATGTCATTTTTTAAGAGGGTGTTACTATTTTTTATTGGCTAATTTTTACGGGAAACCTTATGTAGCATCAACGGCAGAGAGTGATCCGGCAGTTCCGATCAAGACATCAAATTATGTGGAGGATAAGTATTACAGTCGAAATTCCGTGGCGGAGGTATATAAACAGATTGTGACGGATTTACTCGATGCGGAGAAGTTTCTGAAAGATGTTCCGAAGAAATCCATGTGGAGAGCGGATATAAATGCCGTGAGATTGATGTTAAGCCGGGTGTATTTGTATATGTGTTTGTATGAAGAGGCAGAGAAGTATGCGGCATTGGTAACAGAAAATGGACCTCAACTAGAAGATTTGAATAGTTTTTCCGGGAAAGAATTTCTAAGTACGAATTTGTCTGAATTGATTTTTTCGACCGGGGCGTCTTCATTACCCGGAAACGTGACATTTTATTCTCGCAATGATGGGACGGAACCGGGTTTTGTTAGCGGTAATGATATGCGAATTTCTAACGAATTGTATGAAGCGTATAATCCTCGAAATCCGATAGATTTGCGTTTGCAATATTTTGTTCTTGACTATGATGGGTCTATTCGTTATCGAAAATTACAAGGAGAGACTTTTCAGACAACAGATTTGTCAGATGTTTTCTTGATGCGAACAGCGGAGGCGTGGTTGAATCTGGCGGAAGCGGCGGCCTGTGCAGGTGATGAACCGACAGCAAGGAAAGCTTTAAATACTTTGCGAGAGAAAAGAATTAAGCGAGAGTTTTTTGATGAATCGGAAGTAAATGGTCTTACTGGAGAGAACCTCGTGCAGTTTATCCGGGAGGAACGTAGACGTGAACTTTGTCTGGAAGGACATCGATGGTTTGATTTAAGGCGTTACCGGGTGGCAGAAAAGTATCCGCAGGAAGTAACTGTGGAGCATGTTTATGTCAATAAAACGTATAATAGTTCGACGTATGAATATGAGACATTATGGATACGAAAATTTGTATTGACAACGGATGATCCCGCATGGGTAATGCCTTTGCCTAAAGCGGAGATCGATAAGAATACAGGAATGCTTGATAATCCTCGGAACGAGAGGGGGTATGAAGATGTAAACAATTAATGATGAATACAATGAAAAAGTATATATTGGGATTTGTAATTGCGGTTTGTTTATGGGCTTGCAGTAAGGAAGACTGGCCAAGTAACGATCAGTTAGAGGTTAATTTTTTTGCCGTGCCAGAAGGTGCGACAGGAGAGGAAGCTGAGTTACGTCGAAAATTTTTTGACAAGACGGGGGTGTATTTGTTGTTTAGTGATACATTGGGATGTCGGAATATTACAACGTTATCGGGGGAAACAATTGTAGAATGGCAAGTGGTTGATTTGATGTGGAATATGAATACAAATAGTTTTGCAGATTCTTTGGGTTTCTTTCCTTATCAGGTTATCGGGAAAAAAGAGGCAGCAGCAAAATTTGTACAAGATGAGTTATTAACGGGTTTGCCAGAATTGTTTTATCCCTATTCAATTTTGTTGACAGAGCGATTGGTGCTTTTTGAAAATTTTTATGGAACGTATGTTCCGGGTGAGGTTGCCGTTTATTCCGGAATGCAGGCAACGGCAATCGCTTTAGGGGATATTGCGACGGCATCGGACGAGGAGAAAGAAACCTTGAAGAACGAGATCATGAAAGCGATGATTGTTAATAACCTTTCTTTGATTAAGGATAGTGATCTTGCCGTTTTTTATAGCTATAGTACAGATTATTATGATATTTCTTCGTGGAATGTGCCTTTCCCTGTGGAAAGTGTTGGATTTTTGCCCACCTATGCTTCTAGCTGGATGGTGACTTTTAATACTAAAAGTTTAGATGTTTTGGCTTATGTGGAGGAGATTTTTAACTTGTCGGAAACGAAATTCCGGGAAACCTATGCCGAGTATTCCGTTGTGATTGAGAAGATGGAAGAGATGGTGAAGGTGTTGCGAAAATATGGAGTAAACGTGTACTAGTTATGAAAAGGTTTATTATAATCAGTTTGTTGTTGTCTTTTGTCGGGCTTGGAGTTTCGGCTCAGGAAAAAGGGTTTGTCATCAAGGGACAAATACCCGGGATGAAAGATGGCATTAAGGTTTCGCTTTTGACGGCAGAGACAGCACCTTCGGAAGTAATTGTTGAAACAACCGTGAAGAACGGTTGTTTCGAACTCAGGGGACAGGTGGAGGGGCCGATGTTGTGTACTTTGATTACGAATAATCTGGCTCTTGTTTCTGATCAGGATGAAACCGAGAAGATTAGATGGACTTATACACCGGTGTTTGTGGATAACGTGGAGATGGCAGTAGAAACGGAGCATTATGATAGTATCCCATTTTCAGACCCGATAACTCCTTGTTTTAAGATTATAGGAGGAGAGGTGCAGGCAGATTTTAATGCATATAATCTTTCAATCGTGAAAGATAAAGATAGTAAAGAGAAACAATGGGAGTTTATTCTTTCACATCCTCATTCCGTGGTATCAGCTTATTTGGGGAATATTATGATGCGGGGTGGTTATGAATTAACCCGAGAAGAGGTGGAGAAGTTAGAACAAACGATTGTTTCTATTCCTGCAGATCCCGTTCGTTTTAAGGAGTTCAAGCAGAACTGTGAGTATGCAAAACAAACGGTGAAGGATAATGTTATCGTGAATTTGGCCTTAAATGACGTGAATGGGAAGGCTTGTGATTTATCGGGGGTAATTCCTCTAGGGAAATATGTGTTGGTTGATTTTTGGGCTACATGGTGTGGACCTTGTATGGCAGCGATTCCACATGTAAAGAAGTTAGTAGAGCGGTTTCCTGATACTTTTACAGTGATCGGAATATCTTGTGATACAAATTTGAAAGCTTGGAAAGTTGCAATTGAAAAAGAGAAAGCCACATGGCCGCAGTATGTGCTCACGAAAGAAGGCTACAAAGATTTTTTGACCAAATATCAAACAAGTGGAGTGCCTTATTTCTTAATTCTGAATGAGGAAGGAAAAGTGATTTGTAATCCGGGATACATTGAGGATGTTGAACGGGAAATAGAACGTTTGTGTAAATAGTATTGGAAGATGCATAGGATTGTTTTAAGTATATCGATTTGTCTGTTAATGATGAACGGATACGCTCAGCATGGCGTGAAGTTTATGGAGGGAAATTTTCAAGAAGCCTTGGAAATCGCAAAACAGCAAAATAAAATGCTTTTCGTGGATGTTTATACTTCTTGGTGCGGACCTTGTCGCTGGATGAGCGAGGAGGTGTTGCAGACGCCGGAGGCTGCCAAGTATTTCGATAAATATTTTGTGTGTTTCAAGATTGATGCGGAAAAAGGGGATGGGATGGCGTTTGCTGAAGAATATGGCGTACGTGCTTATCCTACTTTTTTGATGATATTGCCGGATGGTACGTTGCGGCATAAGATTGTGGGGGCAGATACGTTGCATATTTTTATTTCCCGGGTGGCGCGGGGATTAAAAGAGAAAACTTCGTGGGGGTATTTTATGAAGAAGTACTCGGAAGGAACTTTGCAAAAAAAAGAAATTCCGATGGCGGTGGGTGTGTTCCGGGAAGCCGGGATGAAAGAAGAAGTGAAAAACTTGTCGGATTCTTTGTTTGGACTGTTGTCTTCGAAAGAAAAATTTGCTTCTCGTTATTGGGTGGTTTATGAAGAGTTAAAATATAGTGATCTGTTTGCTCCCCGGTTTAAGTTTTTCGTGGAGAATAGGGGTGAAATAGCGGGCAAAAAATATGAAGAGGTTTCTTTCAAGATTATTTGTACGATGTTGTCTGATCATTTGATTAATAACACGACAGGACGAATTACGAGTAAGGAAAATCCTTGGAATTGTGGGGACGCAAACGAGATGCCTTACATGCGTTCATTGATTAAGATGTCCGATTTGCGTGATAAGGAATTTTTCCTTGTTTGGTGCGATTTGGCTGAGGCTTGTTATTTTGGGCAGGCGGATCAAGTAAAGGAATATATTCGTAAAATGACGATTTTACCTGAAGCAATTGAATTTGGACGTTCTTTTGTTTGGGCATTTCAACAGTATTTCCCGGATGAAAAGGAGGAGTTAATAAAATTGAGAGAATTGTGGAATTTGGACGAGGATAATTGCAGAAAATGATAGGAATTAAAAATATGTTTGATGGCCGCATCTTTTTTGATGCGGCTATTCTATGAAGGAGTTTGGCGAAGTTGGGAGGAAGTTGGTTTTACATATCTTCTATTGACAAACAAATGATTTCAATTTGATAATTGGGCAATAGTTTATTTTTAAGATGTTCTACATTGGTAGCTAATAATTCGGGTTTGAAATTTTTCTTTTGTCATTTTACTTCAGTAACGATAGTTTGATTTTTCTCCAATTTCAAGGTGAAATGAAATCCTGTACAATTAGATCCATTTTGAATTTTTTTGCAATAGGTATTTCAAATGTTTGATATGTTGCAGTATATCAATTTATAGACGTTATGTTCTATTGTAAAATTTTATGCTCTTAACTTTGTGATGCTCGTAATTGTTACGGTCGTAACAAAGGTAGTCTAAAATTTAAATATAAAGATTGGTTATGGCGAACTATTGATTTATTGATATATTTTTTATTTTTGGATGAAGATTTTTGAAAACTGCTTTCATGGATATAATTGAAGGGATAAACGGGAAAAATAATCGGGTGTTCAAGGTTTTTTTTGAAGAGAATTTCTCTTCCATCGTGATGTTTGCCGATAAATACTTGGACGATATGGAGGCGGCGGCAGATGTTGCTCAGGAGTGTTTTATCCGTTTGTGGCATGGAAATCAGACTTTTGAGTCGGAGGATAAAGTGAAAGGTTTTTTATACACGACCGCAAGGAATTTGGCCTTGAATGAATTGAAGCATGATGCGATTGTCTCCCGGTATGTACAAAAGGGAATGTTGGAATCGGAGGAATATTTGCGGGATAACGTGGTTGAAGAAGAGGTGTACGCGATAATTTATAAGGCGATAGATGAGTTGGCACCACAGTCTCGAAAGGTTATTCTGTTGTCGCTTCAAGACCTTTCAAATGGAGAAATTGCCGAGAAGTTGGGAATTTCGGTTAATTCGGTGCGAACATTGAAACAGAATGCTTATAAGAGGCTAAAGGGATTGTTGAAGGAGTATTTTTATTTTCTTTTCTTGTTGGATTTTACGAGCTGGTCTTAGTTTTTATATTTCTGATATTCACGTGTTTTTAGTGCTTGCTTTCGAAAAGTGATGAATAAAAAATAATTTTTTTTGCGAGGGGATTCATCGTTTTTGTTTTTTCAGTTGTTATATGTATGTAATCAAAATAAAAATATGGATGTGATTTCACGAAATAAGAGGATTTGTCAGTTAATTGCTAAACAACTTTGGGAGGGATTGGGTGATGATGAAAAACAAGAGTTGCAGGAGTGGATTCAAGCGTTCCCAGAGAACAAATTGCTTTATGATGAGCTTGTAAAACGGGAACGGGTGAAGCAATATGTGAAGAAACGGGAATCTATTGATGTCGGTCGATACGTGACGATGTATAAACGGGAGCTAGGAATAAAGAGCAAGTGGAGAGTAATTAATCGGTGTTGGAGATATGCGGCAGCTATTCTAGTGTTGTGCGTCGTGGGTGTTTGTATTTGGATGAATAAACAAGAAAAGGTTGGAATTTGTGAAATTGCCCAAGCCGTGATAGAGCCGGGGAAGGCGAAGGCTTTGTTGGTTTTGGATGATGGTCGGGAGATTGAGCTGGGGGACCAGAAAGCAAGTAAGGATTTAGAGGAGAGTGGAATTGTGATCGTAAGTGATTCTTCCCGGATAAAGTATAATCAAGAAGAGAAGGCGGAAGAGAAAGAGGTTATGAATAAAATCATTGTTCCCACGGGTGGGGAGTATAATTTGATTTTAAGCGATGGAACATGGGTATACTTGAATGCCGAGAGTGTGATTACATTTCCAAAAAAATTTGTAGGAGAAAGACGGGAAGTTATTTTGGAGGGAGAGGCATACTTTCACGTGACGGCTTCTAAGGAGCATCCCTTTATTGTAAAAACGAGAGATATGGATGTACTTGTGACTGGGACTGAATTTAACGTGAAGGCCTATCCCGATGAATCGAATGTGCAGACCACGTTGTTGCAAGGGAAAGTGGTCGTTTTTGTCGGAGAGAATAAAAAAGAAAAAGTGGAGATTCGGCCTAGTCAACAGGCGGAATGGGATCGGGGTAGAGTGAAGTTGCAAGTGCGAGAGGTTGATCCGGATTTGTTCGTGGCATGGAAAAACGGGCATTTTATTTTCCGGCAGGATCGTTTGGAAGATATCATGAGGGCATTAGCACGGTGGTATGACATGGAAGTAATTTATTTGGATGCATCAATAAAAGATATGGCTTTTGCCGGTAAGCTAGATCGTAGTGAAGATATTACACCGATATTAAACGTGTTGCGAGCTACAGATAAGTTAACGGTGAAGGTGAATGGAAAACGAATTATTCTGGGAGTGAAATAAAAACAGGTGATACTGCGAATATCACCCGTTAAGACTTTCACTTTGTATATAAAGTGTTTTAATTAAATCTGTACTACAAAATTATGAAAAAAAAGTGGAAAGGATACTTTCCCCACGGGGAAATGTATGTAAAAATTTTTAGAATGATGAAATTGTGTACGTGTCTGCTATTATGTTCCGTCATGTCAATATCGGCAAATGTGCGGGGACAACATGCCAAAATGAGTTTAGACCTAAAGAGCGTGACGTTGGAAGAGGTGATCTGGGCTTTGGAGAAAAAGAGTGATATAACATTCTTTTATAATGTTACGGATATGGAGGGGATTGACAAGATGAATGCCGTGTTTAAAGATGTACCTTTAGAGAATATTTTGAATGAGGTACTGAAAGGTACAGGACTTTATTACGAGATTCAGGGAAAGGTGGTTGTGATCAAACGGAATTTGTCGTTGTTTGTCGCAGATAGTTTGAAATCTATAACGATTAAAGGAATCGTTACGGACAATAGGGGAGAGGCTTTACCCGGAGTGAGCATAATTTTGAAAGGGATGCAGACGGGAGTTGCGACTGGGATAAAAGGAGACTTTTCATTGAACATATCTAAAAGGGATTCAGTCGTGTTGGTTTTTTCTTTCGTGGGGATGAAAACGAAAGAGGTAAAATGGACAGGACAAGCTTTATTGAAGGTTGCTTTGGAAGAGGATATTAACGAGATTGGGGAAATTGTGATTACGGGTTATCAGCAGCTAGATCGTAGAAAATCAACCAGTGCAACCAATTCATTTGGTATAGAAGAAATCAAAATCCCGGGAGTGACGAATTTGACTCAAATGTTGGAAGGTAAGATTCCAGATATGGTTGTTTTATCGAATAGTGGTGAAATAAATGCTACTCCTCGTTTACGAATTCGGGGGACTTCCACGATTATTGGTAATCGAGAACCGCTTTGGGTTGTAGATGGTATTATTGTTAGCGATCCGGTGAATCTGTCTCCTGACGTGTTGAATGACCCGGATTATGTGAATCGTATCGGTAATGCAATTTCAGGGTTGAATCCACAGGATATAGAACGTTTAGATGTTTTGAAAGATGCTGCCGCCACGGCTCTTTACGGTACACGTGCTGCTAATGGTGTTATTGTAATTACGACGAAGAAAGGGAGAACGGGTAAGCCCATTGTTTCTTATTCAGCAACAGCAACTTTACGTCAACGTCCACGTTATACGGATCGTAAGATTAATTTGATGAATTCGAAGGAAAGAATCCAATTTTCTCAGGATTTAGTTGCTAATCATTACGTGTATCAACAAAATATGCCTTTGGTTGGATATGAGAATGTATTGAGTAAATATTATGATGGAACCTACACGAAGGAACAGTTTCAAACGGAAGTTGCCAGGTTGCAGACTGTTAACACGGATTGGTTTGATTTGTTGACACATGATTCTTTTTCTCATGATCATAGTATAAATGTATCTGGTGGTTCCGAGGCGGTTCGTTATTATGCATCACTTGGGTATACGAATGAAGATGATGTGATACAATCAACTACAAATCATCGTTATACGGCAACGGCCAAATTAGATATGACGCTCTCTCCCAAAATACAGTTGTCATTTAATTTGAATGGTTATTTGAATGATAGAGAATACAATCAAGGTGAAGTGAATCCGATTGATTATGCCTATCATACAAGTCGTGCAATTCCGGCATTTAATGAAGATGGTACGTATGCTTATTATCAAAAATATGTATATTTTGTAGGTTTTTTGAATTATAACATACTGAATGAGTTAGAAAATAGTTTCCAAAAACAAAGTGTGAGTGGTTTTACTGTCACGGCCAATTTACGTTACAATATAACAGATTGGTTGAACGTGAATGCTATCCTTTCCGGTACTACTTCTGCCGCAGAGATTGAAGGCTATTGGGGAGAAAAGACGTTTCATGTTGCGAATTTACGCCGTTCGGAGTATGGCGAGAAAGCTCCGGAGAATAGTATGTTACCTTATGGGGGAGAGTTGACAACTAATACGACGAAGACTAAAAGCTACACGGCTCGTTTACAAGCTAATTTGAGTAAATATTGGGGAAAAAACCAAGAACATTATTTGAATGTGGCGATTGGTGCGGAAGTGAATGCAACAAATTATAACGCTTTTTCTTACACACAGAGGGGATATTATGCAGACCGGGGAAAGTCGTTTGTAACAGATATTGATCCGGGGTATTATGCTACCTATTATGCAAGTTGGGTAAAAAGTAATGTTCCGGTCATCACAGATAGTCGTACTAATTTGTTGGCTGTTTACGGAACGGTTTCTTATAGTTATAAAGATTATTTCACATTAAATGCTAATACCCGATATGATGGGTCAAATAAATTTGGTTCTCGTAGTAACGAGAAAATATTACCGGTGTGGTCCGTTTCCGGTATGGTCGATTTGAAGACGGTAACAAGGATTGATGCTATTTGGCTTAATTCTTTTACGATGAAGGCTTCCTATGGGGAGCAGGGGAATATGCTGGATGGACAGACTCCAGTTTTAGTACTTAAGAAAGGTAGTTATAGTGATTATTACGATAAAATGACTTCTACTGTGGCTAACGGAGGTTTTGCTAATCCTGATTTGAAATGGGAGAAGACGCATTCTTCTAATTTTGGTCTTGAAGCCTCATTCTTTAAAAGCCGTTTTATGGTAGGTGTCGAGTATTATTATAAGAAAACTACGGATGCTTTTATGAGTAAGCAAATTTCGGATATTAATGGGTTTACTTCTTATACAGTTAATTCTGGAACAGTCATCAATAAAGGGTATAATTTGAATTTAACAATAACTCCTGTTAAATTGGAAGATTTTAATTGGATTTTTTCCGGCTCATTGTCAAAAATAAAGAACGAGATGAATACTGCTCCCGGCCAAAACACCTATGAATTGAATGATTTCTTAAATGGTACGGCTGTCGTGAAAGGGAAAGCTATAGGTACGTTTTATTCTTATAAGTATGTCGGATAGAGTCCTGTGGATGGAGGACCATTGTTTGATGATTGGGAAGATCGTCGTGTAGAATTAGTGGGACTTGATAAGTATAATACTTATACCCGTGTGTTAAAAGCTTCCGGCCAGAGAGATCCGGATGTAACAGGTGGTATTTCGAATACATTTACGTATAAGCAATGGAGACTGGGGATTCAGATGAATTATAGCTTGGGAGCAAAGACTCGCTTGTTCCGAATGATGGAAGATTTTGTGAATGGTTATTCGGCGGAATCGAATGTTAACAGGGATTTACTTAAAGCTTGGAAAAAGCCTGGAGACGAATTATATACAGATGTACCGGCTATTATGGGGCGGGGGTCAAACGGATTCGGTTATTATAGTTATCATTGGAGTGCCAGTACTTCTGCCGATGTGGTGAAAATTGCAAATAATGCATGGACAATGTACGATTATTCAGATTTGAGGGTTGTAAGTGCCGATTATCTCAAGATTTCCAGTATCTCTTTGACGTATGAGATTCCCAAGAAAATATTGGAACGTTGGCGATTGAACCGCTTGGCATTGACTTTAGGAGCTACAAACTTATATACTTTTTGTAATAGTAAGTTGAAAGGACAAACCCCAACGCAAGGAGGTTTTTCTGAAATTCAGTTGTCTGATACACCTACTTATACGATAGGATTAAACCTTCAGTTCTAGTATGATTATTTAATAAAAGAGAAAAGATATGAGATATTTAGTATATATAGGAACGGTAACAATCTTTGTCTTGTTGGCGAGTTGTTCGGATTTCTTGAAAGAATATTCCCAAGATACCTATTATGTCACATCGTATGAGGATTTAGACGAGTTATTGGTCGGGGATTGTTATTTGCCAGTTCAAAATTCAGGATCTTCTTCTAATTATGGTTTTTTTATCCATTTTTTGGCAGACGAATTGGAAGAGCAGAATAGTTATTGTATGGCATGGGGTGGAAGTGGTGTCGGTAGTCTTAAAGGTGACGTGTTTGGCTACTACACGTGGCAGCAAAGAGTCGGACAGAATGATGCTTATTCCGGGTTCTTGGCAGAAAATGCGACATGGACAGAGACTTATCGATTGATTAATGTGGCTAATAATATTATTGCTAGCGTTAAAGATGTCCCACAAAATTCTGATGAAGAGAAAATAGGAGCCTTGCGTGTGAATGGAGAAGCTCATTTTTTACGTGCAACTTATTATTTTTGGCTAGCTAATTTGTATGGTAAATCGTATGATCCTTTAACAGCGGCGACCGATCCGGCAGTCCCGATAAAAACAGAGGAAAAGGTGAATGACATAAAATATTCTCGTAATACAGTGCAAGAGGTGTACGAGCAGGTTCTGGGCGATTTGAAGATAGCTGAAGAATGTTTATCGCAAACAACGCATCAGAGTATATATCAGGCTGATATAAATGCTGTGAATTTGTTATTAAGTCGAGTTTATCTTTATATGCAAAATTGGAAGTTAGCGTCTGATTATGCAGATAAAGTGTTGAAAGCAAATGGTTATTTGATTGATTTAAATAGTCGGAAGTCTTATGATGGTTTCCTGTCAAAAAACTCTAAAGAAGTTCTTTTTTCTATGGGAGGGAATGATGTGCCTTGTTTCTTGAAATATGATTACCAAAATTTCCGGGTGGCACATGAGTTATATGATGTGTATGCGGAAAATGATTTACGAAAAAGTCAGTGGTGGTGGAAGCGCAACACGTTTATCGGGTATACCAAGATCTCTTTCGGGCCGGGGGTTACAGGCTATCTTGATCCGGAAACAGATGCTAATTATTATAATGTAGAGTATAATACCGGTTGGTTTAATCAACAATGTGAGGTTTCTGATAAGTTCCTTTTCCGTACGGCAGAGGCGTATTTAAATAAAGCGGAGGCAGCTGTTTATTTGGATGACGAGGATGAGGCGAGGAAGCAATTGAATGCATTGCGTGAAAAACGTTATCTTGACGGTAGTAATTATGAAGTTACTGAGGCTGGGAGAGACTTGATTGAAGTAGTTCGAGAGGAACGTCGTAAAGAACTAGCGTTGGAGGGACATCGTTGGTTTGATTTGAGGCGTTATGGCGTGTGTGAGAAATATCCGGATTCAAAACTATTGACGCATAATTACACGTATTATGATAATGGTGCCTCAACACAGATGTTAGAAACTCATGTATTTACGTTGGAGTCTAATGATGCGGCTTATATTTTACCTATTCCTCAGGAAGTTCTTGATTTCAATACCGGTATGGTAAATAATGAACGTCCTTGGAGAGCGTATACAGTAACAACCCCTAAAGATTAAAGTAAAATTATGAGATATTGTTTTATATATATGAGTGTATTGCTCCTGATAGGAGTGGTTGCTTGTGGTGATGAAGATGCATTGACTCCAGAGGTAGACACGATAACGGATTGTTTTGCACCAGATCCGAATGCAACGGATGAGGAATCTGTTTTGCGTCGAGAGTTTTATACAACAGAGAAAAGTTATTTACTTTTTAATGATACTCTTCGTCATGAAGAGTTAGGCATTGATTATAACGGTGATATGCAGTATAAAACTGAACTATTGGATATCGGATATACGTTAGGTAGCGGCATGGTTGGTGGCTCTATTGATTACAAGTATGGCTATTTACAATCCATTGAGGATAAAAGGGCTGCAGTAACTTTCTTGAAAGAGTATGTTTTGCCGCATTTGTCAACATCGTTAAAACCTTTCTCTTGGTTTGTTCCTGCTTCTATTTCTTATATGTCCGGTAATACTATGGTTACTTTAACGGCTGTTGCGGGACAACGGAGTGTTGTAATTGCAGTAGGGAGTGACATCACGAGTAAAACAGATGTACAGAAGAAAAGTTTGGCTTCTTCTATTTTTGCGAGTTATTTAGGTAATCAGTTTATTAATAATGAAGCGGCGTTAGAAGAGTTTTATGCTGTATGTGATGGATTGCATGGTGGAAAATTTAGCACAAAAGATAACCCGACTCAGAGCGAGGAGATTAACATGAAGCATCAGTACGAAGCAGGATTCGTGACGCAACATTATATTCGATTCGGTTCTTTTGAGATGCGAACGGTGGGCCTCTATCCGACAAAAGATGAAGATATTACCTCTTTCACGGAATTTATTTTCACGTATACAATGGAAGAGATTGAGGCGAAATTTGCAGATTACCCTAAAGTAATCAAGCGGGCTCGGATGTTAAGTGATTTAATAGTTGATTTAGGTTACATATATTAAAAGATATAGCGATGAATTTATACAAGATTGCCGTATATATGCTACTAGCTCTATTGGGGCTTGGCTGTAGTGATGATGATAATTTTACATTGCCTGCTATTACACCGGAGGCATCCGGAACCTTTACAGACGAACGGGATGGTTTTGAATATCATTGGGTACGTATTGGTGGAAAGGATTGGATGATGGAAAATTCTCATTATAAAATAGATGATCAGACCAAGTGTCGTTTTTATGTAGATTATGCACATAGTGGAGAGGGGAATCCTGAAGATAAATTTTCTGAAAAATATGGGTTCCTTTATACTCGTCAAGGTGCTTTGGAAGCTGTGCCGGAAGGATGGCGTTTGCCTTCGGATGAAGATTGGAAAGAATTGGAACAAGCATTAGGAATGTCAAGAGCAGAAGCGGATGAGTTGGACTGGAGAGGAGATGTGAGCGGAGCATTGATGAAACAAACTAACGAAGGAGCTATGCTAGGTTTTCAAATGGCCGGTTATTATACTCCTTACATGATCATGGCAACTCCGGGATACCGATTTATCGGGACTTATGGCTTCTATTGGACCTCGACGAGAGATGATTCTAAAGAGGGAGAATATTATTATTATAGAAAATTGTATTATGATTCTTCGCAAGTTTATCGTCAAAGTATGGAAGCAGAGGCAGAAATGTTGAGTGTTCGTTTTGTACGTGATGTAAAATAATAAATATGGAAATGATGAAAATATTCTCTTTATTTATAGTTTCCCTTTTTGGGTGTATGTCCTTATTTGCACAAGAAAAAGGTTTTGTGATTAAGGGACGTATTCCCGGGATGCCGGATGGCGTGGAAGTATCGCTTTTGGCAGCAGAGAAAGATTTGTTGGGAGGTGAAAGTTCTATATTGGTTGAGACTACGGTGAAAAATGGTTATTTCGAATTACGTGGTAAACTTGACGCTCCTCTCTTGTGTACGTTAATAACGAATAATCAGATGCTGCATTTGAAAGATACTTCATGCCAGATAAAATGGACATATACTCCATTATTTGTAGAAAATGTAGAAATCGCGATAAAAGCTGATGATTATGATAGCGTTACTTCTGAAACCCCTTTCATTGTAGAGGGGGGAGAAGCACAGCGGGATTATGTCGAGTATCAGCGTTTGAAAGAAGAGCGACGAAGAGGAGAAAGTGCTGAATGGGAATTTATTCTATCACATCCTCGTTCTGTTGTTTCTGTTATGTTTGCTAATCAAATGCTATTAAGAGGGTATAACCTGACTGGAGAGCAAGTGAAAACATTGGAAAAGTCTATTCTTTCAGTACCTACAGATACTGCACGTTTTGCGCTTTTCCAAGAACGGATCGCACATGCTAAATTGACGGTTATCGGGGCTCCATTAATGAATTTAGAAATGAATGATCTTGACGGAAAATTAATAAATCTAGTGGATGTTGTCCATGAAGGTAAATTTATGTTGGTTGACTTTTGGGCAAGTTGGTGCGGGATGTGTATTCATGCTATGCCCAAAGTGAAAGCTTTACAGGATGAATTCAAGGATCGTTTGTTAGTGATCGCTGTTTCATGTGATAAAAATTTGAAGGCATGGCATAAAGCAATGGAAAGGATAAATGTTCCTTTCCCGCATTACGTGTTGACGAAACAAGGGTATGATGACTTTTACGTGAATAAATATCAAGTACGTAACGGGGTCCCCTATTATATATTGATTGACCCGGATGGGAACGTGGTAAAAGCACCAAGAGGGGCAGAAGAAGTACGTGAGATATTAAAACAGAATAAATAGGACGTGACATGAAGAAATTTGTAATTGTTAGCATGATAATTTTGTCCGCTTTATCTCTTTTTGGACAAAAGCATGATAAAATTTATTTTAGTGGTAGCGTGAAAGGGTTTGTCAATACTCCTTGTGTGGTTTGTGATTTTTCAATGGAGGGAGTAGAGCCTGATACGTTGAAAGTGGCTGCAAATGGAACGTTTTCTAAAGAATACATGTTATCACGGGCTAAGGAGGTCTTTTTGAAGATAGGTGAAGGGAAGCAAACAAAGTTTTATGTAGCATATTTTGTCCCGGGAAAATCTTTACATGTTGATTTTGTTGCTGAGGGTGAAAGTGTTATTCCCCATTATAGCGGAGATACGGGAAAAGAAACGGCCTATCTTAATTTGCATCGGGAGCTAATCACGCTTTCCCCGATGTTTTCAGCACAAGCATGGCAAGCGGTGCCTGATTTTAAAGCTTGCGTCCGTTATGTTGATGAAAAGCTTGTTCCGATAAAGGAGGCGCTGGATAAAGTGGATGATAAGGTCTTTGTGGAAAAGGAAAAGAAAGGTTTGAAGAATGAACTTGCCAGTCATTATTTCAGTTATGCAGATGCTAAACAAAAGACAGGTGTGGACATGGAGAAGGATGTGGACTTCATGAAGTATGTAAAAGGGATTGATTTTAATGATACTTTACAAGAGAGAGCTTTAATGTATTATTTGAATTGGTATGTGGGGGCACACCCGAATTTATATCCAAAGGGAATGCCTGTAAATGCAGTGAAATTGCGTTGTTTGAAAACGTTTGTGTCAAATCAAGATATGCGAAATAAGGTTGCACGGACACTTCTTACGGCACATTTGTTCATGCAGATGTTGGGTGCTAATATTTCGGAAACACTTCCCTGTGTTTATCGAGAATATTTAGATGTTTCTACGGATGCGCAAACTTGTGAATATGCACGTGCTCAGTTAAAAATAATTGATAACACTGCCGTGGGTACAGATGCTGCAGATTTGAAAATGGTAGATATTAATGGAAAATCTTTTTCTTTAAAAGATGTCGTGGGGAAAGGTAAATATACTTATATCGATTTCTGGGCGACTTGGTGTGGACCTTGTTGTAAAGAAATTCCATTTATTGAAAAATTAGTAGCGAAATATAAAGATCATTCGGTTATTCGTTTTGTTAGTATTTCAATAGATACAGATATTGCTGCATGGAAAAAGAAATTGATTACGGATAAGCCAACTTGGGAGCAATATCTTATCCCGGAGGCGAACCAAAAAACTTGTGCAGAAATTTATGGTATTACAAATATTCCTCGTTTCATGATATTTGATAAAGAAGGAAAAATGATGGATGCTTCAGCTCCTCGTCCATCAGAAACTAAAACTGACGAGCTATTGAATGGGTTAAAATAAAGAGATAAAAAGATGAAAAAATTAATCATATTAGGATTGTTTATTTGTATTGTGTGTGTTGCTGAAGCTAGTAAGCCTTATCAAGTTAGTGGAAAATTGAAAGTGCCGAGCGATACACTTCTAGTTATATCTGTGAATACAAGTACTGGTGTTGCTTCTAAACTGGATACGCTTGCATTACAGGATGGAACGTTTGCTTTTAATATGCCGGATACGACTGTAGTTTATTCTGTCGGTTTGATTTGTAAACCCTTGGCTGGTGATGTGAATGGCTTGATTGCTGCTATGTTCAACCCGATTCGTTTGATTGTTGTCCCCGGAGAGAGGGCCGTTGTAACAGGGGAGGCCGGAAATTATCAGATTATGGGGAGCGAATTTTATCAAAATTTGCGAAGTGTCGAAAATCAATTAAAGAGTTATCAACAGGAATCAAATAGATTAAGTTCTCGAGTTGCAGAGATGGAGGGACGAGGGGATCATGTTGATCTTATCAACCTTGTGCGGGATTCTTTAAAAATGGTTCAGAATGAAATTTCAGAAACCGTGATCACATATATAAAGAATAATCCGGTGAAAAAAGTTTCTGCTGCTTTAATCAGTTATGTAGTAGATGAAAAGAAACGGGCAGCTTTTGACATGTTGGACAGTAGTATAAAAGGTGGGGTGATGGCTACTTATGCTTTGACGCTTATCAAAATGGCTGAGAAACAAATGGCGCAAAAGAAAGCTGCGGCTAAAATTCAACCAAGAATGCCTGCTCCACAATTCACCTTGAAAGATCTGCATGGAAAAGATGTTCATCTTGCTGATTTTCGGGGTAAATATGTTGTACTTGACTTCTGGGGTAGTTGGTGTGGATGGTGTATTAAAGGGATTCCCGATATGAAAGTTAGCTATGCAAAGCATAAGGATAAAGTGGAATTTATCGGAATTGCATGTAATGATACAGAAAAGAAATGGAAAGCAGCTGTTGAAGAGCATGGATTACCATGGGTGCAATTGATTAATGATGAAAACGTGAATGTATCTTTGATGTATGCCGTATCGGGGTATCCCTCTAAATGTATTATTGATCCGGAGGGGAATATTGTGAAGATGATTTCTGGTGAAGATCCTAAATTTTATACGTTTTTGGATAATTTGTTAAAGTAAGAATCTGTTTTGAAATGAAAGTTGCGTTGGCGAGTTGAATCTGCGGATATATAAATAATTGGTTATCATTTGACTACTTGAAATTGCTTTCATAGCTTAATGGTGTCCAATTATTTATATCATGGGAAACAGTTATTTTAACATGATATAGGAATGATTGGAATATGGTAGAATCGGAAAATAGAAAAGAGAAGTACACGATTCCTTTACGGGAGTTTTTTGACAAGGGAACGACAAGGGATGTTGCTTGCAGGATAGAACGTTTAAAAGCGTTGAGACGGGCTATTATCGAACAAATGAAAGAGATAAATGCGGCCTTGTGGAGTGATTTGAGAAAATCAGAGGGTGAGGCTTACCTGACGGAGATTGGTATGGTGCTGGGAGAGATTAACTATCATGTGAAACATTTGAGACAGTGGGCGAAGTCTCGACGACAGGCAACCCCACTGGCTGTTTGGCCCTCGAAAAGCTGGATCATGTACGAGCCGTATGGTGTTGTGTTGATTATTGCCCCTTGGAATTACCCGTTTCAATTATTGTTGGAACCTTTAATTGGTGCCATCTCTGCCGGAAATTGTGTCGTGTTGAAACCGTCTCCTTTTGCCCCGGCAACGGCAGAAGTTATAAAAAAGATTGTAGCAGCAGTTTTTGAACCTGGTTATGTTTCTGTGTTTGATGGAGAAGGGAATGTGGCAGAGCTATTGTTGAGTGAGCGTTTTGATTATATTTTTTTCACAGGAGGTTCCCATTTCGGACAACATGTTATGGAAATGGCGGCGAAACATTTAACCCCAGTAACTTTAGAGTTGGGAGGGAAAAGTCCTTGTATCGTGGGACGTGGTGCGAACGTGGAGATTGCGGCTCGTCGTACGGCTTGGGGAAAATTTATTAATGCCGGGCAGACATGTGTTGCCCCCGATTACGTGTTTGTGCATAAAAATCAAAGAGCAGAATTTGTTGAGGCTGTAAGATTGACCGTGAAACGATTTTATGGGGATCGCCCGTGTGATAGTCCCGATTATCCGCGGATTGTTCACCGGGAGGGAACAGAACGGTTAGCGAACTTAATACATGCTTCAGGACAAGTGGTTTTTGGAGGGGAAGTGAACGTGGAGGAAAGGTATATTGCACCTACGGTACTGATAGACGTGGAGGCTGATAGTCTGATCATGCGGGAAGAGATATTTGGTCCCATTCTGCCTGTGCTGACTTATAGGGAGATAGATGATGTGATTCGTTTTGTGAATAAACGGGATAAACCCTTGGCGCTGTATTATTTCGGACCTAAGCGAGAGGCTCGTGAAGTTTTAAGTCGGACTTCTTCAGGTGGGGCTTGTGTGAACGACACGATTGTGCATCTGGCAAATCCCCGTTTGCCTTTCGGAGGTGTGGGGATGAGTGGAGTTGGAAAGTATCACGGGAAAGCGAGTTTTGAACTTTTCAGTAATTTACGTTCCGTGGTAAAATCTTTCACATTTTTTGATAACCCTTTTCGTTATGCCCCGTATAAATGCTTAAATTTATTGAAAAGATTCATGTAATAAAAGTTCGTTAAAAGTTTGTCAAACTTAAGTGGCTTTGGCTATAAATAGGATGAGTTCTTTGAAAAGTTTGTAATAACTTGTGGAGCTGGGTTAATACCAGACACGCAAATAAATCGTTCAAGCATATCGGTTCAGATCCCAATTGGTAAAGTCTGCCTTTCCGTCATATTATTGTCGTTTTTTTGCTGACAAGATAATGGTTGTACTAATCAACTAGGTCCTTGGCCATGTTTTTCAAGATCTAACAATCCGGTGTTCGGATGTGATCTAAAGTCATGCATTTATGGTTATCGATGTCAATAACTCCGATGCCCGACAGGCACTCGGATTGATATTACTTATGTTTATAAACTACAGCTGCATGTGTAAAATAGGATATTCTTTCCCTTCTCCGTCCAGGTTTGACCTTTTGTATATGTTAAAGCCTATATGTTTATAAAAACCGACAGCTTGAATATTTTGCTCATTCACATCGACTTTCGTTACTTGTAAATTATCTATGGCATAAGTAATTAATTTTTTTCCTATTCCTGTACCTCGATAATTATTGTCAATAAATAGCATTTCAAGGTTCCCTTCTGCAATCCCCATAAATCCGATTAAGATTCCCTCTTGTTCAAATCCGAATAGAGTGACATGCTGGAAATATATAGGAAGTTGTTCTTTGTAATATAAAAAGTCTTCCTCTTTAAGAAAATCATGTGTACTCGATACTGCACTTTCCCATATTTCCATTAAACGAGGATAATCCGTAACTTTTATTTTTCTAATCATAATTGTAATTTAGATAGTGTACCCAAAAGTGTGTATAGCCCTTCTTTTTTCATATTTGCAAATCTAT
>OLIS01000727.1_pt1 | contig 25588 bp, 23 predicted proteins | sample 1601351 | NCBI WGS metagenome assembly OLIS01 (sample SAMEA2452122, study PRJEB22498) | human gut metagenome | biome: human feces; feature: human gut; material: feces | place: Australia | collected 2012
TAGAGAGGTTCATACGACCACCATCACGTACACCCTGTGCAAGACCTACCAACTTCACTGGAATACCGATAGTGATAGGCTTCTGGTCGTTCACCTCGTAGAAGTCAACGTGCAGAGGAGCGTCTGTTGTTGGGTGGAACTGAATCTCCTTCATGATAGCTGTGTGGCTCTCACCGTCGATGATGAGGTTGATAACGTATACATGAGGAGTGTAGATGATTTTACGCAACTCAGCGAATGGAACTGCGAATGACAAAGCCTCAGGAGCACCGTTCTCGCCCTTCTTCTCACCATAAAGGTTACATGGAATCAAACCTTCCTTACGCAATGTCTTAGAAGCTTTCTTGCCAAGGTCTGTACGCTTCTGACCTGTTACATTAATCTCTTTCATTTTGTGTTACTCTAAATTAAGTTATTAATAAAAAATGTGCCTTAACTCGCCATCACACGGATTAGCTTTGCTTAAAGCGGGTGCAAAATTACGAAAATTATTTGGAATGAGCAAACTTTTTACTGAAAAACATGTTCTACATGCAGAAAAATTAAGGAAAATACACTTTTTTGCTTAAATAAACTGAAATTTTTGCCCGTTTTCTTGTCTATTACCTATTTAATGTGTATTTTTGCAAGCGTATTAGGTAATTTGATATATAAATCTTTTAAAAACATTAGAGAATGATTAATAGGGATTTGATAAGACGTAAGATTGTGCAGTTAACCTACGCATACTATCAAAACAGCGATCATAACATGGATAACGCTGAGAAGGAGCTGATGTTTAGTCTCTCCAAGTCATACGATTTGTACAACTACATGTTGCAGCTTATCGTTGCCGTCACCCAGGAGGCACGCAAGCGCTACGATGTAGAAGTAGCTCGTGCCAAGAGAGAGGGTGAGCAGGAACCTTCACCACGTTTCGCATTCAATAAGTTCGCTCTGCAGCTCGAAGAGAACAAGATGCTGCTCGAATGGATAGATGTAAAGCATTCCAACTGGGATGAGGATATCGAGATGGTGCGCAAAGTGTATACTGCGATTACGTCCAGTGATCTCTATGCTGATTATATCAGCGGAGCTATTGATGAGGAACTCGCCGATCTCGACGAGTACAACCGCGACCGTGAGGTATGGCGCCGCATCTACAAGCAGTTCATTCAGAACAATGAAGATCTTGATGCATTCCTCGAGGAAAAGAGCCTCTACTGGAACGATGACAAGGATATCGTAGATACTTTCGTATTGAAGACCATCAAGCGTTTCGACCCAGAGGCTAAGGCCAAGCAGGAATTGCTGCCAGAATACAAGGATGCTGAAGACAGAGAGTTTGCACGCAAGCTCTTCCGTGCTACCATCCTCAACTGCGATACCTACCAGCGCTATATGAGCGAGGCTTTGCGCAACTGGGATTTCTCACGTCTTGCCTATATGGATGTGATTATCATGCAGATTGCCATCGCCGAGGTGATGAACTTCCCTGGCATCCCGGCTACCGTCACTATCAACGAGTATGTAGAACTTGCCAAGGCATACAGCACTCCTCGAAGCGGCGGTTATGTTAACGGTATGCTCGACAATATCTGCCGCGAGCTCATCAGCCGCAACCTCATCCAGAAGGAGATGCCTGAGCGCAAGCAGCATCAGCATGCACAGCACGGTGAACATGCCGGCAAACAGCGCCCAGACAACCAGCACCCAGCCGGCCGTCGTCCGCGCATTCATCGCGCTCCGGGCGAGGGTGAGTAAATAACGGAGGCCTTCCTTGCTGGCCACACCTTATTTATATATATATAGAACATAAATAATAATAGATAATACTTTAACGACATGACAAATTTAGTATTGCAAGCTGCTGCCGGTGGTAGCAGCATGACTTTTCTCATCATGATGGTAGCCATCTTCGCTATCATGTGGTTCTTTATGATCCGTCCTCAGCAGAAGAAGCAGAAGGAAATCCGCAAGTTCCAGAATGCTTTGGCAGAGGGTACTAAGGTAGTTACAGGTGGCGGTGTTTACGGCACAGTTAAGCGTGTTAACCTCGAGGCTAACACCGTTGATGTTGAGATAGCTCGTGGCGTGGTAATCACTGTAGCTAAGGGCTACGTGTTTGCTGATGCAGCTAGTCAGACACCTAATGCATAGTATCAAGAGCATATTAAAAGCTGTCAGAAACTTCCTGTTCAGTGGTCTGAATAAGGAGTTTCTGATTTTTTTGTTCTTTCTCGCTCTCAGCGGCATCTTCTGGCTGATGATGACGCTCAATGAGACTACCGAGAGAGAATTCCATATTCCTGTGCAGTTGACCGGCGTGCCCCGCAATGCGGTGATAACCGGCGATATCCCTGATACCGTGCATATTACGGTGCGCGATAAGGGATTCACCCTCGTTACCTATGCTTACGGAGGCAAGATTCATCCGCTCACATTCCGTTTTGCCAATTATGCCGACGAGGATACGGGAACGGGACAGATTCCGATGGCTGATGTGCAGAAACAGGTGGCATCCCAGCTCTATGGCTCTACCAAACTGATCTCCATCAAGCCGGCAAAATTCGATTTCTTCTTCACCTACGGCTCTTCCAAGCGGGTGCCTGTGGTGTTCAGAGGAAAGATTACAACCAGCAAGAGCTATTATCTGGCGCATACCGAATTCCTGCCGTCTACGGTGATGGTTTATGCCAACAAGAAGATGCTCGACCAGTTGGAATCGGTAGAAATCGAGCCTTTCAACATGCGCAACCTGCAGGATACCATTCATCGCAGCGTGCTTATCAAGAAGATACGCGGCATGAAGATTGTGCCTCAGATGGTGCGTCTGGCGGTATATCCTGATGTGCTTACCGAAGAGGCGGTCGAGGTGCCTGTTACGGCCATCAACATGCCGGATAACATGGTGCTCCGTACCTTCCCGTCTAAGGTCTCGGTAAGATTCACCATCGGAGCCAGCCTCTTCAGAACCATCAAGCCGAGCCAGTTTAAGGTGGTAGTAGATTATAATGATCTGGCTAACAACCCTTCAGACAAGTGCCACCTCCAGCTGCGCAGCGTGCCGCGCTCGGTGAGCAAGGCGCATCTCGAACTGGAAACGGTAGATTATCTGCTGGAACAGCAATGATAGTTGATAATTGATAGTTTATAGTTGATAGTTTTTCTACTATGATGAAGATAGCGATAACGGGTGGCATAGGTAGCGGAAAGAGCTATGTGTGCCGGATATTGGAGAAACAGGGCATCAGGGTCTACGACTGCGATGCTGAGGCTAAGCGGCTCATGCGTACCGATGCCCGCTTGCAGGCTGGCTTGAAGAAGCTGGTGGGCGAGCAGGTTTACAGCGCAGAGGGTGTTTTGCAGAAGCCCGTGCTGGCTCAGTTTCTGCTTGCCAGCGAGGCTAACAAGCAGGCTGTCAACGATGTGGTTCATCCGGCTGTGGCGCGCGATTTCGAGCAGAGCAGCTATGAGTGGATGGAGAGTGCCATCCTCTTCGATAGCGGTTTCTACCGCCGTGTCCACCTCGATTTCGTGGTCTGCGTAACGGCTCCCATACCGGTCCGCATCCAGCGCATCATGCAGCGCGACCATATCTCGGCCGAGAAGGCGCAGCGGTGGATAGATGCCGTCATGCCGCAGGAAGAGCTTGCAGCCCGCTCCGATTTCGAAATCGTGAACGATGGCGAGCAGGATATCGATGCACAGGTAAGAAAATTATTGGATATCATTAATAATAAAGAATAATAGAAAAGACAATGGAAACAATCCTTTCAATTGCAGGCAAACCAGGCCTTTATAAATTGGTATCAAGAGGCAACAGAAACCTCATCGTAGAAACGCTCGATGAGACTCACAAGCGTGTCCCAGCTTTCGCTACAGACCGTGTAACAAGTCTTGGTGACATCGCTATGTATACAGACGCTGATGAGGTGCCACTTTGGGAAGTGCTCGACAGCGTAAGCAAGAAGGAAGAGGGCAAGCCTAGCACCTTCAACTACAAGAAGGCGCCTGTTGCTGAGCTCCACGCTTATTTTGCTGAGGTTCTTCCTAACTACGATCGCGACCGTGTTCACGACAGCGATATCAAGAAGCTCCTCCAGTGGTACAACATTCTTGCTAAGTACGGCATCACCGATTTCAAGGCTACTCTCGCTCCTACAGAGGGTGAGAACGTAGATGATCGTGCTGAGCAGGCTGCTGAGTAAAGGAAATTGCAGTTAGTTTATATTTAAGGGTGTTCATATTTCTAGAAATAGAGTATGAACACCCTTTTTTCTTATTTTTTAATAGATGCAGTTTTTTCAATCCCGTCAGGCGTTATGGTCCGTCAGGCGTTCCTGCGTATCCTTTTATTCCTCAATCTTTTTCAATTCCTTTTCAAATCTTCTTCGATACATCTCGCCCGCTATGGTCAGACCGAACGGGAAGGCTAACCAGATGCCCAGAATGCCTAAGCCGCATGGGAAACCTAGGGTGTAGCCCAGCGGCAATGAGATGACGAAATAGGCGATGAAGGCATAGAGCACCATCGGCTTTACACAGGCGATGCCACGCAGTGCATTGGCAAAGGTATACTGCAGTCCGTCGCCAAACTGATATACCATCATCAGGATAATCAGCGTAGCCACATACGCCTGCACCTCCACATTATCATTAAACCAGCCACCTATCTGATGGCGAAGCAGGAACACCGGCAAACCCATACACAGCGAGAACAGCAGGTTCAGCCGGAAACCGTCGTAGGCATTTCGGCGAACGGCAGCGTAGTCCTTCTGTCCCATAAAATGGCTCACGCGGATAGCCAGCGCAGCCGCCATGCCCGAAAGCACGAGATAGAAGAGCTGCGAGAGGGTAATCATCACCTGATGGGCTGCCAGCGGAATGGTTCCCAGCCAGCCTACCATCACACAACTCAGCGTGAAGGCAGCCGATTCCATGCCCAGCTGCAGCGCCACAGGCCAGCCCAACCGGTTCATCTCCCTGAAGTCAGCCTTGGTCAGAGAACTGTGCAGAATATCGCGTCTGTATTCCCCGAAATTCTTGCCCGTCATCAGCATGCCCACCATTGCCAGCGCCATCAGAATACGGCTCACCAGCGTCGAAATACCGGCTCCCAGCAAACCCAGTTCCGGGAAACCTGCCACACCATAAATCAGTACCCAGTTGCCCAGGATATTGATTACGTTGCCGCCAATCATCGCCCACATCGCCACCTTGGTCTGTCCGAGTCCGTCAAGAAATTGCTTCATCGTGAAGAAGATGCCCATAAAGAGCACCGAGGCGAGATTTACCAGAAAGTAAGGACGGATGAGCGAGAGCAGCTCTTCAGGCTGTCCGATGCGCCCCAGATTCAGGTAGAGCACAACGAGGGCGAGGGTGAAGATGCAGCCCGTCAGCATGTTGGCACAGAAGGCATTGCGCACTTTCTGTCCGATGCAGTCGGTCCGTTCCTCGCCGTAGAGCCGTCCGATGATAGGAGTGAGTCCGTAGGTGAATCCCATATAGGATACGAAAACGAGACCGAAGATATTGTTCACCAGTCCGGCAGCCGCCAGCTCCGGTGTACTGTGATGGCCAATCATCAGCGTATCAGCAAATCCCAGGATGATGGTACCCAGCTGTCCGATGATGATAGGAATGCCGATAGCTAGCAGTTCCCGGTAGTGATGTTTCTTGTTCGTCGTTATTGATGTTGTATGATTATTCATATTTGCTTTTAATTACTAATCTATTTCCTTTATTCTGTTCTAAGAGCCTGCAAAGTTACGGCTTTATTCACTAACTACCAAATTTTTCTTTCTTTTTTTTAGGGGACCAGCGATGGAATCGCTGGGAACGGGGCGCAAAGGGGCAGGAAGAGGCAGGAAGAAGCAGGAAGGGGCAGGAAGAGGCTTTCCCCCTTCCTGCCCCCGTCCCCAGCGATTCCATCGCTGGTCCCTAAAAAAGGTAAAAAGAGCCTAGCTTACCCCCGCTAGGCTCTTTTTACTTTTTTACTTTTTTACCTTTAAATGTATGAACTTTCTTCCTCTTTCTGTCCATACGAGATAAGTGTGGGTGTAGGCGGTGCCCAGCTTCTCCTGTGCCCCATCGCAGTGAGGGTCGGGGAGGGTAGAGTAGCGGGTGCGGCTCTTCGCCAAGCCCATGTGGGCATAATCAGCATAGAGCAGATACTGGCCGCTCTGGTAGTACTGGATATGAAGGGCACAGAGCTGGCGGTTCAACTCCTGTGCCGTGATACCCAGCTCCTTCGCAATCTGCGTGGTGGTGAAGCAGGAAACAGAATTGAGCACATTGTCGGTGTAGAGCGCCTTTGGCAGAAGATGATCCACCTGATTCTCCAACTGGATGATGTTCTCACCGTTCTTGGCGATGCAAACCACCTGCTCATCTACCACACCATTCAGCCGTCGAATCTCCGTATCCTGTTCTCCGATGAGTTTCTTCTGCTGATCAATCTGCACTTGCTGGTTTTTCAGCAGATTCTCCTTCTCCTTGAGTGTAGCTCTGAGAATCTCTTCAGCATGCCGAATCGTCTCCTCATCACTTTCTCCCTGCTGTACCGGAATATAACCGCCCGTCTTGCGAATCTGTGGCAGCACCTCGGAAGTAACCCAGTTTTTGAACTTCACCGCCGTAGGAAGCTTGGAGCCGAGAACCAAAGCATAGAATCCGCTCTCGTTGACGAAAAGCATCTGCTGTAGTCGTTTTGCAGCAACTCCATCCTTCTTTTTGCCAGTCACTACCCATACATCGCATTTCGCGATGTATGGGTCATCAACATGTCGCTGGATGGCAGCCCACAGGTTCTTATACCCCAGCGCATTGCAGACATCTTTCGCGCAGAACAAAGGCTCCCCGTTTTCATCGGTCTGAGTAAGAATCTTACCGAATTCAGGGTTTTCGAACACGACAGCATTCCCCGCTGTCTTTTCATTCTTCATCTCTTCTTTTTTTATTTTCATATTTTTTTCCATGATATAAAAATGTATTAAAAATTAATCACTAATCACTACCCAATGGTTATCCAAATGCTCTCCTCCCTGTCTCTCGCAGCGGTAATGGCATTGATGAGGCGGTGGAGCCAGATGCGGGAGTTTACAACCATGCCTTTTACACGATTCTCACCCACCAGGATGCAGCCCTGCGTATCATCGGGATAATTGCCGGCATGAATGCGGATGCCCTCAAAATTGGGGACACCCAACAGCAGCGGCAACCACATCTTAAACTTCGGCGACTTGCTGATCACCACCGGATAAGTGCCCTCAGGTATCGCCGTCTTGCCCTTCATCTTCTGCGCCTTCTTGCCCGATACACGCCCCAACCGCACATTCTCCTCGGCAGGACTTAACTCCACACCTAGAAGGTTGCGCCAGCACGGCTCCAGCGTATCACAGAAATACGAGTCCGCATTCAGCTTCTCCGGGGGCACCTCGCATACCGTCTTCAGCCCCCTGCACTTGTTCACACTCTCAATCGTGCGCTTCTTCACATCCTCATCCTTCAGGATGTAAAGGCGACCTATCGTGTAGGTCTTCTTCTTCGCTATACGTTTTAAAACTATCTGCATAAGTAAAAATAAATTTAAGATTCAATAACCATACCGTCGTGGCGATACTTAAGCTTCTGAAAACTGTCACAACTGTCACAACTGTCACGCTTGCCCGTATACTGATACGCCCGCCTGATGTAATTCCGGTGCAGCCACTGCCTGATCATCATATCGGTACCCTTCGCATCCAAACCATGCTCCAGCCGGATGGCAAGCAACTGCGCAGCCGTAAAGTTATCGGGCAGTATCTGTAAAAGATTCTGAGGCCCACGCTTCGAACTCCTCTCCGCCGTATAGTTCTCCTTCGCAATCATGTCGCCGAAGAACCGCATCTTGCAGTACAGGTCATATTGCTCGCTCCAGCGGATAAACCCGTCAATCTCCGGCTCCCACTTGCAACCATTGGCTACATACAGCACGCACGCCTTCAGGTAAGCGATGACGTTGGCACGGAACGAGAGATTCTCAAACGTCCTGTCCTGCGACAGCCGGGCAAACTCAGCATTCTCATCCTTCAGTTTGAGAGCAAGCTGAAACGCCTCCTTACACTCTATCAGACCCGTTACTTTGTTCAGATTTTCGATGTAAGGCCTGAGCGCCTCACGGTACGATTCATCATAAGTTCCGTAAACAGGCATATCTTCGCCGATTTCCCTTTCGGGGATGGTACAGAAGTTGATACGGCTGATAGGACCATCGGTAAGAACCCTAGAGAAGTAACGCTGACCCTTCTGGATGGTAGTAGATGCATTCCAGTTGAACCGGATGGTAACACGCTCCGTGACACTCATTGTTCCTACGCGAGTTTGTCCGTATTTATTACCCGGGTCTGCTGCCAGACACATGATACGGAACTGCTGGTTTCCGCTACCCTTGAGCGCATCAAACTGGTCGAGCTCATTGAGCGAAGTATAGAGGAAATGTTCCTGCGCTTCGGCCGTTCTCATCACGAAAGCCGGGTTTGTCATATCCGCATCAATTTCCTGGATAATCAGGTTTTCAGGTCTCTTGCGCTTATCCTTGTTGGCACCCTTGCGCAGCACCTCATCCTTCCACGCCTTCTCGCGCTTCAGGTTTTCAGCATCCCTCAGCCTGATATCCTCCATAATGAAATCGATAGGCCTGTTCACGCTGCTCTTACCCGCTCCGGTACCCGCAAGCAGCAGCGTCATCAGTCTCGCCTCGTGCTCCACGTTGTCAATATACCGGAACCTCGTCTTCCAGAGATGTGTAGCCAGCGGCGGGAAGATAGCGTGCGCCACAGCCGGCTTATAAATCTCCGGCGTCCTCGATATCAGCAGTTCCACCAGCTTCGGCAGCTTCTTCGGCATCTCCGGTGGGTCAGGATAATCCTGCTCAGTACTTTGAACTTGGAGATTTGAACTTTGAACTGTATGATTACCATCAGCCCAATTAACTTTCAACTGTAAACGATTAACTTGCTGGCTGGCTTGTTTTTCCGCCAGCGCATTCACCCTCATCACTTCCCTCGACATCGGCTTCGTATTGTCAGCATATTTCGCATAGAAGTCGTGAATCAGCTGATGGCAGTCGTTCTCCTGATAGTAGCTTGGCATTTTCACCCTCACCACCTTCATCAGTTCCTCTTCCTCCATCACCCTCGAAGCACCGGCGCTCATGATAGCCAGCAGCGAGGAGTGTCTCGACCCCACGGTATCAATCTCCATACCTCCGAGTCCGGCAGCCTGCGTAAAGAGGTCAAACGCAATCAGGTTCTTCTCCCTGGCTCCCAGTCCGCCAGCATTCTGATTGCCTCCAGAATCCCCGATATGAGGAGCATCAGCACCATGGCTATCACCAGGTTGGGCAGGCAGAACAGCAGAGCCAGCAGAAACAGCAGGATTGCCGTCGTTGCCCGATAGTCTATTATTTTCATTATTCTTGTCATTGCTATTAACTTTAAACTGTAAACTATTAACTTGATGAGGACTATTAACTTTCCCTCTTCCGTCCACGGTCAGTCCGCGGTCCAGATACGCCTGCCTTCGCATCAGAATCTCCTTCTCGCTCAGCACGGCGCACCACATCTTCGACCTGTAGATTTCCGAGTCCTTATCCGTAAGATAAATCATTCTCTCGGGTGTGATGCAGCTCTCGTCATACGGCACCCCCAGCGCCTCGCAATACGCCTTCTGCGTCTCCTCGATGGTCATTCCCACCGGCAGTCTGATACCGATGTGCAGCTTCTTCCGGGCACTGTAGCAGAGGTGCAGCAGCGAGCCGTTCCAGATGCTGTCAGAGCAGTTCAGCTCCCTTGCCTTCTCGATAGCCTTGTCTACATACTCCCTGTCATCCACGTCGATGATAGTCTGGAACATGAAGCTCTCGGGCTGGGCATTCTCCTGTCTGCGCACATTGTTCTTGAAAATGCCGTAGTGGGGACAGAAGAAAGGCAGTTCGCTCTTCAGCCTGTCCTGCGCCTTCTTCACCGCCTTCTCGTCGTTGGCATCCACCTTCGGGATAGGCAGTTCGCCCCTAATCTGCCGAATCATCTTCCTGATTTCCGGCGATGCAATCACCTTGTCATACACCGCCAGACTGTTGGAAAACACCTTTCCCTTATTGCCCTTGCGATAAGGGTTCAGTGCAATTACATGTTGTGTTTCTGTCATGTTATTTCGTTAATAAAAGATTGGTTTGTGGGGTAATGCCCTCTTCCGTTTTCACTACTCTCAGTCGTCTGTAAGAAGGATGACTGAACACATACGCTTTCACTTCCATCATTTTAAATAATTTAGAAGATTGGGGGCTCCCACCATGGTTGATGTGCAGATACACAAAAGCCCCCGAAACTCAGACCGCATTGGTTCTGAATTCCGGGGGCAAAGATAAGGGGAAATCCCCTTTGTGCATATTGTGCAAAATATGCATAATAATTATGCACACAAAAAACTATCTGTTTTCTATGAAATTCTCTATTTCCTTCATCTTCTTGTCATCACAGTAGTCGCTTCGGAACCAGTCTCTCAACCCGTTTCCATACGTGGCGATCTCCACATCTGTCTTAATTTTGCAATCTTCATTCAGGAATCTGTATGTAGCTCTTACACTTACATTTTTCAGGCAGAGTTCCTTTCTCTTATCCCAAACTTTCATGAAGAGAAAGATGCTGATATTGATAGGCGAAGATTTGCTGGATGTTATTTTAAGCGCCGAGAGATGTTCTTTTTCCAAAAATTGTTTAAATAGATTAGCCATGCGTTTTGTACGTTCCATGTCTTTTTCACCTTCTTCTGTGTAGAATAAGCATTCTGTAGGTCTTCCCTTTGATGTTGACCTATTACTGGGAGGATTCTCTTTCCTTACCTCATCAATCACCTCCTCGAAGTCTGCATCTGTAACTTCAGTAACCTCCTCTGTGTTAGATGGATAGAAGTTTGTGTTGTCACCAAATATGGCACCATTACCAAGACTAATCTTTAAGTCTCTGTTTACTTTAATATCAAAATTAAACTCCATATTTCATTAGTTTTGAAATGTATCCGACATTTGTAGTACCCTTAAACACACATTGCCCGTCCAGGTGTACTACGATATTAACCCTCAAACTGATATTTCCTATAGTACATATAGCAATCAGCATTCTTAAAATGAATCTAGTCATAATCTTATTGTTTTGAAGATAGACTGTAATAATACTTACCTCGATTTGTAGACGAGATGGGCCCTTGTCGATTTTTCCCAAGGTGAAGCCTGACTATGGAGACATTGAGCTGCAGAGCAGTATGAGGAATGCCTCCCAGAGCTAAGATGAATAATTCATAGATTTTTTTTAAAAGTTAGACGTTAAGTTAACAATCTCTCAAAGAGTTACTATTTTATGTAACTCTTTCTACAATATTTCTGTTGGTAAACATTGATGTTTTCTTCAAGAGTATTGAAATCCTTCATCAGATAAACAATATCCGAAAAATTATGAAAGGCCTGATCGAAATCCTCTTGGAATTGTTTCTTATCAAATTTCAGGTGGATAGCCCTGTGTTTTTTATCCAATTCTTCAACTATCTTATCCCAGTTATTCCAGATGCAATAGCACCATCTCAACTGCTGTTCTGGTCGCAAGTGTGATGTATTTAGAGTTCTGGAAATAGAATGTTCCGAGATTCCTGTAATTTCGGAGAAAGTTTTGGGCCTTATTAAGTCTCCTTGTTGACCAATAAAGGACTTAATATACGAGAGGATGTTTTTCTCTCGTATTTCATTAATCCTTTCGATAGACATCAGCTTATCCTCTTGGATTAACTTTCCTTTTAAGTCTTTAATTGTCGTCATTTTAATTTAACAATGTTCTGCAAAAATACAATTTATGTATTAAACGGCAAAATGCGAATGTATGCTAGTATAGAATAGCATACATTGATTTTATGGAATTTTAGTGGTTTGATGGCGATTCTTGCTTGAATGCAACTAAAAAGAAGGGAAAATAAGCAAAAATGCCTTCATTGAATCCATCCCCAGGCGAATCGTAACGAACCTCTTCTTTGGCTTGAATCTGCCTGCAATTCCCCCTCACACGCCCCCTGCAATTCCCCTCACGCCCTGAAGGGGCAGAAGCTCCTAGCCCAGGGCATCGCCCTGGGTATTCATGTCCGCACGCCTGGCGCCCTGAAAGGGCAAAAGCTTTATATGGCGACCCGAATATGATAAATAAGCCGAAAAAATAGAAGAAAAGATGACGTAAATGGATTCTTTTTTGTACTTTTGCACGCTAGAAGAAATAAAGTCAAATAAAGAAGATAATATGGCTGGATTATACGAACAAATCATAAACCAACTCTTCAAGGCAAAACTTGAAAAATATGATAGAAAAATATATCATATAGGGATGAAAGAAATTGGTCGCGATGAGGCGATTCAATATCTTTCACGTTATCTTTATGCCTTGATTCAGAGTACGATTGATGATGTGGCTCAGCAGGAGAATGGAGTAGAAAAGTGCATTCAGTTCACCAATGACGTGATAAAGGAGTTGGGCGAAAAGTTTGCCATCGAGAACTACGAGGATGATTTGGTAGATGCCAGCAACTCTATCCTGACAAGTGTCATTGATAAGACGAAGTGCGATTTTCCTGATTTACAGAAGTATATACAGCGAATCACCCCTCTTACTTCGCTTACTAAAAGTAGTCTTTTTACAGGGGCAAAGAACTCTGTAAATATGATTAGCGAACTGAAGAAAGAAATCCTGTCTGCCGACAAGATTTATATCGTGGTTTCCTTTATACGTTTGTCCGGCTTGAATATGATGCTGCCCGAATTACAGGAGTTTGTGGCCCGTGGAGGATGTTTGAGAGTGATAACCACTACCTACATGCAGATTACGGAATATAAGGCTGTAGAGAAGCTTTCTAAACTGGCTCATACCGAAATCAAGATATCTTATCATAGTGATTTAGACCGCCTTCACGCCAAGGCGTATGTGTTTATGCGCGATAGCGGCTTCCATACGGCATATATTGGCTCTTCCAATATTTCTCATGCAGCATTGACCGAAGGCTTGGAGTGGAATGTGAAGGTAACTCAGATGGAATTGCCGCATATTTTCGCTACCGTAAAGAATACATTTGATACCTATTGGGAACAAGATGTATTCGAAACTTTCTATCTGAATCGGGATAGCGAGCGCTTGAAGAAGGCGCTCGATAAGAACGCTCAAACTTCTGAAGGAATAGATTATTCGGTGCTCGATTTGATGCAAGCCAAAGAATATCAGAACGATATCCTTGACAGGCTGGAGAAGGAACGCCGTTACCATAACAACTGGCGAAACCTGGTGGTTGCTGCCACCGGTACCGGTAAAACGGTTATTGCCGCTTTCGACTATAAGCGTTTTAAAGAGCAGCATACAAAGGCTAATTTCCTTTTTGTGGTGCATCGTGAAGAGATTATCAAACAGGCTTGTGCTACCTATCGTGCGGTATTGGGAGATCCGAATTTCGGTGATATGTGGTATGGTGGACATGAAGCCTCTTCGTATTCGCATCTCTTTGCATCAAAGGATTTGCTGAATAACAGATTGGACAAGCTCCAGCTGCCAGATGATTATTATGACTATATCGTGTTTGATGAAGCTCATCATATCGTGGCAGATACCTATCAGAAGATTTTGCATAAGTTTAAGCCGAAGGTACTTTTGGGTCTTACCGCCACGCCTGAGCGAATGGATAACAACGATATTACCCAATACTTCAATCATCAGATTTCGGCAGAAATACGTTTGGATACTGCTCTGAATAATCGCCTGCTGTCTCCATTTCATTATTTCGGCATCACCGATTCTGTAGATTTGTCTGAGGTGAAATGGGAGCGAGGCAGATTCGTGGCTTCAGAGCTTTCTAAAATATATACCAACAACGATTTACGAACCAATATTATCTTCAAAACCTTAGAAAAATATTTGCCTAACTATAACGATGTTAGGGCTTTATGCTTCTGTGTAGACCAGCAGCATGCTAACTACATGAATGCCAAGTTTACCTTGGCTGGTTTGAAGTCTGCTGTTCTGACGAGCGAGAATTCTAAGTATAGAAATGTCGAGATAAAACGTTTGGCAGAGAAGAAAATAAACTATCTTTTTGTAGTAGATATGTTTAACGAGGGTATCGATATTCCTGCGATAGATACAGTGCTCTTCCTTCGTCCGACAGAGAGTTTGACCATCTTCCTGCAGCAGTTTGGTCGTGGTTTGAGAAAAGCCAAAGACAAGAAGTATCTTACGGTCTTGGATTTCGTAGGTCATTCTCGTGCCGAGTTCAATTATATGGACCGATTCCGTGCGTTGATGGGGCGAACATCCATGAGCGTGAAGGAAGAGGTGGAAAAGGATTTCCCTCATCTTCCTTTGGGCTGTACCATCCAGTTAGAGCCAAAGGCAAAGGAGTATATTATTCAGAATATCAATGGCTATATTAATAGTTTCAAGAAGTCGAGAATCATTCAGACCATCAAGCAGTTTGAGCAGAAATTCAGCGAACCATTATCGCTTGCTGCTTTCCTCAGACTCACTCATGTGCCTCTGGAAAAGCTCTATAATGGCACAACCTGGAATAGCCTCTGCTGCCTGGCTGGAGTAACTACTAAGGAGTCGGAACTTAATGTAGAATTATCTCGTGCCGTGAGCAAGAAATGGTTCTCTACCGATTCGTATTCTTACTTCAGTTTTATCCATGATCTGGCTGCTCGCCGTTTTAAGGTAAGCGAGGGATTGCTGACACCAAGGGAGCAGAAGATGGCGTTGATGTTATATTATGATTTGTATATCTCTGCTGGTGAATATGATAGCTTGCAGCTGATGTTCAACAGATTAAGCGAGGACGAGTTCTTTGCGGATGAGGTATGTCAGCTAACAGAGATATTGATGTCTCGCTGCAACGCATTGGAGCAGGATGATAATTCTGCTTTCAGAGATTCGTTCCCATTGAAACTTCACGGAGTGTATACCAAAGCGCAGATACAGGTAGCCATCGAGACTTCAACTTTGCAGAAAATGTCACCAAGCCGAGAGGGTTGCGAACGTAATACGCTGAATGGAATCCCTATGGAAGCGATGTTTGTAGATGTCATCAAGGATAGAGAAGAGGGCTCGAATACTAACTATAAGGACTTTGCCCAGACCGCTGTTAAGTTTCACTGGGAAACTCAAAACTCAGTCAGACAGGAATCGCCTACCGGTCAAAGTTATATAAAGGGTTCGCGAGAAATGCTGCTGTTTGTAAGAAAGCAGAGAAATGCTGCTGAAAACAAGTATCGTACCCTTGGATACGTTTATCTTGGCAAGGTTACTCTTGATAGTTTTGAGGGCAATAAGCCGATGCAGATTGTTTGGAATCTGAAGACTCCAATGCCTGGTTCTGTTTACGAATATGCAGCAACTTTGGCAAATGTATAGTTTTAAATAGGAGATAAGAACAATGAAACATTATAATGTGGTTGCAGCCGTGGTTTGCCATGATGGCAAGTATCTCTGCATGCAGAAAGGTAAGACAAAGTTTGAGTATACCAGCTATAAATGGGAGTTTCCTGGTGGCAAGATTGAGCCTGGTGAAACTCCTCAACAGGCGCTGGCTCGTGAGCTGATGGAGGAGATGGAGTATCCGGTAGAAGTAGGAGGGGAGTTGGTAACTGTGAATCACGAGTATCCTGGTTTCTCGATAACCATGACTGCCTTTCTGTGTACGCCAAAAGGCGATGCTGATGGGTTCAAGAGGCGTGAGCACGCTGATAGCAAGTGGTGCAGCAAAGAAGAGCTGAAAGGGCTCGACTGGGCTGCAGCAGATATTGATGTTGTGGAAGGTATCTTATAATATATTAGCCTATCCTGTCGTTAGCTGATAAGGCAAATCCCTCTATATAGAATTTCTCCTTAACATCGTTTATGATAGCTTCTTTCTGCTCCTCGTTGGAGTCTTCTTTCTCGAACGCAAGTATCAGATAATCATTGGATTTCGTTGGCGAGAATATCTTGCCGATAAGCTTTCTGAAATTCCGGCTGACGAATTCTTCTACTTGTGTATCTTCTTTCGGCGTAAGGCGATAGAAGTCGTATCTTTCGTCCAGCATCTTCTGGATTTCATCACGGAACATCTTGCGAACCCGGTTCTTCCAGGCGAATTTCTGGTGCTCGTTATGACGGGCATACAGAGATACTACATAGAGGAAGTTGACATCGTAGTGGAAGACGAGAAGGGTGTCGCGGTCGAACAGGCGGTCGTTGAAATGCTGGGTGTTGAAGCACTTCTTTTCCCTGTCGGTTGACGAAATCTGGTCTGAGAAAGAGAGATTCTCTGCCATCTTTGCGCTGATGAAGAAGTTCGGAATGATGTTGTAGCCTTCCGTCAGGTCATCGCGAAGCTTGGGTACGTTGCCAAAGTTACGCTTGTCGTATTGCAGTTCTTCATCGTCCTTATCGTCGTTCATAAAGAGGTTCAGGTTCCACTGGATGATGTTTCTGGCGTACGTAAACTGCTTATACACAGATTCTTTGCCGATGGAATGACCTAACTTGTAATACTTGCTGTCGCCGATATAATAAACTGGCTCCTGATTTCTTGTTGTAATCAGGTTCTGGTAGCTGTACAGATGGTCTATGCGTTTGCCATCGGCCTGTTCTTTCAGTCCGGCTGGAATGTTCTTCTCGCCTAGAAGTTCATCAATAATGGCCTCGAAAACGATATTGAAACTCTTGACCAGAAGATACTCCTTGCGTTCCTGCTGGATGTTCATGCGCTTGGCATTGTCAAAAAAATCGTAGCATAGTTGCCAGAGGTGTAAAGCCTTGTCTGAGAAGTATTTATACTTAATCTGGAGCAGCCTGGTCTTCCCTAATCCATCCAGATAGGTCTTGAAACGATAGCCTGTTATCAGCTGGAAATTGCAGTTGATATGATTGGCGAAGCCGTATCTTTCGCTGATATAATTCAGGATGGAATAGAAGATAATCAAGAGTTCTTCATCAAAATTAATCTGCTTTTTCCTGTTGACAGGATGGGTATAAACAGGGCTGTTTTTGCTGATGATGGCACTCGTGGTGGCTATGGTCTTTGACCAATGAATGCGGTTGTAACCGGAATGGATGTTCTTCAGAATGAAGAAGATGAAATCCTGGTTATGCTTGTTGAAGTCGATGAGAGCCAGCAGGATATCGAGGAATGTGTTGTTGATTTGTCTGTTACTTTTACCGAGGCACGCTATTTTTTGGTGATAGACAATGCCGTTTCTGGTGGTATTGTTGTAAACCTCGATGGTGCGGTAAATCCAGACAGAGAACTCATAGATGAAGTCTTTCTCCTGTTGAGAGAGTGGGTTGTTCTGGTTCAGGTTGACGATGTTTTCCGGGGCGTATTTGCCGAATACTTTTTCGCCCTCTGAGGTGTCTTCGAGCAGTACTTTCGGCAAAATAAAGACGCAATCGTTGAGTTGGGTATTGTAGTAATACCCAACGTAGTTGATGCTGACGTTGCCATCAATGTCCTGCATGGCGTCGATGCCGTGCAGAACATCCCTAATCTGATCAGCCTGATACTGATGTTCTTCTATGAGGATTCTCATAATCTCTTTATTTTGTTGGTTCTACTGTCCAGCCTTGTTCTTTTGCAAATTGGATAATAGAATCAATGTTTGTTATATTCCACCAATTGCTTACATAAAACTCGACTCCATCAGAAGAATAGAATTTTCTTTTTTTATAAAAGCCATAGGCTTTTTGCTTGTAACTTTCTGCAGCGTTTTCTATTTCCTGACGTGTGACGATTAATCCTATGAGCTTCAGTTTCTTTCCTAGCATCGAGTCTGGGAAGGTTTCTTTGATTTCAGAATATTTCATCTCGGAATGTTCCTTCAGATATTGTTTTATAATGGAAATACCTAAGTCACTTTTACCAAGCGGTTCAGAGCCATTGAATTTGTACTTTGTATCATCGTTGCCTTTAGTTTCGTTGCTGCTTGGGGCAGCATCAATTTCCTCCTCTTCTTTATTAAAAGAAGCCTTTTCTACTCCCAAATTCTCCAAGAACTGCTCAACGATAGCTATATCAACGTTAGTTTTGCCGTTCTTATCCTCATAGAATCGGTCGAAAGACAGAATCTTGCCTTCTTCATCCTGAAAGTCCTTATCATCGAATCCATAGTCTTTAAACACGTCATTCCAGAGATAGAAGATAACCTTGCTTACGAATAAATCGGCATCGATTTCGCCATCCTTTGCCTTGCAGAAGAAATAGCCAAGTTTCTTGTCTTCTGAATTGGTAAGTGAACCAATCAGCTTGTTAACCTGGCTGATGAATGACCACCAATTGTATTGCTTATCTCCCGTGTTGATGTACCAGTTGAGAGGAGCGTTGGTTTCTTTGTCACGACCTTCGCGAATAGGCACATACTTCCAATCCCAGCGGCGCTTAAAGGCTGAGTCGATAGGGAAGAGGCTCTGGTCGCTGGTGTTCATTGTAGCCCAAATATAGAGGTTTGAAGGCAGAACAAGGCGCTCTCCCTTCATGATGAGGTTTACCATATTGGCTTCGCCATAGAGCTGGTTGATTTCGTCTTTATTCGTAATCTCCCATCCTTCAAATTCCTTTTCGAGATACTTCTGCATATCCTTATCTGCAACGATAGGATAATCTGAAAAACCATATTCGTTGCGATCGAGCAATTGGAACAGATCACCAAAGATCTGAGCGCAATTACCTCTATTTATTTCCTCGATGATAAGATATTGCTTTTTGCCGGATCCAAGTTTCTTCCACGCATTAACATAGGCTTCAAGAAAAGCCTGAGGAATGAACTTATAGGCAATTCTTTCTTCCTTTACGACTTCCTTTGTTTCGTCATCAATGACCTTTTTGCCATAGCAATCTCGGAGTACTACTTCTTCTGTAATAGGTTTGTAAGTTCCAACAAAAGAGGCGTAGTCTGAATCGGGATGGAATGTAGTGCGAATCACGCTTTCTCCGAAAGTCAAATCCTTGATAGCCTTTGATTTACCAGTGCCGGGAGCACCATAATAAATCTGTTGTAAAGAAAGAATTGGAGAATACTTTGGCTTTGTTTCTTCTGCAAAAATCTCTTTAGCATGAAGGAATTTTAAGTATGTTTCTAAGGCGTTAGAATATTGATTACTGCCTTTAGTATTATATGCTTTGAATTCCTCATTTTCATAAAGTAAGTCTATCATATCTTGCAACTCTTTTGTATGTACGCAAGAGTAGATATCATATTTTTCAACTCCTTTGATTTTGGCAATAGTCTCATTTATACGCTTAAAATCGCTATAGTTGCTAATACTTTTGCCAGCTTTTGTGCAATACTTGATAAAACTTTTATATTGTTCTTCTTGTGTCATATTTCTTATTTTTGTTTTGCTGCAAAAATAAGAAAATATCATGAAATAAGAAAGAAAAATGGGAAAAAGTTTGGTATATTTATATACAAAAATGCATTTGCTGTTGATTCATGTGTCATTAAGTGTAATTAAGGTTTTTGGAGGATGATTTTTCCTTCTTATCATCGAAAAAGTGTATGGTTTAACATTTGTTATCCTCGGAAAAAGAGAGTTGTTTTCTTGTTTTTATCCTCGAAAAAGTGTATCTTTGCAGCGCAAATATTTAAATTACAGGACTTCCCATCTGACGAAGTTTAAGAGTTATGTTCCTGGAGAACCTCTGTTTACAACAGCAGAAATACTGAAGGAATATAGAACATAATTTTGTATCGTAAGATTTATACCAATGTCAGACCATTTGACCATAGAGCAGCGGCACAAGAATATGGCGGCCGTTAGGAGCAAGGATACGAAGCCGGAGATGGTGGTGCGGAAATACTTGTGGAGCAGGGGGTTCAGGTACAGGGTGAATAACCCGAGGCTGCCTGGACACCCAGACATCGTATTGCGCAAATACCATACGTGCATCTTCGTGAATGGTTGCTTCTGGCATGGTCACGAAGGATGCAAATACTACAGGGTGCCGAAGACGAATACGGAGTTCTGGGAGAGGAAAATCTCACGCAACAAGGAGAGAGACCGGGAGGAACAGAAACAGCTGGCAAGGATGAGGTGGCACTGCATCACCGTCTGGGAGTGTGAACTGAAAGGGGAGAGGAGAGAGAAGACGCTCGAGTCGCTGGAGTACACGCTCAACCATATCTTCATCCAGGACAGGGACCTGAGATACAGGCTGCCGGAAAGGGAGGACATGGGTATGGCTGCGGAAGAAAATGTTTTATTATTCTAATGTTATTTTGTCATAGTTTTTGGCTATGACAAAATAATATTTTTTCTTAAAAGAGGAGGATTTTATTTAGAAAATCAACCAGTCCTTTTTTAGCCATAATAAGGGGGGCTAAAATCACCCCGTCCCTCTTTACCATTAAAGAGGGCTCCACCTCTCATCTCGGTCTTCTCCCCTCAGGGAAGAAGAGGAAACCGCCCTACTCGGTGCTCAAACCGCTTCGCTATAAGGTTGGCGGACCATCAGAGGTCTTCGCCAGCAGCAGAGCTGCGGTTTTTTGTGCGGGGATGAACCCGCTTTCACTCAAGGATTTGCTAAAGGGCTGCTTGCACGATGCTTGCTGCTCATGCTGGGTGCTTGCTTGATGCTTGATGCTTATGCCGGATGCTTGCTCGATGCTTGATGCACATGCGGGGTGGCTTGCTGAGTGCTTGCTCGATGCTTGATGCTTGCTGAGTGCTCATTTGATGCTCGATGCTTACTCATTACTGCTGGCTGGCTGCTTGCTGGGGCTGAGGATTGCTGCCAAGGGTTATTTGGAGAGTTTCTCGGTAAATATGTTCTTGAGGAAGAGGGTGTTGCCGAGGATGTAACGACGCCACATGCGACGGGGCTCTTTCAGGAGACGGTAAAGCCATTCGAGACCGTGGTTCTGCCACCATAAGGGGGCACGCGCTACGGTGCCGGCAAAGAAGTCGAAGACGGCTCCGATGGTGCCTACATGACAGTGGATGTCGAGCTCTGACCAGTGGGAATAGGTCCACTTCTCTTGCTTCGGAGCTGTCATGCCTATCCACAGCAGGTCGGGATTGGAGGCATGGATGGCGGTGATGATGGCACGGTTGTCCTCGTCGGTGAACTCGGGCTTGTAAGGGGGTGAATAGGTGGCTACCTTGAGATGGGGATATACCTCGGCGGCTCGCTTCACTATCATGTCGAGTACTTTCTGAGAGCTTCCCATAAACATCACTGTCTTAGGACTTTCGCCTTTGGCGGTTGATGCTTCACTTTCACGTTCGAGACGGTTCATCTCGTAGTCGAAGAGATCCCAGCCTGCGATGCGCTCCTGGGGTTGCGACTTCGCTTCTATCCATCGGCAGGCTTTCACGATGCTCACTCCGTCGGGGATGAGTACGTCGCCACACGACAGGGCCTCGGCAAAGAGGGGATCCTTCAGGGCTGTGTTGTAGGAATGGGCGTTGATCGTATTGATGAGCAGCTTGCCCTCGGGGAGGGTGGATAGCTCGGCCTTGCTGCCTAATATCGTTAATGTCTTCAGTCGGAACATATGTCTTTGTGTTATTTGAATTGAAATTCTTAGACTCGACAAAGGTATGGCTTTTCTATGAGACTGCCAAATATTTATTAAGAAATCAGTGAAAAGAGTAAGAATGTTTGGCTAATTGAAAACTATTTCCTATTTTTGCAAAAACAATGTGGAGGAGGTTTCACAGGAGTTAAAGGAGTTAAAGGAGTTAAGGAGTTAAAGGAGTTAAGACAAGTGCTTTAGTGGGCAATGATTTCCTTTGCGATATATAAAGCTTTTGCCCTTACAGGGCGACAAGTTTGTGCCCAAAACAACCCAGGGCGCTGCCCTGGGCTAAGAGCTTCTGCCCCTTCAGGGCGTGCTGGTTGTGTGTTGGCTATAACTTCTGAACTCCCGAAAGTCGTGGACTTATATAACTTCAGAACTTGAGATAATAAAATAATATAATATATATGACACAGCAAGAAATGCTGATGAGGCAATGGGTGGATCAACTGAACCAGGCCTCGGAGGCTTACTATAACGGTAAGGGAGAACTGATGAGCGACTACGAATGGGACGCTCTGTTCGACCGGCTGAAACTGATGGAGGAGGAAACGGGGATCACCCTGCCCGACTCGCCTACTGCCAAGGTGTCGGAAGACAACGTGGCGGGACAGAAGGAGGAACATGAGTTCCCTGCCCTGTCGCTTGCCAAGACGAAGAGTGTGGCTGAACTGGTGAAATGGGCTGACGGAAGGTGTATCTGGCTGTCGTGGAAACTGGACGGTCTGACTCTCGTCGTGACCTACGACAACGGTAGGCTGACCAAGGTGGTGACTCGTGGTAACGGACACATCGGTACCAACATCACTCATCTGGCGCCTGCCATCGCGGGTATTCCTCAACAGATAGACGAGAAGGGACACTTGGTGATTCGTGGTGAGGCGGTGATCTCCTATCCTGACTTCGAGCGATTTGTGTTGGAGACGGAGGGCGACTATGCTAATCCACGCAACCTGGCTTCGGGGTCGCTGGCTCTGAAGGACATCGAGGAGGTGAAGCCACGACATCTGCAGTGGATTCCCTTTACCTTAGTATATACGGAGCACGACATCACTTCGTGGGGCGAGAGGATGGACTTCCTGGTTTCGCTGGGCTTCAATCCCGTGGAGCGCGAACGCATCGACCACCCTACTGCTGAGAATATCCAGGCGGTGGTGGATCTCTTCACCCACAAGGTGACGAACAAGGTGTTCCCCTTCCCTGTCGACGGTCTGGTGATAGCCTACGATGATACGGCGTATGCTGCTACGGGGTCGGTGACCGGCCATCATGCTACACGTGCGGGCTATGCCTTCAAATGGCAGGATACGCATGCCGACACTACTCTGGACCACATTGAATGGTCGTGTGCCGCCAATACGATTTCGCCCGTGGCTGTCTTCACGCCTGTGGAGTTGGAGGGTACTACCGTGCAGCGTGCCTCGCTATGCAACATCAGTGAGTGTGAGCGTCTGGGCATCGGGGACAAGGGTACGCGTCTGCAGGTAATCAAGGCCAACAAGATTATACCGAAGGTGATTCGCATCACAGAGAAGGTGGGTGTGCTCGAGGTACCTGAGGTGTGCCCTGTATGTGGTGCACAGGCGGTGGTGACGGAGAGTGAGAGCGGCACGAAGACGCTGCACTGCACCAACCCCGACTGTACGGCCAAGCAGCTGAAGAAGTTCTCGCGATTCGTGAGCAAGGAGGGCATCAACATCGAGGGTATCTCGGAACAGACGGTTTCGCGATTTATCAACTGCGGTTTCATCCACGAATATGCCGACTTCTATCATCTGTCGCAATTCAGCCACCAGATTGCTACCTTCGAGGGGTTCGGCCGCAAGTCGGTGCACAACCTCTTGGAAAGCATCGAGAAGAGCCGTACCACCGACGGTCGTCATCTGCTCTATGCGCTCAACATTCCGCTGTGTGGCGGAGATGTGGCGAAGAGACTGCTGGCTGAATATCCGGTGGCAAAGCTCATCGAGGTGGCACGGACGGCTCTTTTCGACGACGAGCTGGCAAGCATCGAGGGTATCGGACCGGAGAAGAGTGCCAAGTTTATCGGCTTCTTCCGCGACGACAAGAACTTCGGTAAGGTGCAGCGACTCCTGAAGGAACTCGACATCAGGGAGGAGAAGCCTCAGGAGAAGGGCTCGATGTGCGAGGGACTGACCTTCGTGGTGACGGGCGACGTGCACCACTACAAGAACCGCAACGAGCTGAAGGCTTACATCGAGCAACAGGGCGGTAAGGTGACGGGAAGTGTGAGCAAGAGCACGTCCTTCCTGATCAACAACGATGCAGCCTCGGCAAGTACCAAGAACAGGAAGGCGCAGCAGTTGGGCATTCCTATCATCACGGAAGACCAGTTCGTGGAGCAGTTTACGAAAGAATCATAACAACGGATTGATAATATACTTATAACAACATAACATGTACATAGCAATAGCTGGCAACATCGGCAGCGGAAAGACGACACTCACCAATATGCTCGCAAAGCATTATGGATGGAAGAAATTTCTGGAGCCTGTAGATGATAACCCATACATCGACGACTACTACAAGGACATCTCGAGATGGGCGCTCAACCTGGAGGTGTATTTCCTGAAACAGCGCTTCAAAAACCTGTTGGAGATAGAAAAGAGCAAGGAGACCATCATACAGGACAGGACCATCTTTGAGGGTGTGTATGTTTTCGCTACCAACAACAAGAATATGGGGAACATGGACGAGCGGGACTACGATACCTATATGGGACTCTTTGACTCGATGATGAAGGTAATCAAAATGCCTGAACTCATGGTGTATCTGAGAGCTTCGGTTCCGCACTTAGTTAAGAACATTCAGAAGCGGGGACGCGACTACGAGCAGCAGATGCCCATCGACTATCTGCAGGGTATCAACAACCTGTACGATGAGTTTATATACAAGAAGTACAAGGGTAAGGTGCTGGTCATAGAGGTGGATAACCTCGACTTCGAACACAACCCCAGGGAGTTTGGCGAAATCGTCGACAGAATAGACTCGCAACTCTTCGGACTCTTCTCGAAGGAGGAGGAGGGAAGATAAATAATAACCATCATAAAAAATAAATAAAGATATGCATATAGCTATAGCTGGAAATATAGGAAGCGGAAAGACTACGCTCACCAAACTACTCAGTAAACGTTACGGTTGGAAGCCTAACTTCGAACCTGTGGACAACAACCCTTACCTCGCTGACTACTACGAGGACATGAAAAGATGGTCGTTCAACCTGCAAATCTATTTCCTGAACAAGCGCTTCCACGACGTGGTGGAAATTGCACAGAACAAGGAAACCATCATCCAGGACCGTACTATCTTCGAGGACGCAAAGATTTTCGCACCCAACCTGCATGACAAGGGACTGATGAGCGACCGTGACTTCGCAAACTATACTGATCTCTTCGACCTGATGATCAGTCTGGTGAAACTCCCCGACCTGATGATCTATATCCGAAGCAGCATCCCTACACTCGTGAGTCATATCGAGAAGCGTGGACGTGAGTTCGAGAAGAGTATTCGTATTGATTATCTGCAGGGGCTCAACGACCGCTACGAGGAATGGATCAAGGGGTATAAAGGGAAGCTGATCATCGTTGATGGCGACAACTTGCACTTTGAGGAAAATCCTGAGGATTTCCGCAAAGTGACGGATCAAATCGACGCTGAACTCTTCGGATTGTTCCCAATGTAACAGTGATAATGAAACCTCGTTTCTCTTTTTCCTTTAGAGAAACGAGGTTTTTGTTTCTCGAAACTCCACCTATCCTTAATTGGCCTTAATGAGGGATTTTTTCGAAAATCACCCCGTCCCTCTTTTATTGATAAAGCTGGCTGCACTCGGCAATTTGAAAGCGAACTTTCATTGCGCTCATTTGCACAACCTTTCCCCTCAGGGGATAGGGGATGTGCCAACCGCCCTACTCGGTGCTATTTTTTCGAAAACCCACCAGTCCTCCCTTACCCTTAAGGGAGGGTCCACCTCTC
>OLIS01000757.1_pt1 | contig 25163 bp, 20 predicted proteins | sample 1601351 | NCBI WGS metagenome assembly OLIS01 (sample SAMEA2452122, study PRJEB22498) | human gut metagenome | biome: human feces; feature: human gut; material: feces | place: Australia | collected 2012
TAGTGAGTCCACACCATGTGCCATGGGTATGCGTATGAAGACGAGGCAGATATACAAACTACCCTAGCAAGCGGGAAGGTAACGGTTAGAGCCGAGGGGAAAAGTGTTAAACTTGTTCCCAATGAGCAGGCTTTATTCGACAAGTCAACCATGAAACTGGTGGTGCGGAACGTGGATGTTGATTTGTATTTGGCTTGGGCAGACGGACGTTTGGTGTATGATAATTGTCCCTTGGAGAAAATCTTGACCGACCTGGGGCGATGGTATAATATGGATGTTTTTTATAGTCGGGATGAATTGCGTGCGTACCAGTTTTCGTTGAACATGAAAAAGCACGAGGCGTTTTCGGAGGTGTTGGAATTAATCGGTAAAACGGGAGAGGTGCGATTTGAAATAAAGGATAACACGGTTATTGTAAAATAAAAAAGTAGTGCGGCTAACACTACTTTTACGTTTCACACTCTATTTGGTCATAGAGCGTGAGGAATTGTTGAATTCAAAAAACAAAATTATGAAGAAAAATTCTAATGTCGTTGGGAAGAGGTGGTATTTATTCCTCCTTTTCTTCATTTTCACGACCCAAATCAGTCAGAGTGCGTTCTCGCAGGAGAAGAAAATTACGTTTTCATTGAAAAACGCTTCTTTGAAAGAGATTATCAGTGAAATCCGTAAAACATCCGATTATGATTTCGTTTATCGCGATGTGAAATTGGAATCATTTGCACGGCGGGATGTATCTTTTAAAGACGCGACGGTTGAACAAATTTTGACGGATTGCCTGAAAGGGACGGATCTCGCTTACGAGATAAATGGAAGAACTATTATTATCCGGAAACAAGCTGTAAACCAAGAAAAGGGTAAATCGAAAGTAATAACGGGTAAAGTGACCGATGAGCAAGGAAACGCGTTGCCGGGTGTTACCGTGATGATTAAAGGTACGAGTTTGGGAACGGCAACCGGTGCTGATGGGGAATACCGGTTGGAAATTCCCGGTGGTGGGGAACAAGTATTGGTGTTTTCTTTTATAGGGATGAAGACTCAAGAAATTACTGTCGGTGCAAGGACGCAATTAGACGTGAAATTGGTTGAAGATTCGGAAACATTGGAAGACGTGGTTGTAACCGGTATTTTCACGAAATCCAAGGAGAGTTACACGGGAGCTGTTACTGCCGTTTCTGCCAAGGAGTTGAAAATGTACAAAGGACAAAACCTGTTAGCCACGTTACGTAATATTGATCCTTCAATCAATGTTGTGATGGACAATGCTTTGGGAAGTAACCCGAACGTGATACCAGAGATTAATATCCGGGGTAATTCATCTTTACCCATGAGTGTGGATGAGCTAAATCAGCAAGCATCCAAACAACTGAATGCTCCGTTAGTAATCATGGATGGGTTCGAGATCACCTTGCAAAAATTAATGGATTTTAATGACGAGGAGATTGAAAGTATCAACATTCTGAAAGATGCTTCCGCCACGGCAATTTATGGCTCTCGTGGTGCAAATGGTGTTATTGTTGTTACTACAAAGGCTCCTCAAGCGGGTAAATTGAAAATTTACGTGCAAGGAGGAATGAATATTGAAATGCCAGACCTTTCTTCATACGATTTATTGAATGCCCGTGACAAGTTGGAATTGGAGCGGATTGTCGGACTCTATGATGATGAAGATGATGTCGTTAATGATCGGGCGTTAAAGGAAAAATATGGTCAATTATATTCGGAGGTGTTGAAAGGTGTGAACACGCATTGGTTGAGTCAACCGATACAAACGGGTATAGGTCAGAAATATAATTTGCGTTTAGAGGGGGGGAATGAGTCTTTTCGTTGGGGAACAAATATTTCTTATAATTCTGTTATAGGAGCAATGAAAGGATCTAAGAGAAATACTTTTAGTGGTACAGTAACGTTGTCATATTCCGTGAAGAATGTACTCTTTAAGAATCAAACTAGTATTGATATAAACAAAGGTGTAGAAAGTAAATATGGTACATTCTCTGATTATGCCAAAATGAATCCATATTATCGGATAAAAGATGAAAATGAAGAGTATATCAAGGAGTATACAATAAAAGGAACTAAACAGTATAACCCGCTTTATAATGCTCAATTAGGGGTAATAGACGAGGATAAATATACCTTGATTACGAATAATTTTTCTATTGAATGGAGTATTAATCATGATTTGCGTTTACGAGCTCAATTAGGCTTGCAAAAGAAAAATAGTACTTCTGATAATTATTTACCTGCCGATCACACGACTTTTGCTTCTTCTACAGATAGTGATAGTTATTTTCGTAAAGGAAAATACACTTATGGAACGGGTGAGGATATTAATATAGATGCAAATGTGACGTTGAGTTATTCAAAGATATTTCATGAAAAACACCAGTTATATGCCGGATTCGATTACTCTATAGCTCAGAAGAAGAATCATTTTTACACTTTTATCGTGGAAGGATTTCCCGATAGTAAATTGGACTTTATTGGTAATGCATTGCAGTATGAGAAAAATGGGGTACCGAAAGGCACCGAAGAATTGTCACGTCGGGTTGGTTTTACCGGTAATGTCAATTATATTTATAACAATCGTTACTTCATGGATTTATCTTTCCGTGTGGATGGTTCGTCCTTGTTCGGAACAAAAAATAAATTTGCTCCATTCTGGAGTGCCGGTATCGGGTGGAATGTGCATAACGAGAAGTTCATGCAGAATCAAAATATCGTGAATAATCTTCGGATTAGAGGATCGTACGGAGAAACCGGATCTCAACAGTTTTCTTCCTATCAGGCGTTGTCAACCTTCCAGAGTTACACGGGAAAACGTTATATTATTTGGAATGGGGCAGAGTTGATGGGCTTAGGAAATGAGAAATTGAAATGGCAGGTTACCAGACAATTAAATGGTGGCGTTGAAGTTGGACTTTTCGACGGACGTTTGTCTGCATCTTTCGATATTTATAGTAAAAAAACGTCTAATTTGTTATCTCAAATGGATTTACCATTAGCGAATGGATTCAGCTCTTATGTGGATAACGTGGGAGAGGTAAAAAATACGGGCTACGAGGCAATGATTAGCGGGTATTTAATGCGTGATACGCACCGAAATATCATCTGGTCGATGACAGCAAAATTAGCTTACACGAAAAATGAAATTACCAAGCTTTCTGAAGCGATCAAACGGCAGAATGAGTTTTACAAGTCAAAAAATGTAGAGATCAATCAGTTATTATATGAAGGGTATGCACAGAATTCAATTTGGGCTGTTCCTTCCATGGGAATTGATCCGAGTACCGGATATGAAATTTTCTTGGATAAGAATGGGAATATCACGGATAAATGGAATCCATCTGATAAGCGTTATTTTGGAGTTGATGAGCCCAAATACAGGGGGAATATCAGTACTTACTTTGCATGGAAAGATCTTTCAGTGAATCTGTCATTTGCTTATCAATGGGGAGGACAGCAATATAACGAGACCTTGCTTAATAAGGTGGAGGTAACTAATGGGGAAATTGATAAGAATAATGTTGATCGTCGAGTGTTAAAAAAGAGATGGCAGTATATTGGAGATGTGAAACCTTACAAAGGATATGGTTCTGTGGAAACAAAAGCGACTTCTCGTTTTGTGATGGATGATAATGTATTTCAGTTTCAAAGTGCCAGTGTGGAGTATCGGTTACATTCAGATTTCCTGCGTGACAAGTGGAAAGTTGAAACAATCAGTATTGGGGCTAACATGTCGGATATATTCTATATTTCTTCCATCAAGCGTGAGAGAGGAACTTCTTACCCCTTTGCTCGCAGACTGGCTTTAACCCTTTCATTAATGTTTTAAATAATGGTATTATGAAAAAAGTTTTACTATATATCACGTTATTCGCAACTTTATCGCTAGCCTCTTGTAATGATTGGCTGGATGTAAAGCCGGAGACTCAAACTGATGAAAAAGAGATGTTCGAGTCGGTTTCTGGATTTAAGAATGCTTTGACTGCATGTTATATTAAATTGAATTCCAAGAATTTGTATGGTTTGCGTTTGACGATCACTGATATCGAATATATGGCACAACATTGGAGTTACGCGAAGAGTAATTATCGAGATGAAGAGGAACTTAAGGATTTCAAGTATGAAAACGATTATCCCAAAACATTAATGTCCACGATCTACGGGGAGATGTATAATACAATTGCCCAAGCAAATATTATATTACAGAATATTCTTGATCATAAAGAGGTTATTACGAACGAGGATATGCGTGCGATTGTAGAGGCCGAAGCGTTAACGATTCGGGCATTTTGTCACATGGAAATTTTACGTTTATTTGGACAGATGCCACAGAATGCTACTCAACAGGTGTCTTTACCGTATGCCAAGACTGTATCAACCGTGATAATCCCATATTATTCATTTAATGATTTCACGAATTTGATTCTAGCTGATTTAGATGCGGCTGAAACCCTATTTAAAGATCATGATCCGCTATTTAGTTATTCTTTCCAAGAATTAGATAATTTCTTCGATACGAAAAATTATAATGTGGAATTAGCAGACGAGTTTATGGGATTCAGACGTTTCCGTTTTAATTATTATGCAGTAAAAGCAATTCGGGCAAGATTATATATGTACGTGGGAAAGAAGACAGAGGCGTATACCGCAGCAAAGGAAATTATTGATGCCGTTGATAAGAATGGTAAAAAAGTTTTGGAATTGGCGGGAGCAGGCGATATTAACAATAGTAATTTTGCTTTACCTTCAGAATGTATTTTGGCTTTAAGTAATTACGAGATCGAGGATAATATTGGAGAGTTATTTAAGTCGGATAATACTTCTACCAAATTATATCTTACAGAGAATCAGTTTAATAATGATTTGTTTGCCGGACAATCGACAGCTGTGAATAACCGGGTTCAAGTATGGGATCGTACTCCTGATAATCAAGGGGCTATAAAACCTTTGCTAAAAAAGTACAATCAACCGTCCTCAACCACGAACACAGATATGGAGGTATTGGCTACGCGAAAACAGGTCGTTCCATTGATTCGTTTGTCAGAAATGTATCTGATTGCAATTGAAGCTGCCCCTACATTGAATGAGGCAAATGCTTTTTATATTCCTTACATGAAAGCGAGAAACGTGGACGCATCTCCTTTACAACAAGAACAGTTGATGACTGAGGTTATCCGAGAATATCGTAGAGAATTTTTTGGTGAAGGACAAATGTTTTATACTTATAAGCGTTTGGGGACAAAGAATATGTTATGGAAAACAGATCGGGAAGTTAGTGAACAAGACTATGTCGTGCCATTACCAAGTACAGAACTGACCGCAAATTAAAAGTAGAAAGTTATGAAAAAGATGAATAAATATATTTTATGGTTATTACCGGTTTTCGGATTATTCGCGTGTGAAGATGAGATGGGGGTGTATAATTCACCGGAGAATCGTTTGAATTTTATATACGAGCCGTACACGATGGCCGATACCGTGATTCCTTGTACATTCGTTTACGATGTTGAAACTCGGGTGTTCGATACCGTTTGGTTGGAAGTTGAAACGATGGGGTATGTCGAAGATCATGAACGTTCGTTTGCGTTGGAACAAGTGAAGAAAGGAGAGGGAGAACAAGCCGTGGCAGGGAAGCATTATATTGCTTTTGATGATCCGCTTGTTGCCGATTATTACAAGATTCCTGCGGGGAAAAATACCGTACGTTTCCCGATAATATTAAAACGTGATCCTTCATTAAAACAACAGGAGGTAACATTATGTGTTCAGATCAGTCACAATGAAAACTTTATTCCCGGATACGAGAAATATCAGAAGAAAATCATTCGGGTGGCAGATATATTGATGCAGCCGAAATACTGGGATTTTTATGCATCGTATTATTTCGCTGGAAAATATGGTAAAGTGAAACATCAGTTTATGATTGATGCCACGGCAGATTTAGGAATCAAGATGAACGATGACTTTTTCTATTCGTTGGTTGGTGATCCGAGTAGCGTTGATATGGGTATGACTGATTATTGGTTCTATTTTTTCACTCGGAAGTTGGCTGCTGAAAATGAGGCTAGAGCTGCCAGAGGTGAAGCCCCCCTTCGAGAGGCACCGGAATCCGGCGAAACGGAAGGTGCGTTAGTTAGATTTACCCGATATGAAAGATAATAATGACAAGTTATGAAAAAGAAAATATACAATATATTATCAGTTTGTTTGTTTGCATTACTTGTTTCGGCATGTTATGACGACAAGGGAAACTATGATTATCATGAAATCAGTACGATTAATACAGAAGGATTGGAAAAGAGTTATATGAAAACATCCTATCAGGATGTCCTTCATCTGGAACCAACCGTTACGGCAACGGGAGGGGAGAGTGATTTTGAATATCTATGGACGTTGAACCTGACGAAAGGGTCGGGTACGACTTCTAATAAAATAGAAATAATACTGGATACGATCGGAACAGATCGGGTACTGGATTTTCCGGTAAATATTAAACAAGGGTTTTATGACTTGACATTTCGGGTAACGAATAAGAGCAATAAGCTGGAAACGTATCAGGTGATGTCTTTGAGCGTGGTGACTAAATTTTCAGAAGGTTTCTACCTGTTGAAAGATATGGGAAATTCAACAGACGTGGATTTGCACGCTTCTGATAACAGTTTAGTGGATAATATTTTCTTGAAAATGGATGGGGAACATATGCCTGATGCGCCGGTTAGCTTAGGGTTAGATCCCGGATATTGTTTTGTTGATGAAACCACGGCAGAATACGTGATCACGAAGGCTTTAACTGTTTGCACGGAGAAGGATGTCCGGATTTCTAATATCGAGGATATGAGTACGATTTACACTCATAGTAATATGTTCCTTGGTGGTGAGGCTCCCGAAGAAAAGCCGTATTATGTGTGGCGAAATGCATACGGAGTAGGATATACTTCTGATAAAGGAGCTTACTTTTCTACACAGGCATCTCTTTGGAATTTGTTAGGGACGGGAAAGTTCGGATTTCCTGCCATGGTAAATGACGAAGAAGAAACAAAACCCAACCGGAACGGCGTGTTTGCATCTGCTTGTTTTTATTATTTAGATGAATTAAAAGGACGCTTTTTGTTTTTGGATTATAATGGTAGTTTACATACTTATAGTGATTTAGATGAGAATAATAAAGAAAAGCCAAACAAGCCCAATGGTATAACTCACCGTCTGAAATTCTTTGGAAAAAATTACATGGATATGACGAATACAGGGTATGCTTTGTTTGAAGATGAAAATACTGTAGGAAAACATTATATTTACCAGTTAGTGTTGGGAATGGATCCTTCTAACCCGATTGAAAAGGTAACTGAAGTTGCAGCTTCGTCTAAATTGAACGGGGCGAATCTGTTTGCAGTGAATGAGTTGACAGCTAAAGTAATGTATTTTGTAAACAATAATCAATTGTATATGTATGATCTGGTACAGAATACGGAAGAGTTACTTCGTCCGACGGATATGGCTACGGGAGAAGAGATTACCTATATTAGTAATCGTTACTGGTCAGGTTCTGATAATGCAGATAAAAACTTTGATTATTTGGTATTTGCTACTCATAAGGATGGAAAGTATAAAGTGTATTTATACGAGATTCTTGGAGGTAAGCCTTATGGTAAGCCGATGCGCGTGCTGGAAGGAGAGGGTAAAGTGGTGAAGATGCATTATGTCGATCCGTCTATGTCCATGACTAGTTATCAATATTTTCCTAATTCTTTTTAATGAATCGTTTTTCAAAGGAGATGTTTAAAGCGTCTCCTTTGAAATATATACCTCTTACAACATGAAAATCATAGATTGTATTGTATTGGGTGTGGTGTGTTTAGCATGTACACCTTCGGATTATTATACCCTTCAGGGTACCCTGCCCGAAAATAGTAAAGCCACTGAAGTTTATTTACTCTCGAAGGAAGGGAAAGGTGCTGATACTCTTGCAAAAAGTACGGTACGTGGGGATCGTACTTTTACATTAAAAGGTAAGGCGAAGAATCGTTTGCTTTATTTAAATATGGGAAACTATGGTGGAAGAGTTTATTTTTATTCAGAACCCGGAGAGTACCAGTTGAAAAAGATAGGTAATAATTATTTAGTCGAGACCGGGCAGGAAGGAATGCAATCCCGGTTAAACGCTCATCTCGAAAAGATCGAGAAGAACTCGACGGAAAGGTTCGATTTGCAAAAACGAATGGCAGAAACAAGGGATGAAGGGGATTTAGAGTCATTGGGACGAGAAAATGAACGATTATGGAAACAAGGGAACGATCTGCTATTGGATATGGTGACTGATTTCAGTAGTACTTCCGTGGCGGCCATGTTGGTACAGGATAATATGTGGATAATCAGTTATGATTTTAAATTATTCACACGAGCTGTGAAAGCGATGGGGGATGGACCTGATTCGGAAATAAGAAAGGAGATCATGGAAAAATATGAGGCGGCAAAGCAAAAACAATTAACGGGTAAAGCCCCGGATTTTACTTTGCCGGATCTAAAGGGGGAAAACGTAAAATTGTCGGATTACAAGGGGAAATATTTATTGATTGACTTTTGGGCTTCTTGGTGTAAACCATGTCGCATGAAGATTAAGGAGTTGAAAAAAGAATATGATCGTCTGCAAGAATTAGGGATTGAAGTGATTGCTATTTCCTGTGACAAGAAAAAGGAGGATTGGTTAAAAGCCGTGGAAGAGGATCAACCTATGTGGAAACAATTACGTGTTGATCAGGAGATAAACGGAAGTGATACAGCCGATGATTATAAGGTAGAATTTTTACCTACTCTATACTTGATTTCTCCGGATGGGATGGTTTTGGATACCAATCCGGGAATGGAGGAAATTGAGCGTGTTGTAAAAAATAATAGTGAAGCTTGATGCTATTATGAATATTGAATAGATATTTATAGAAATTGAATAACAAACATAAAATAGTTAATATGAAATATTTTGTTGTAATGATGTTTTTATTTATGACATCTGGAGTATTTGTTGCAAAAGATAATAATGTTTGTATCAAGATATTAGACGTAGATTGGATTCGTCTTAAAGGTGTTGAAGTGAAGATATACGAAGCAGGAAAAGGATGGCAGATTAGTTCAACTGATGAAAATGGAGATGCTTATTTTACTGTATCTCCAATAAATCATTGTGATGTATTTGTTCAAAATCCAACTCATTTTTTGGATCCCAAACCTAAAACAAGTTTTATTTTAGACCGCAATACTAAAATGCTTTATTTGACGATCACATTACCTGGTAAATGGCCAGGACAAGGATGATATGAGGGTGAATGTTGAATGAATATAAATTCTATAAAAAATGATCCAATGAAATTAATATTTTTACTTCTCTGTATGTTTTGCTGTTCCTTGATAATGGCTCAGAAATCGGTAAAACGTGACATTATGATCCGGGTTATGGATGAAGAAAATAATCCAATAGAACAGCCACATGTAGCTGTATATGATAGTTTGCATAACTTTTTATTTGAAGGAGAGGCTGAAACGACAGGACACGGTTCGATTCAAAAAATTTGGGTAGAGGATTATGGGAGATATTTTTTAATTTTTTCTAAAGACGGGTACGAGACCATATCGACGGAAGTTGAATTTAGAAATCGAATTATGAACTCATCTCCCGATGTTGTAATGAAAAGAGATTTAAATACAGCTCTTTCTCCCCGTGTTTGGTGGTATGTCTGCGTGGGAATTCTTGTCTTATTGGGTGGGGCATGGTTGATTCGGAAAAAGCGTTCTAAATAAAGATTGTTTTTTAGGAATATATTAATCAGTCACTAGGAGGCAAAGATTCTGAGAAAAAATTAGTTCTCTCCGGATGGGATGGTTTGACTTACGAATCCGAGAATGGAAAAAATTGAGAATGTTGTAAAAAATGATAAATCTAGCAATGAAATTCGTGTGTTTGTTAGGATTCCTATTAGGATTCTGTCCGCTGACGAGAGCTCTGCCACAGAATGCAGAACCAATAATAAAGATCGGTGTGTTTGATTTAGAAGGAAATCCTATTGATAAACCTAAGGTAATTGTATATGATAGCCTTCATCAGTTTGTAAAAGAAGAAGTTGTTAATAAAACTGATTTTAAAGGGCAGATTAAGAAAATAGAAATACAAAACTTTGGAACGTATTATCTCCAATTTAGTAAAGAAGGGTATGAACCAATCGAGGAAGTTCGTGTCACTTGGAAAAATGATATGGTGAATAGATCTCCAATTGTAAAGATGAAACTTTTAAATGCTAGTAAAAGTCTTTCGTGGATGTGGTGGGGGATAGGTGCAGTTATGCTACTTATGGCATTACAAGGGTATAAAATTTTTAGAAAGAAATGTTGTAAAAACACATGAATATAATTATGAAATTAATGTGCTTGTTAAGCTTTTTAGGAGAAGCTTGCGTGTAAGTAAGGGCCCAACAACATTTAGTAACAGGTAATAGGCTTAAATATTTTAATAACTTAAAACGCGAGAATTATGAATATCAATCAAATACTATTAATCAGTCACTATGAGGCAAAGCTACTAAGGAGAAATTGGTTATTCATTTTTCTCGTGTTTTTATTGATAGGTGGGAGTCTGGCGGCTCAATGGTTTATACAAGTGGACTTTCCTATTCATTTTCTGAATGCACTATCTTGTTCGATTCCTTTCGTGAGTGCTTTTCTTTTCAATTTTATTCAGGGAATTTTTATCCTCTTTATAGCGGGTGATTTTATCCGGAGAGATCGTTCTTTAGACTCTTTTGAATCGCTAAGCACACGTTCTCATGGGAATGGCGATTACGCAATGGGGAAATTACTGGCTGTTGTGGGGAGTTTCGTGGTGTTGAACGTGCTGGTCATTGTGATTACATGGGGGTTCCATCAATTTTCAATGCAATCATCTCCTGTTTTTTTCCCGTATGTATTTTATTTCATGACATTAACTCTCCCTTCTTTATTGTTTTTGGTCGGGATAACTTTGTGGATAACCGTCACGATAAAAATATGGCCCGTGGCGTTATTGTGCTTGATAGGATATATCTTTTTTAATGTTTTTGTTTTGACGGATTATTTATATGGCAGTTTGGACTATCTGGCGATTTCGATACCTAATGTGTTCTCGGATGCCACGGGAAAACACATGGGACTTTTTCCGTATGTGACTCAACGAATCGCATTTGCCATGTTAGGTATTGCCTTCATATTGCTATCTGTAGTTAGATTGAAACGTTTACCGAATAATCCCGGAAATAGACGATGGATACAATGGATGGGGGTTATTGTGCTGATTACAGGAATCTGGGTAGGAGGAACTTATTATTTCCATTTTGAAAAAGACCGACAGAAAAGACAGGAGTTTGTGAAATTGTACATGGAGTATGCAACACGGAAACGTGTGGAAATTATCCGTCAACATATCGAGTATAGCCAACATCGAACTCGGATGATCGTGAATGACACGCTGACTATTCGTAATCCCTACCGGGGAAAAATAGATGGATTTTTCCTTTTCCTGAATCCCGGATTATATGTTGATGGCATAACGACTGGAGAGACTAGCGTGAATTTCGATCGAAAAGATTTTGCCATATCATTACACCATTCTTTGGAGCCGGGAGAGGCGAAAGAGTTCGTGATTCGTTATGCCGGGGAAATTGACGAGAGTGTTTGTTATTTAGATATTCCGGATCAGGATTATTACGCGACACAATGGAGTATTAATATTTTGAGATACGGGAAACATACAGCTTTGGTTGATGATGAATACACGTTGTTAACTCCCGAATGTTTATGGTATCCGACTGTGGAGTTCCAGACATCTCCCGTGGCATTACAATTTGCCGACAGGTATTTTACGGATTACGTGTTAACCGTTATCCATGATCCAAGTTATACTGTTATATCTCAAGGGGAGGCTTCACAAACGGGGAATGGAACCCGTTTTGATCATGCTCACGCATTGCCGGGATTAACATTGTGCATGGGCAGGTATAATAAACGAGAGATTACGATTGACGATACTCGTTTTGAATTGTATTATTTTGATGAAAAAGGAGCCTTGTTCTCTTCGCTTGAGGCGACTAGAGAAGGGCTTGTGCAAGGAATTGGTGAGGCTAAAGCATATTTTGAAAAACTAACCGGAGAAGTTTATCCTTTTCATAAATTAGCTTTCATTGAAACCCCGGTTAGTTTTTGTGCTTATCGTGGCGAAAATAGGAAAAGGAGTGAACGGATTCAACCGGAATTAATCTTTAAACCGGAAAATTGTTGCGATCAATCAGATTATCTTCCCTTAAAGGAGTATGCGGATAAAAGAGAAAAAGCCGTTACCGGAAGTTCTAGAACAGAGATCGAAAGTGAGGCGATTCGTAATTTTTGTACGGCGAATGTAGGGGAAGAAATTAGCGTGTTGAGAAAAATGGCGTTGCCGGATTTTATTGCCGGGCAGCAAATTACACCGGAAATAATAAAGAATCCGGCTTCAATCCTTCCCATGTTTACTGATTTTAGCGATTACATTTATTCTGAAAATTTTCCGGGCATTAATCAAATTATGACAGGAATGCGAGCAAATAATCAAGTTGATATACAATGGGAATTATACAAGGTCGGAGAAATCGGTGAACATAAAGCGATACGGACTCTTTCTTCGCAAAGTTTACGAGATGTATTGAAAGGAACGGGAAAGTCTTGTGATTTAGATGCCATTTACAAGCTAAAAGCCGCTTATTTGAGAAAACAGATTAATATAAAAGTGAATCAGGATAGTTTTGCTGTTTTCATGAACAATTTCCGATCTAGGAATTCTTTTTCTCGCGTTACTTTCGAATGTCTGGCGGAAGAATTTGAACGTGAATTTAATTTCGATCTTGTTGAGGCAACACGCGAATTGTATGACCAACATGGACTTGCCGCGCTTCGAGTACAAGATATTGAACAATACACGGGGAAGGGAAATGAAGGGCCGATGCTTGCTTTCAGTGTATGGAATTCTTCAGACGTGAACGGAGTTATTTCCGCATACACGGATAAAGGCGATGGTTCAAGAGATTTGTTGAATGTAGGGGATTTTATGATCCGGGCCGGTGAATGTTCCCGGATTTGTTTCCCGTTACCTCATAGTGTAGGAGGTGTGATCTTGCAAACTAATTTGGCGCAGAATATCCCGGGTAATTATATTTACAATTTCATGGAATTTCCCCAGGAAGCGCTTGTTCATGCGGGACGGAAAAAGTTGGAACCCTCTTGCTTTTTACCGTCTTCAGGAGAGATTGTCGTGGACAATGAGGATCAAGGATTTCATGTTTTCGCTTCGGAGACGAAAGAATCCTTGTTAGGGAAATTATTACAGGATAAGATGATCGTGGAAGATAGTGGGGTCGATTTTCTGACCGACAATGCCCCGGGATGGGTTAGTTCTGTTTATATAGATGCTTACGGTTTTCCCGTACGGAGTTTTTTAGGTAAAAAGACGAAAAACAGCCAGGCCCGTGCGGAATGGAAAACGGAAATTCCGGAACAAGGAGAGTATGGGGTGTCTATATACAAGTTAGACCTGGATTTCAGGTACCAAAGGCAAGCTGATTCAGTGGCCTATTATTACACGTTGGAGCAAGGAGATTATCGTGCGGATATTGTGATGTCGTTTCTCCGAAATGGACTGCAAAACATTTATCTGTCAGACAATCTCGGACGAAAGGAAGAATATTCTTACCAGCAACAAATGCCTCAATGTGGTTGGATTCAAGTAGGTGTTCTCCCGCTAGTCAAGGGTAAAGTAAAACTAATTTTACATGATAAAGGAGCTTTCCCGGAACAATTGGTTTTTGCGGATGCGGTGAAGTGGGTGAAGAAGTCATGAATGTAGTAATAATCGAGAAGGCGAAAACACTAATATAGAGACGATAATAAATTCAGAATTTAAGTTCTTGCGTGAAGAAATCTAATTTGAATAAAAAGTTATAGGAAATCTAATGAAAATAGGATTATTATTTTTAATATTATTTTTCTTAGTCGTTTGTAGAGGAACGGGACAAATCTTACAAGGTTATATCAAAACATTGGAGGAGAAACCTGTTTCTCAAGCCCATGTTATTTTACTAAATTCAGATTTAAAGGTTGTTGCCCATGCTGTAAGTGGTGATGATGGTTTCTTTTTAATCCAAGCTGTGGAAAAGGGAATGTATAAATTGAAGATATCCTGTGTAGGATTCGAGATTTTACAACAAAATATTTTGATAGAGGGAAATCGAGGGGATTTAGGTGTGTTTAGAATGAAAGAAGGGATTACCTTGGATGAAGTGTCTGTGATAAAAGAAAAAAAACTTCTGACAACGGAAGTGGACAAAATCATATATGATGTAGAACGGGATTCAATGGCTAAAAATTCTGTTGCAATGCAAATATTAGAAAAACTTCCGTTTGTCGGCATTGATATGAAAACAAAGCAATTGCAAGTGATGGGAGGGACGAATTTCGTGATCACGATTAACGGGAAAAAGAATCTTTTTCTTTCGGAGGCAAATCAATACATGGCCCGACTGTTACAAGGAGATAAGATGAAACAAGTCGAATTAATCACCTCGCCACAAGGATAATACAGTGATAAGACTGCCGTGATTAATATCGTGACAAAGGGGAGTTTGCCGGATGGTATTGTCGGGAATATTATGATTGATTTCGGTAAAGACTTCATTAAACCGGATTTAGGGGTAACTTCAAAAATTGGGAAATTGGTGTATAACGTGAATTATCAACCGGGATACACCTATTATTCGGAGTTGACAGATAGAACGAAGGTAATAAATTATAGGAATGATACGATACACAGAACGGAATCGGAATTGGTAACCTTTGAATATGAATTTTGAATACAAGATTCCTGATAAACTTCAAATATGGTGTTCGGGAGAGGCGAAGTACACGTATTATTCTATCGCTAGAAGTAATTTTTCACTTTGGAATTTTAAATCAGCTGCGGGAGTTTATGCCACATTATTCAAAAAGGCAACTCTTGGAATTATTGGTAGTATTCGTCCTATGTCAACGTCTGTACAACATACAAAATTTGAATATCTCACAACCGCTACTTTGAGAGGAGAATATGCTTTTACTTCAAGGCTATCTTTTCTGGTTGATGTGGATAAGTTTTTATGGAAACATATTAACGTGGAAAACGTGAAAGAAACTGATTCGTTTTATTACCACAAAGACGAACAATGGCGAGGTAGGTGGGTGTCGTTTACATTGGTTTATAGTTTTGGACGCCTGAGTGACCGTGTAAGGAAAAGTGGTAGGGGAATAAAGAATGAAGATAGAGTGAAAGAACTATAAATCAAAGTATAAAATAGTCCATAATTTCAATCCATAAAGATTGTGTTAATTAGGAATATGGTGTAGTTTTGCACTTGAAATAAAGAATATAGAATAATTTATGACTTACCAAGACGCATTAGATTATCTCCGAATTGCAGAGAATGCCTATAATGTGCAGGCTTATTCTGAATCGGCTGAAATAGTTGAGAAACTTGCCTATTTCGCTGCTGATAGAGAAAGTGGACTTTCGCCACAACAACGTGTTGAAATTACTGAAGCTGTGAAACAAGCAATAGGTCGTTTTACTTTTTGTCCCGATGAATATATTTGGGAAAAGACATGTGGTCTTATAGATTTATTCAGATAGCAAATAAAGAATGAAGAGCGAATAAAGAAATAGGTATGTGGAGAGTTGAATTATAGATATAACAAGAAAGAAAGCACGTGTTTCAGTCTTTCACGCATGTAATGGTTGGCATTGTTTTTGTGCTTTTTCACGGTGTTCACGGAGATGTCCAGTAATTGGGAAATCTCTTCGTGTGATTTTCCGTGGAGGCTGAGTTGGTAGACTTCACGACAGGCAGGAGAGAGTTCGTTAAAGACTGTTTGGATCATTTGAAAGACTTCAGATTCAACGATGTTTTCCAAAAAGAATTCTTGATCGTCTTTTTCGAAAACAATTTTTTCGGCATATCGATTGGCTATGTTTCTACGGCGAATCGTGTCAACAGAGAAACTACGTACGATTTTGTATAGATAGGCTTTTATCGTGTTTTCTGTTTTAAATTCATGCCTTTTCTCCCACAAATTGAGAAAGGCATCCTGCACCACGTCTTCAATGGTGGCATCATCATCTACGTATTTTGCTGAAAAATAGCGCAAAGTCGCTACGTATTTGTTATATAAATAGCGGAAAGCTTTATCGCTGTCTTGTCCCCAGAAATCTGTTGTTAATTGACTTTCCATGCAAATGCAGTATCTTTAAACCAACGTTTAATAATAGCACAAATATAGGTTATTAATGATTATTTCCACCAGGAATGCGGTTTTTATTATTTATTTTATTCTCAGGATGAAAGGCTCTCTAATTAACATTTAGCCTTATCATAATGGAATCGACGCTTTTATGATTATTAAACGTTCGTTTTTTGATTTTTTCCAAAGGGGTTATTTTTTTCATTTCTTAGTGTGTTTAGCAATCCCTTGTTTTACATTTATGTGAGAAAAATCTTTTTATTCCAATCCGATTCTCATGTATTATCACTAAATTTGTCTGTTTAATATTAAGATTGATAACATTAAAAATTGGGAAAAATGAGAATTATTGTATCTGTAATTTTGTTGGCATTTATCACGATCAGTTGCGGTACGAACAAACGTGTTTACGCACCACCTTTTGAGGAAGAGGAGACAGAATCAGTGGTAGTGAAAGAGAATGTGCGGACCACGGCACAGAATCCCACAAAGAAAACTGAAAATACAAAGCCTGTTGTCTCTCGAGAAGAAAACGTGACCATGACTCATGGAGACGTGTTGAAACGATATAACGTGATTGTCGGTAGTTTTTCTAACGTGGATAACGCGGTGAGGTTACAGGCGAAGTTGAACGGGATGGGGTATCATAGTATTATCATGAAAAATAGTGCAGGGATGAGCCGGGTAAGTATTGCCGGGTTTGATGAAGAGGGGGCCGCTCGTGAAGAGTTGTTGAAAGTGCGTGAGCAATATCCGGAGTTTGCAGATGCATGGCTGCTGATTTCTAAACAATAGTAGGGATATTCGTAAAATATTAAAATTTAGAGGGTGTGTCAAATAATTGAAGTGTACCCCAAAAGTTAGACAAAAAACTTTTGGGGTGCACTTCAAATTTACATAACCCTCACTCTTTCTTGTAACTCTCTCATTTTCTGCATGAGTGCATCAAACTCTAAAGATTCACCATAAATGAAGAAACGCCTCATATCGGCATAATCATCTCGCCATGCCCCCATAGCCTCGACAAAGGTATGCCCATCGAACAGGTGCAGCGACTATTTGGTCATGTACGCATTGACACAACACTGCACTATGCCATTGTGAATCAAAACAATGTAAAGTTGGCGCATAAGGAGTATTTGGGATAATAACCGTGCTGATTTCTGCTTTAAAATTTGTACTTTTGCAGTCTAATATGGAACGCTAATAAAAGCACTATGGACTTGCAGAGAATCAATAAACATAAGCAATCGTTGGATGACATTTGCCATTATATCGAAGACGATAATGGAGCGGATAAAGTAGAAGTATGGTTTGCAAGAGAATTGCAGATTATATTGGGGTATGCAAGATGGGAGAATTTTCAAGTAGCATTGACTCGCGCTGTTGAATCATGTAAAGCACAGAATATCAACGTCGACGACCATTTTCGTGAGGTCACGAAAATGGTTACTTTGGGTAGCGGGGCTAAGCGTGAAATACAAGATTTCATGCTGACTCGTTATGCGTGCTATCTTGTCGCACAGAATGGCGACCCCAAGAAAGAAGAAATAGCTTTTGCACAAGGTTATTTTGCCGTACAAACTCGATGCGCAGAACTTATTGCGGAGCATATAGAACAATTGTCGCAACTTGAAACGAGAGATCGTCTGCGTTCTTCCGAAAAACAATTATCACGTAATATTTATGAATGCGGAGTGGATGATAAAGGTTTTGGACGCATTCGTTCTAAAGGTGATGGTGTGTTATTCGGTGGGCATACAACAGAAGATATGAAGAACCGGCTTGGCATTAAATCGACACGCCCATTAGCAGATTTTCTTCCAACTCTTACAATTGCAGCAAAAAACCTTGCCACAGAAATGACAAATTACAATGTCGAACAAAAAGACCTTTATGGTGAGCATAGTATAATTACCGAACATATGGACAACAATCGCAGCATCCGACAAATGCTCGGTCAGCGAGGCATACGCCCGGAAGAACTGCCAGCAGCTGAGGACATCAAGAAGGTAGAACGACGCGTTGTTTCCAATGAAAAGAAAATTGAGAAGTCTTCTTCAAAATTCCCTAAACTTAAACCTGAAGACAACGAATGAAATTAATTGACATTATAGAAGTATTCATTGCTGGAGGCAAGGCTTTCAGCATCTGAGTCTTCACCATCAAAACTATCATCTATTATCTATAGAATATTCATTAGTCATTCCACCTTTGAAATTTTGATGATTTTTCAAATGTAAAGATACAAAAGGGATTCAAATGAATGACGAATGATGAAGAATTTTTAGAATACTTCGGGTGGACGTGGTCTCTTTATAGTGTTTTTTCAAATCTTACCCAAGAATACGCTAAAACTCGTAAACTTGGGTAAGAAGTTTGTATTAAAATCGGATCTTCTTTTATTCCTATTTTATTTCAATTCCATGTTCGTCAAGCACCTTGACTTCATGAGGTAAAATACGTGATTCTCCTGTTGTATAGTCCTTTTGTATTTGGTAGGTAGTTGTTTTTTCGGGATGAACAACAAGCGTGTACATTCCGTTTTTCATCTCTTCTTTTGTTGGCGAGTACACGTCCTTGAAAATAATGTTCGAAATGTATAGGGTATCCCATGTCACGTGGAATGTAACGGAATCCCCTTTTTGGATGGGTTCTCTATTTGAGTATTTTATCTCCATAAGTTTTTTTTCGCTTACTATTTGAGTCGTAATGTTAACGGAATCTCCTTTTTGAATGGATGGTTTATCTTTATTTAAAGACATATTCGTGATTCCTATTTTCTTCAATTGATAGTATCCTCCTACGATGATACTGCAAAGTAAGACGATTAGTAGCGGTATAATGTATTTTTTCATGGCATTTTCTTTTTGTTTTTCTTCTTGTTTTTGCTTGAATTATTGCTGTGTTTATTGGGGGTAGGTATTTCTTTGTTTGTTGTTACTTCTTTTTGTTCTGTTTTATCCTCTTTTATTTCAACTCCATTTTCGTCAAGTACTTTAATTGTATGAGGTAAAGTATTTGGTTTCCATTCTGTGTATATTCTTGTTATCTGATATGTTGTAGTCTTCTGTGGTTTAACAACTAAGGTGAATTTTCTCTTATTCACTTCTTCCTTTGTTGGTGTATATACGTTCTCGAAAATGATAGTCGAAATATATTGAGGATCCCATTCTACAACGATTGTAACGGAATCCCCTTTTTGGATGGGTTTGGTAGTTGAGAACTTTATATTCATCAGTTGCCCTTGTTGTAGTTGTGCGCAGACGCTTGTGATCGTACAACTAAATAAGATTGTGAATAATAGTTTCATTTGTTTTTTCATAATGCTTGATATTTAAGTGTTAAGTTCATTTTTGAGAATTGAATTTATACTCGAATGAAATCGTGTAATATCTTTCGAAAAGCCTGTCCCAACTGTTGGAAATGAATTGATCTGAAACAGAGGTCTTGAAATTTGTATTCTTGTCGAGAATATTGAATGCATTAAGACTGATCAAGCCTTTGCGTTTCTTGAAAATACGGTAACCTAGCATGGCATTTAAAAGATGACTGTTGATTTTCGTGTTGGATACAGATGGGTTGTAATAGTCCATGATGTACCCAGATTCAAAATTCGCGTACTGCAAGAAATTCAAGAGAAGATGTACGGTTGCCTTATTTTGGATTCCCCGTTCTTTATATTTTTCACTATTTTGGTTCCAAAGATAGGATGTGCTGTTCGAGAGGTTCAATCGAATATGTCTGGAAAAGTTTGTTGCCAATTTTATATTAAATGTCCCTTTATGCTCTTGCTGTCTGACGAGTCTTCCTGCAACTTCGGATTGGGGATCTCTGAAGGTATAACCTACAATGGTTTCCAGTCGTCCCAAGTAGTTTATTTGTTTTTGTATGGAGGAGGATATCTTTAAGTCCCAATAATCGTTGCCATTGATCGGGGAGATGAGGGTTGAACCAGCTGGAAACTCATAGCTGTCATATTCGGGAAGTATCGTGTTATTCTTGAAGTATTGACGTTTGTACACGACATTGTCCGTGTAATATTTCAATCTGACTTCCGTGTTAAGTGATATTTGCTTTTTCACCGAGGATAAACGGTGTTTCATGCTGAAATTGTACTCTTTAACCGGATCTAAATCAGGATTCCCTGTTTGCGGAAACATAGGGTTCGAGATATTAAGTATGTTGCTAAAAAACTTTACGTGTGGGATTTGTTGCGAAATGCTGAATGTTAATGAAATGTTTCCACGCTTTTCACCTTCCCAAGTTATATTAATGAAGGGAGACCACGTGTTGAATGTTTTGCGAATAACGTATTTTTCCGGGATTCTTTCGTCGCGATTCATCGCGATATGATTGAATGTTATTCTCGATGTGATGCTTCTACCCGGAATTTTATGAATAAATTCCAAGCCGGAGGAAAGTGTTTGGGTATTCATTTCGTAATTTTCCGAGTAAATATCGTCTATAAGGCCTGTTTGTTTATCTACGGCTGTATTATTTATTTTGGCTTTTTTGTGTAGTGTTTCAATTTGTAACGAGATAGAATGTCCCGAGACGATGGATGTGTCAAACAGGTGCGTGACGTGTAGCGAGGACGAGAGGTCTGTGTGCGGAGAATTGTTTTTTACTCCTAAAGTAGTATGAGTTTCAAGTTCCGAGTTCATGATTTCCAAATCATGCGATTCTGTCCTTTTCGGTTTTTCATGATTTATTCCCAAGTTGATATGCATAAAGTTCTTTTTATTCAACTTGTAAGCAAAGTTTAAGTATGAACTTGAGTATGCATGATTTATTTCCGAATTTATTCTATTGTGCGTTGTCGTAAGGAGAGTCCCGTTTCGAAATGTTTCAGATTGGTTTACTCGTGACTGGTCGCTATCTTTAGACATAAACAATCCTGAAAAATGAGCCTTGATGTTAGGGGTTGAAGTATAATTACCATCTACAGCAACGTTGTATATTGTATTGGCTGATGTCTGTTTATTCTCGTTATTGGCAAGTTGCGACTCGAAATCTTCTGTGGGGAAATACGTGTTCTCCTTTCGGATAATGTATTGATTTTTGTCCTTTGAATAACTACCAGTTATTGAATAATGATCTCGCAGATAATTATTAAAATCACCAAATTCCCGAACTAATTTTCCTCTAATATACTCTTGCTTTCGTGGCATTTCATTCTTTAACACTTGGTTGTACCTGTCTTGTTGACCCATGAAATTTGATTTCATGGTATTTAATTGTGCTTGAAATCCTTCTTGAAATGTCCCTAATTTTCCGTTAAGATTGTATATCTTTGGGTCATTACCATTTTCGTGCTTGATATGATTTTGTCCACCTTCAAGTAATGCTTCGACCGTGAAATATCGGTTAAAGTCTTTTTTCGTCCGGATATTCATCACCGTGCTTTTTTGTTTTTTAAAAGAGGTTGCACTTTCAATCTCTTCATCATAAATATCGATTGACATCGCTTGATCAGCATCAATGGTATAGAGAGCCGTGATTTTGTCATCCCCAAAGATCAGTTTGCCATTTAAAAGGGTGTACTCTATGGGCTTCCCGTCCATTGAGACGCTACCATCCTGATTCACCTTAATACCTGGGATTTGGCGTAAGATCTCTATGATTGCATCTCCTTTTAGTGTTTTTACGGACCGGGCATAAATACGCGTGGTATCACCGAATTGCTTGTACATTTTTGCCCTGGCAGATACGGTAACCTCGTCAAGTTTTTGTATGTCAGGAGCCAACCAAACCTTCCCCATGTTCATAGTTTGATGATCTTTCGGGAGTACGAATTTACGAACTTTGTATCCTACACATGAAATCTCCACGCGTGTAGAAAAGTATTTAGGAGTTTCGAATTGGAATTTACCGTTTTTATCGGCTACCGTGAATTGAGTGAGTTTTCTGAATTTTTCTTCGGTGATTTGATAAATAACGGCTCCCGGCAAAGGTTCTTTCGTTATGGAGTCGACGATTATTCCAAAAAAGTGAATTTTGTTATCTGTTGTCGGCGTGTAGATTTGGCCTTGCGTAAGGGCACACCCCATGACCGAAAAACACATAATCATGATTAGTTTGAAAATTTTCATCGTTTAGCTGGTATAGGTTCTATTTGTATAACACGAAAATGTTAATATCGTACTATCCTAAACTTGAAAAAATGATATTTTATTTTTAACTAGTTTTGATGGGAAATTTGTTTAGTGTTGAGAATCATGTGTTTATATGTAAATTTAGGTTGAAGGGGGAGAAAGTAAGTTAGAGGGAACATGATAACTTACTCTTCGAGGTGGATGTCCGTAAGGTGTATTGAAAAGAGTATGAGGCCGGAGAATTTAGACCTCACACTCTTATTTTGTTAGAGCAATTCAAACCCGATAACATCGGAGTCATCATTGTCTTTTTCTTTTTTTTCTTCGATAATCTTTGGGTGGGGTTCAACTTGAATTTCCGAAAGATCGATGTTTTCCTGGTCTTCAATAGTTTCGGAATTGTCAATGTTAATCAATTCGCTTTCTAGGCCCTCATTCATGACCTTATTTCTTGCAGCTAATTTTTCTGCAAACGAGAAGTCTTCTTGAAGGGCACCGTTCTCGCAACGAAAAACTCGCCCGGGGAAATGTTCTATCAAATCGTATTGGTGAGTGGCAATAACGACCGTTTTACCACTGTCACATATATCTTTCAGTAATTCGATCAGTCGGTAGGAAGTTTCCGGATCGATGTTCCCGGTAGGCTCGTCAGCCAGGATGATAGGAGGGGCGTTTAGTAATGCTCGGGCAAGTACGATGCGTTGTTGTTCTCCTCCGGACAATTGGTGTGGGAATTTATCCCGTTTGTCTGGAAGTTCTACTTTATCCAACACTTCGTTTATCCTTTCTTTGATCGCTTTTTTGTCTCTCCATCCCGTGGCTTTCAGAACGAATTCCAAGTTCGCGTAAACATTCCGGTCTGTCAGTAATTTAAAATCCTGGAACACGATCCCGCATTTGCGTCGCAAGTAAGCAATTTGTGATTTCTTGATCTTGCTCAATTGGTAACCGGCAACTTCTCCTTTACCGTAAGCAAGGGGAAGTTCTGCATATAATGTTTTGAGCAAAGATGTTTTTCCACTCCCGACTTTACCGATCAGGTAAACGAATTCGCCTTCCTTGATCTCCAGAGATACATCTTTGAGAATCGTGTTTTTTTGCTGCCGAATAACGGCGCTTTCCAGTTTTATAATTGCTTCCACCTTATTAATTTTAGATTTAATGATTGTAGATTGCAGATTCCAACCGCACAGGGCCAACGTTTTTGTAATCACTGAATCTTTTCAATTCTCCATTTATAGCTCCTTTAGTCCTTTGATGTTTGCTTCCGGATCGGTGGCGTTGAACACGAAACTACCTGCTACAAGGGCATCGGCACCGGCATTTACCAAGCGTTTCCCGGTTTCGAAATTGACCCCGCCATCAATCTCTATGAGGGTATGGGAATTTGATTCTATGATGAGTTTTTTCAGTTTATCGACTTTGTTGATGGTCTGTTCAATGAATGACTGTCCTCCGAATCCCGGGTTCACACTCATTAATAGAACGACATCAATGTCCTTGATAATATCTTCTAACAGAGAAACAGGGGTATGCGGATTCAGTGAAACCCCGGCTTTCATGCCTTGTGCTTTTATTTGTTGGATCGTACGGTGTAAGTGAGTACATGCCTCGTAATGTACGGTTAAGATATCTGCTCCGGCTTTATGAAAAGCCTCCACGTAACGTTCCGGCTGCACGATCATCAAATGCACATCCAGTGGTTTGGTGGCCATTTTCTTTATTTGGGAAACAACCGGGAGCCCGTAAGATATATTAGGGACAAATACTCCATCCATGATATCCAAGTGGAACCAATCAGCTTGGCTCCGGTTTACCATTTCAATATCTTTTGATAGATGCAGAAAATCTGCAGATAATAGCGAGGGAGAAACAATAACGCTCATTTCTAAGAGTTTAAAATTTGGAATTTAAATTATTTGTACCAGCTAGCGTACATGGAGTAAGAATTTACAATTCTTTCCACTTCATCGCGTAAGAGCTCCGGCCCCATTTGTTTTAATTTTTTTGCAGGAGTCCCCGCATATACCCAGCCGGATTCAACAACGGTGCCTTTCGTCACCACGCTACCGGCTGCCACGATGGAGTTACTTTCGATGACAGCATTGTCAAGGACAATAGCACCCATGCCAATCAGTACATTATCATGAATCGTACATCCATGAACCACGGCATTGTGGGCGATAGAAACGTTATTTCCGATATTGGTAGGGGATTTTTGATAGGTCGCGTGTATCGTTGCGTTATCCTGAATATTTACTTTGTTACCGATTTTAATATAGTGTACATCACCTCTCAGTACAGCCCCGTACCATATACTGCAATCGTCACCCATCTCCACGTCGCCAATAACAGCGGCATTTTCAGCTAAAAAACAATTCTTACCGAATTTCGGCGTGTGTCCATTTAATTCTCTGATTATAGCCATAATATAATTGAAAATTGAGAGTTGAAAATTGAATTTTGTGTTCCATTTTCAACTTTCCGGTTTGTAAACTAATTTAACGTGTCGAAATTACGAAATATATAGCAGAAAACAAGAGTGGATGGTCTTTTTAAAGATTTCCGCTTGGAGACTGGAAAAATTTCTCTGATTTTTTTTGCTTTTAGAAAAAAGGTGTTACTTTTGCATCGCAGTTGGGAATAACCCACGCTTGAGTTCTTAAATGGAATGATAAATGCGAAAATAGCTCAGTTGGTAGAGCATAACCTTGCCAAGGTTAGGGTCGCGGGTTCGAGTCC
>OLIS01000759.1_pt1 | contig 25147 bp, 30 predicted proteins | sample 1601351 | NCBI WGS metagenome assembly OLIS01 (sample SAMEA2452122, study PRJEB22498) | human gut metagenome | biome: human feces; feature: human gut; material: feces | place: Australia | collected 2012
CCACAGAAGAGACAGGGTATGGTTTATTGCCAACCGTTCAGACGCAGGGATTGAAGATTTGCAACAAGAACGGGAAGACGGAGTTTTTCCCAGTAGAATTGCTACCGACACCGATGGCGCAGGATTACCGGAGACGGGGGCCGAACAGCGAGCAGCAGGGATTACCGGAAATGGCTTACAACGGGATGTTGCCAACTCCCAACGCGTCAGAAGCAACGAAGTACTCGAAAACTTACAACCCGAACAGCCAGATGGGAAAGGGATTACACTCGTTAGCAGTGAACGGTTTGCTGCCAACACCGAAAGTACAGGAATCAAGGGGGAACGTGACAAAGGACAGGGGAAAATTCAATTTAACAGACGAGATTTGCAAAGTGTTCGACCTAGCTGGCAAAACTTCCCTACAACTGAACCCGCTATTCGTAGAGGAGATGATGGGATTTCCGCAAGACTATCTGGTATTACCTTTTCAAGATGGCGACAAGAATCGATAAAGGCTCTAGGTAATTCAATGGTCCCGCAAGTAGTACTCGAGATTTTTAAAGCGATAGAAAGCGTGGAGAGTTCCGTACGATAAAACAGAGAAAAAAATGAGAGCGTTAAGTGACAAGATATTTAATTCAATATGCCTTCTTCGAAAAATGGAGAAAATGGCGTTACAATACTCCCCGGATGGTTTTCACGTGGCGTTCAGTGGAGGAAAAGATTCCCAGGTAATTCACGAATTGTGCAGGATGGCACACGTGAAATTCAAGGCGTACTTTTACCAAACCTCGGTTGATCCACCGGAACTGCTGCGGTTTATCCGAACCAACTACCCTGGTGTTGCATGGTTAAAACCGGAGAAAACCATGTTCCAGCTCATCCTGCAAAAGAAGATGTTGCCCCTCCGGAATCGCCGGTATTGTTGCGAGGTTATAAAGGAGCGTAGGGGATTAAACGAGATCGTCGTGATTGGAATCCGGAAGGAAGAGAGTAAGCGCAGGGCGAAAAGGAAGGTGTTCACGAACGATTGCAAGCTCGGTTGTGACAAGCCGTTGCTTTCAATTATTCTTGATTGGACGACCTCTGACGTTTTCGAGTTCCTTGAAAAAAGACATTTGCCAGTTAGTGAGTTGTACAAGAAAATGGATCGAATCGGCTGCATAGGTTGCCCGATGAATCGCAAAAGTCAAAGGAAAGAGTTACGAATGTTTCCCAATCACCGAAAAGCGTACGTGAACACGATAGAAAAATTACGTGAAGAATCCGGGAAATACCTAGAATTCGATTCGGCGGAAGATGCTTTTAACTGGTGGTGTTCCGGGATAAGCAAGAAAAAATATCTGGCGGATAAAAAGCAGTTGAAATTCCCGTACTGGGATGAAGTGGCATTGGCCGAGATAATTTGAATTATGGTATACACGCATAAACACGCGAGCGTGAACCTTGAAAGTATTTACAAAGAAGAACAGATCACGATTGAATAATAAAACAAGGAATGAACATGAAAGCAGAAGATTTAGTAAATAACAATTCCCTGACCAATGTAGAGGTTACTGGCGGGGACACGGTAGTGTGCACGGGAATAGCACTAACGGCTATAAACATGGCGAGAATGGAAGAACGGGAAAACGTGTTAAGATGGATTAGCGTTAAAGAGCGATTACCGGAATTAAACGAGAACGTGTTATTGTTAATGGAAGGCGTTCCCGTGATTGGTTTGGGAGAAAACGTTAAAGATGAAAGTTTAAATATCACGCATTGGATGCCAATACCGGAACTAAAAGAATAGATCATGAAAACGTTATATCACGATTTACTTCACCGTTACGGGCTGGAAGAATTGATTCCCGTTTTTTACGAAACGCCGAGACAAAAGCTTAACACGGGTAAGCCTGTTATCCAAAAAACACGTGAAAAACCCGTGAAGCCGTGGATGGGAAAAAAGAAGTTGAGCAGGAAACAGCGTAAAACATTAAAGAAACAATCATGAAATATTTACACATTCACAAGTTGCTATGGTTTTTAATCGTGGTAGCTTTCACCATTTTTGAGGACATATTGATCTTGATACTTTGGGTGTTGTGCTTTACGTGGAATTTTAAACCAGAGAAAAACTTTTGGAGCAAATACCACAGTGCAAAATACGAATTTGAAAATCGATGGGGTGGTTACACGTACAATGATGCTAACATTTGGCAAACGATAATACGAAGGTACAAGAGAACTTTTGATATGAAAAATCATTTATAATTTGAATCATGGAATTAAATAAATTAAGAGACAAGGCTTACAAGATAGCACGTGAGCACGGTTTTCACGATGAAGAGCATAGCGACCAGCACATGTTAATGCTGGTCATATCAGAGCTGTGCGAGGCCGTGGAAGCCGACAGGAAAGGTTGGCACGCTATTCCAAGAGATAAAGAGAACACGTTCTTCGATCCAAAAATATTTCAGGTGGATAGCGTTTACTTCGTTTACATGTTCAACGAGTTCGTTAAAGACAGGATGGAAGACGAGCTTGCTGACGCTTGCATACGACTACTAGACCTCGCCGGACTTCGGAATCTAAACCTTAACAGGTTTGCTCTTGTCAACGTGGTATCGAGTAAGAAGACGTTCACGGAGAACGTTTACGCGATAATAAAAGACATCATGAATTACAAGTACTCGCTGGAAGAGCAAGTGAATTACGCCATTACTCAAATCTTCGCCCTGTCAAGGATACTTGATATAGACCTTTTATGGTTCATCGAGCATAAAATGATATATAACGAGAAGAGAGAGTACAAGCACGATAAAAAGTACTGAGCATGGACACGAAACTAACAGTTGACGAGATAGAGCTTGCTATCGTGAATAGCACTCTATTCAACAAGAGAAGAGATATAATCGTCCCCAATGTTTCATGGGGACTACTTAATCACGAGGCGGACATGGTTATCATGACGCCATCCGGGTACCTCACGGAAATAGAGATAAAACGTTCGTGGGAGGATTTCAAGGCGGACTTCAAGAAAGGACACAAGCACGATGACGAGAGAATTAGTAAGTTGTATTACAGTGTTCCCGAATCAATTCAAGGAGACGTGATACAGTTTCTTAACGAGAAGTTTGATAACTGGCTTAATATACCGTGCGGGGTATTGTCTTTTACCGATAGAGGTTCGATAGCTTGTATAAAAGATTGCCCTCCTTCACGTGGCAGGAAACTATTCCTAGAAGAGCAATTAACCATTGCACGCTTGGGATGTTTAAGGATTTGGAACTTGAAACAAAAACTAATAGATCATGAGCAAAGGAGTAATTTTTAAATATATTGATAGGAACGGTGATGTGGTGAAAGCTGTAGCATTGCACAGTGATCAGAAACCAGAGTTTTCAAATTACAGGAAAGTATTTCTTAGAATACTGAATGATGATGATACTTTCAAGAAAACAGAAGAAGGTAAAAACATTATAGCTGTAAAAAACGGTTCTGATTTAATACAGGTAGGATTTTGGGATTAAATAATAGATAATCATGAAAGTTGTAGAAATAGACGAGCTCGCTAGTGTTTGCGGTTACTTCACGACCGAGACGGACGCCAACAATCACTACGGGTGTAACCATCCCGATCAGGAGGAGTTCGAGATGATGTACCGGAACGAGGATGGTTACACCAGCAGGATTGGTAGAGGCACGAGGATAAAACAGGGCATGTGCTATTCTTGGTCTTGTCCCTTAGCGACAGAATGCGATTTACAAGACTTGAAAGAGCACGACCTGGAACGTTACGAGTGCTGGAAAGACTGTAAATATGATCCTAGCGAGGCCGGGGCTGATCTAGTTCTGGTGTGTGATGAAGAACTTGTAAAGAAATTAGAACACTAACTACATGAACAAGGAAGATATTCAAAAAGCCATTTTTGCTTTCAGGTTCACTTGCAAGTATAATAGCATCCTGAAAAAATTGGATGGTACTTCGGAGGTGTACGAGTGTTTCGCTCATGATAGCGAGAAAAGAGGATACCGGTGCGATGGAACTTGCAAGAGATTAAAGAGATTTATCCAGATATTGAAAGAACCAAAATAATGAAATAGAAAACAATTTGAATCATGATTAGAGCAAGATTTTACATTAAATTCGAGGACTGTGACTGTGATTACCGTCCGGTGAAATGGCCGATCAAATACCCGTACTAGTGCACGGGTGAAAGTGCCGATTCGTTCACGCTAGTTGCTTATGCTGACAAAGAGGCGCAAATCAAAGAGCTTTGGCCGGAAGCGTATGACATCGATAGTAACGAGGTAGACAAGGTTGAATTTACAAGCAGGTTCCCACGACCTCAATGGTATAAAGAATAGTAATCATGACAGAGGCAAGATGTGGAATAGAGAGACATACACGAAAATAGTGACCTGCCCCCGTTGCGGGGGTGAAGGTTACACGGAAAAATGGAATGATCGGGAACGAGAATATGATCGTGAGATATGTGTCACGTGTGAAGGTTCGAGAGTGTTGAGAAAGGTTGTAACGGTTGAATACATGAGAGTTGAAAATGAAACCAGTCAACGAGGTGATTAGCGAGTTTTTGAGTTACCAGGACGTGAACGCTTTGAGTCGTAACGAGTACAAATGCGTGGTGAACTACTTTACCCGTTGGGTCGTGATGAATGGACTTGATTTCTGGCAGTTGAAAAGATCGGATATACTCCGGTATAAATCGGACATGTTGAAAAAGCGTATGTCCGTGTACACGATCGGGTTGTACCTTACCGTGGTCCGGAAGTTATTCGAGTTCCTCTCGCTTGAAGGGTATTACGATGATAATATCGCCCTGGGCGTGAAGTCTCCCAAGAAAGACACGGAATACAGGAAGGGGTACTTGTCAACGGATCAAGTCAAGGAGTTGCTCGGGAAGATAAACAGGGAATCGATAGTTGGGAAGAGGGATTACGCCATAATCTCCCTGATGGTTCGAACCGGGGTTAGGCGAGTGGAGGTGTGCAGGATGAAGGTCGGGGACATAACGAGTGGGGAACACACGTTGATCAGTTTGCAAAGAAAGGGAAAAGTTGACAAGAGCTGCAGGATCGGGGTTACTGACAAGGTACTAGATGCTATTCACGATTACCTGGTTTGTCGTGGTGAGATGACAGAAGATAGCCCCTTGTTTGTCACGCACAAGAACGGGTACGCTAGTCAGGGGATCAGTGATTTTATGATTTCAAAGATGGTCAAGAGGTACCTGCGTGTTATCGGGCTGGACGATAAGTGTTACACCTGTCACTCTCTCCGTCACACTGCGGCGATTCTTTCCTTGAAAGCCGGGGCGAGCATTTACGACGTTCAGCAGATGTTAGGACACACGAGCATAGAAACCACGAGAATCTATTTAAGGGCGATAGACGCCGAGAAACGGATGGATAATGCAGCGATACGACGGTTGGATGAATTGTTTTGAGAGCGGGTAAAAACGATTAAAAACGGGGTAATTCCCGTTATAAAACGAGTGAATGGTTATTAAAGATATAATTTTATGTAGATTTAAAAAGTGTTAAAATGAAAAAGTATATAGATGAAATCTATCAGAAGAAACCAGTTTTTAACTCGCTAGGGGGTAGGGGGGTAAAAAACTTTTTGGGTTCATTTGCTAAGACCCCATTCCATCCTTCCGTGCACGCGTGCAAAATCGAGAGTTTTCGAGAAAGGGGGTAGCATGGCAGGAAGGAAACCAATATCAAACGAGTTGAAAGTGTTGAAGGGAACGGATCAGCCTTGCCGGATGAGGGAGGAAGTTCGATACCAAAAAATTACTAAAATTCCCAAGGCCCCGGGGTACTTTAACGCTTACTCCAAAAAGATTTACAAGATCACGGCGGAACAACTAGCGGAAAAGGGGATTTTGGACGTGGTGAATATCAACGCCGTGATCATGTACGCCGGGGAAATGGGCAAATACATGGAAGCGCAAGACCAGTTGGCGGAGGAGGGAAGAATATTGACCGAGTACACGAAATTCGGGGAGAAAAAATACCGGAACCCTCTTGACAAGATGGCGAGCGAGTATTATTCAAACGCTGTCCGGTTAGCGTGCGAGCTGGGAATCACTCCCGCCTCGGCAAGCAAGGTGAAGGAGAAACCTAGAGAGGAAAAAGACGATTTTGACATGATAAACGAGATGTAGTATGGGAAGAGGAAAAGAATATATCAAAAAGATGCAGAAGTATATCGCCGATGTCGAGTCGGGAGAGCGTGATGCGGGTGAACTGGAAAGGCTGGCGGTTCGGAGACACCTTGATGACTTGAAATTTTCAGTGGAACGAGGTATATACTGGGATGAAAAAGCGGCCATGAAAGCGCTGTCTTTCTTTACCCTGTTACGACATTATCAGGGGGAATGGGCTGGTAAAGAGTTAATACTGGAAGGGTGGCAGTGTTTCATAGTAGGCTCCCTTTTCGGTTGGAAAAAGAAGGGGGGAGTGCGGCGTTTCAACACGGCTTACGTCGAGGTGAGCCGGAAAAACGGGAAAACGTTGCTAGCCGCTGGAATCGGCTTGTACCTTCTTTACCTTGACGACGAGCAGGGGGCACAGGTGTTCAGCGCGGCCGTTGACAAGGAACAGGCGAAAGTCTGCTGGGATGCTGCCGTTGCCATGATAGAGCAATCCCAACCGTTATTGAAACGAACGATGTTAAGCAAGAAAGCGATAGCGGTGGAAAGCTCTCGATCCACGTTCAAGCCCTTGTCGAAGGACACGAAGAATAAAGACGGGTTTAACCCGCACGGGGCGATCATCGACGAGTTTCACAAGTGGCCCTCCCTCGAGATTTACGACGTGATCCGGTCCGGTATGGGAGCGAGACGGCAGCCACTTATTTTCATTATCACGACGGCCGGGTTAAACCTCTCGTTGCCGTGCTTCGGGGTTCGTAAGGTAAACGTGGAGATATTGAAAGGGGCGAAAGTGCAGGTAGACCGATTCGTTATGATATTCTCGATGGACGAGGGTGATGACTGGAAGGATTCGAGTAAATGGGGGAAGGCGATCCCCAACCTTGGTATTTCCGTGAAACCCGAGTTCATGGAAAGCGAGTTCACGGCCGTGTTAAACGATCCATCGAAAGAGCTGGAGTTCAAAACGAAGAACTTGAACATGTGGGTGGATGCCCCGACCGTTTGGATACCGGACGAGGTGATTCAGGCGAACAATTTCGGGACGAGGGACGAGGACTTGTCGGGGAAAGAGTGTTACGCCGGGTTGGACTTGGCCAGTACTGATGACATAACGGCTCTCGCCTTGTTCTTCCCCGCTCTGCCGCATCCCGTTTTGCGTTTATTCTTCTGGGTTCCGGAGGCGAAAATAAAACAGAAAGCAGACCGGGTGGATTACAGGCTTTGGGTACAACAAGGTTTCATCACGGTAACGGAGGGTGATGTCGTTGACACGGATTATCTTAGCAAGGATATTGAAAGGATATTTCACCTTTACCGGGTGAAAAACTTGACGTATGACCCGTGGATGGCGACGAACGGGGTTATCCAGCACCTTGAAAAGGTAGGTTACTACAACATCCTTGACCCGATAGCGCAAACCATAACGTACCTGTCGGAACCCACGAAGGATTTACAGAAAAGGTTACAACGCCGGGAACTGGACTTGATGAACAACCCGGTGTTGCGCTGGATGTTCCGGAACGTGGCGATCTACACGGACCCGAACTTGAATATTCGCTTGAACAAGGCGAAATCTACCGAGAAAATTGACGGCTGTGCCGCTTCCGTGAACGCTATCGCCGGGTACATCTCGAAGACGGCCAACACGAGAGAGGCTTACGCCGGGGGACGTGAAATAAAAGTGATATAACATGGATAAAATACCTGACAGCGTGTTGAAATTAATGACGAAAGAGGGTTTTATGGAACTTTTTTGGGAACAAGTTGCCTCGGGCATGACTTATCGCAAGGCATACGAGGAAGTGGAACGTGAACACGAGAACGTGTTTAGAAAACGCAGATACTCGAATTTTGAAAGTTTCAAGAGGGTTTTATACCGGAGAAAATAAAAAATTGGAGATGAAATTTGAAATTAAGGATAATAGTTGTACGTTTGTGACATCTCAGACCAAGAGATGTGTTTATAACAATAAAGATAATGATGGCATATTTTTGTGCTGTTTTGATCGCTATTATCCACAAAGATATAAGCCGTTCAAATTCCTGCTGCTGTCACATCTTTATGTTGTAACAGTCTCTTGGTCGAGAAAGGAAGGCGAACGGCTTTCTTTTTTATATTCAAATTTCATCAGCATGACCAAGAGAATGAAATTTGCAGCTAACGCACAAGGTGCGATTAAATGCACGTGTCCCCACGAAACGGGTGGTTCTTTAGTTTCAATCAGAAACAATCAAGTTGTAACAACTTCTTTGCAGGTTGCTAAATTTTTCAGAAAAAATCATTTTGATGTTTTGAGAGCTATTAGAGAGATTGAATGTAGCGATAATTTTCAAGAATGTAATTTTGCTTTTTCGTTTTATTTCAGAGACTTACCTAATAATGCGGTAAAAAAAGAGCCGATGTATTACCTCACTCGTGACGGTTTTACATTTTTAGCAATGGGCTTTACCGGAAAGATAGCTGCAAAATTCAAAGAGGAGTATATTAATGCCTTTAATGAAATGGAAAGAGCTATATCAAAGAATGCTGGAGAGGGTGAAATATTGAAACTTCTCAAAACGATACTTGATGATAACAAGAAAAGAGCGAATGTTCACGGGAAAGAGATGCAAGAACGTTATGGCGTAAAACCGGGAGGAGAAATTATACCTCCTTTTTTGATAGAAGGAGCCACGTTACAAGAGAATCTACGGAATGTTCTTGCCATTGTAAACAATAACACGTTGGAGGCTCAATTTTATTGGGCGGACAGGGTGAATACGAGAAAGAAGTTGGAAAACTTACAACAGGCTGTTGATGAGTTTACAAGAAAGGTAAAAAAAATTGAGGATGAAATTTGAAATTATGGATAATAGTTGTACGTTTGTGACGAAACTTCGCCAAAGTTTTGACATAACAATTTCAGTTAGTGGTATTTTTTATACCCTAGTAATTGCTATTATCTATAAAGATATAGCCGTTGGTTTCCCTTCACGGGCTGCTGCTGAAATATGTTGTAGTCGGGACTTTGGCGAGTTTTGGGAAGCTGACGGCTTCTTTATTAATCAAATTTCGTCGAATATGCCAAAGTCCCACGAGATTTGTGAAGGTGTGAAGTATAGTACCACCAGAACACGTATACCCCAACGAAACGAGGGTAAATTACTTTCCGAAATTAAAGAGTTGCAAAAGCAACTGAAACAAATGACACGAAAATTCGAGATCGAGAAAGATTGCAAGAATCAAGCTTATTACTGGATTTTAGGTTCTGGTAACTTTAAGCGATTTGTCGAGTATTGCAAGAAACATCCCGCCAACCTCGATTATCACGGGGCGCATCTTGCTCAACTTTATCTTGATTCATTAACTAACAAAAAATACTGACATGAACGAGTTGATAAAAATCACAGAAAATAACGGTAGGAGAGCTGTTAGTGCGAGAGAATTGCACGAGTTTTTAGAGAGCAAACAAGACTTTTCAACATGGATTAAAAACCGCATAGAGAAGTATGATTTAGTTGAAAATGTGGATTATATTGCAGCTCCACAAATTTATGGAACTGCAAATGGAGGGCATTCGACAAGAATTGAATATGTTTTATCCGTTGACGCAGCCAAAGAATTATCAATGGTTGAAGGAAACAGAAAAGGTAAACAGGCTCGTAAATATTTCCTTGAGATAGAGAAGAGTTGGAAGGAACAACAAAAATCTTTAACACAACTTGACATTCTTGCGCAGTCAATTGCGGTTTTGCAAGAACAGGAGAGAAGATTGAGGGATGTCGAGGAAAATCAAAAGAGTATCGAGGAGAAAGTGGCGGTTATCGAGGCGAAGACTCGAACCCGCCCGGATTATTTTACCGTTGTTGGTTACGCCATGTTGAATGAGATAGACGTGAATATAAAGCTCGCGAGCTCGATAGGGAGGAAAGCCGCAAGTTTGTGTAAAAAGAGAGGGATACCGACAGAGGAGATTCCCGATCCCCGTTTTGGAAGGGTGAAAACGTACCCGGAATCAATATTGAGGGAAGTGTTTGACCAACCATTGACTCGAAGTGTAGTTAAATTCTAGAAAAATGGATAATTTTTACTAAAAATATTGCCCCGTTATCATGCGCGATAGCGGGGCAATTCATCAAAATAATTGAAGTATTTAGAACCTCACGGTACTTAATTCGTTAGCTAACGAGTGAATGCCATCCATTATCTTTTCTTTTTGCTCCTCGGAAATATAGGTGTTTCCTTGCTTGTATTGTCTTAGAAGAGATGGATTAATCCCGATCAATTTTGCGAGGGCAGACACGTTAAAGATATTATATTTCAGAAAGAAACCGGATAAATCGTATCGATATTCGATGTCTAAATTTCCATCACCTAGTTCTCCCGTGTTTCGTCCTGTATCTTGGCAAAATTCAACTGTTTCTTGAATGGCAGACAATAAATCTTCTTTAGCCTCGTCAACGGTATTCCCGAATCCGGTGATTCCATCGATTGAAGGCAGATAAATACCGTATTTCCCTTCCGGTGTTTTTTCGATGATAGCGACTACTTTTTTCATGTTAAAGATTTAAATGTTATATCAAAATAGGCAGGGCTATTTAAGCCCCGCCATTCTCAAGATTGAATTTAAAGTACCCTTGGGTACCTCTTCACTCTGGTGCTTTCCAACCGGTATCGGTCTCTCGTTTGGTTTGTCCGGGTGAACATACATGTGATGTTTTCCCGTCCTCACGATTTTCCAACCTTGTTTCTCTAGCAACCTGTACAGTTCTGAATACTTCATTATCTAAAGAACTTATTTTGATATTGCAAATATATAACATATTTGCAATATATCAAAGTGATTGAATAAAAAAATACCGGGTGCCGTGATAAAATTCATGTTTTTTACGTGTTAAAAATCAGTGTGTTATATGTAATTTTAGAATAAAATATGAAAAAGGGAGACAGTGTCACCTTGATTCCCTTGTACGATTCGAGGAATTTTGTAGGAAAAAGAAACGCCATGAAGTTACTCGATCGTGCATTGAATAAAATAGGCTACACCAGGAGCGTGAATGTCGAGCAAAAAGGTTCGGCAAAAGAGGCGGCGACTTCCGCGATCCCTTCCGTGCGGGTGAATAACGATACAGCTTTAAAATTCACCGCCGTGTTCGCCGCTATCCGTTTGCGTAGCGAGAACCTGGCATCGCTACCCAAACGTGTATCGATAGAAACGAGTAGCGGGATGATCGTGGATACCAAACACCCGGCGAGTATCGTGATCCGCGAGAAACCCAACGGGTACATGAACACTTTCACGTTCTGGGAGTACTTGAACGCTTGTCTTGATGGCTGGGGGAACGCTTTCCGCCATCACGAATCTTCATCACACTCATCACGTAGGCATTAGCAAAAGAACCTACGATGAAAGCCACAAACGAGGCAGCGGCAATGCGGGGAGCCAAGCCAAAGATGGCATGAAAGCCCTCCTGATTGTGCCAGTAGGGAGCTGCGGGAATCATGTCGCAGATGGCTCCTAATGCCACGAAGAAGAAGTTCATGGCAAAACCCGTCCATATCAGCAGACGAGCCTTCTGATAGCCCCACACCTCGCACACACAGTCGTTGATGATGTAGCTCACGGGGAAAACGATGAGACCTCCGGTAAGAGAAACCGAACCTACTGCAATTTGCTTTGTTTCGAGCACGTTTGCCGCTATAAGGCAAACGCAAAAGAGGATGCTGAAAAGCATGAACAGCACGCTCACTTGAGTTTTTTCTTTTTTCATTTTTCTTGTTTTTTACGAGGTTTACCAAGCACTCGAGTTCATAAATATAAAGGTGGAACTACCCATCCTTTGCAAAATCGGCTGCAAAATTACAATTATTATCTCAAACTGCCAAATTTTGAGATAGTTATCTGTTGTTTTTCCTTATCGAAATACAAATACAAAAAGCTCCAGACCATGTATCACACATAGCCTGGAGCTCCAACATTAAACAAGCAATAGCTTGCATCATCTACTAAATTTTAAATAACAGAACTTTCTCATTTACGAAAGTTCTGTTAAATATATACTAAAAACCTACTTGCGAATTATTTTCTTATGCTGATGGATAAGGATGCCATTGCTTTCGGCATTTACCTTCATACCCATCATGTTGTACCAAGCCTTGTCGTCGCTTCTCTCCTGAGTGGCAATCTCGTCGATGCCTGTTGACAAAGAAGCCTTGCCATAGGCGCTCAGACCACCATATTCATTGACAGCCTGCACACGAAGCACAGCATCCTGATAAGCAGCAGGAACCTCGAAAGTGGTGCTTTCGGTGAAGCCAATCACCTCGTCGCCTGCCGTTACCACATAACTGATGGCATAAGGCACTTTCTCCCACTCCAATGTAGCATTAATCTTCTTTACCACAGGAGCCTCGCAAGCCTCACAGAGGAGTGTGGGTTGCCATCCGTCGCTACCCGAGAGCACATTCTTCACCGTGTAGCGGGCTGCCTCTTCAGCAGAGAGCACAGCCTTCTCGCTATGTCCAGTCACCTTCTGCGTCTTGTCGCCATCAGCATAGTAATAATATTCGGTGATGCGATGACTCAGATCTACAGGATTTCCATCACCATCCATGGTGTTGTATTCAGCCCAGAGCTTGGGCAGTCCGCCCATAGTAGGATACCAACCTGCAGCAGGAATCTTGACGTAAGAACGGGTATTGATAAACAGCGTGATAGGAGTATCGTGCCAGGGACGTCCCAACCACACATCGGTTTCGGCAGGATTGCCTGGAGCTGTGATGACATTGTTCATGAACACATATCCCCAGGTTGTCTCCTTTGGATGATTAGGAGCAACGATGTAACCTCCACTCTTGCGCACGATATTAATGGTATCCTGGTCCAGATAGACATTTCCCTGACCATAGATAAAGTCTACAGCACCTTCTATCCAACTGTCCTTTATGTAATGACGATTATTGAGCTTGGTGGTGGTAAGCCATGTGTCCTGATAAGAGAGCAAGCCCACCTTGTTAAGTGCCACACGGTCGCCCAAGGTATAGAGAGCCAAGGCCTGTGGACCATCATTTTTCTCCACGCCATAAGAGTTGACAAAGTTGATACCCTCAAAGTAGAGATTGTCCGAATTGGCTGTCAGCGTGGCGCCATCGTTCACCTTATAGGCATTGTCACCTCCACTCAGTCGATTGTCAGAAATGCTCACCAAGTTGCGATCCTGTCCGATGAGGTAAATGTAAGGCTTGTTGGCAGGTATGTCGTGATGGCCTTTGTATACGCCCTTCTTGATGAAGATGAGCCAAGGCTGTGTGCGACCCGCAGGAGCAGCATCGATGGCAGCCTGCACAGTGGTATAGTCACCTGTTCCGTCTTGAGCCACCACTGCATCATAAAGGCGTGCAGCAGGCTGCTTGCGAGCCATGGTTGTGAAACGAATGGTCACTCCCTCAAAAACATTGCCACTGCGGTCGGTAATGGCGCCAGCAGGCAATGTAAATTCATAACTCTGGGCATATTTCAGTCCGCTGTAAGGATAAACCACGGTCTTGCCACTCACGGTAGGCTGCAGTGTCTCGCCATCAAGCATGGCATTGCCTTCACCCAGCACCACTTTCTCATTGAAGGTAAGAATAACAGAACCTGTTGCCGAAACTCCCTCCTCATTCAGGGCAGGAATACTGGTCACCAATTGCGGAGCCTCATGGTCGTCGGCCTGATTGGAGTCAGCAAGAACAAATATCTCGGCTACTGCCGTTCCGTCGTTAACACTTTCCACTCCGGTAAGAGGCGAAGCGTAATCGGGCATGAAGCGCACCCATATCTTAGCCTGCTCCTCACACGATGCAGGCAGGACAAACTCCTTAGAATCCCAACCACGGTTGGGCAGATTGTAGGTTCCTACGGTTGTAAAGTCTGTACCATTGGTACTTACCTGCATATAGTTGACCGAATAAGCATTATAGTCATCGCCCATGGCCGCTGCCACCTTGATGTTCTTATAGCCCTTGGTAGAGAAGGATATCTCAAAATAGTCTTTCTCGGTCAATGGGCGCCATACTCTTGCACTATACTTGTCGCGCATCACCGAACCCAGCCACGATTTCGAGTTGCCTTCAGCATCACGCAACTGTAGCAAACCTGCATTTTCTGTCTCCGAAGCATAATCTGCGGCGCGGTCTTGACGAAGTGCCGTGTTATAAAGATCCCAGCCTACGATGTAGTCGCAAGCCGAATAATCTGCCACGACATTCTTCTCGCCATCCATCTGCACCATGCGCTCAGCCTGGGTGGAGTTGTCCTCCCAATGGGTAAAGGTGAGAATCTTGTTGTTGGAAGCTACGAGTTTCACATCAGTTCCTTCCTCGTAATAATGAGTTCCGTCGACAACATTTCCCTCAGGAACGACAGTCACAAGATGCTTTAAGGCTCCGTTTGTGGTAGAAAGATGAAGCGCATACACCTGCTTGGCTGTATAAACAGCTTGCAATGTGGTGTTGGCATGGATGGTGAAAGTATAAGGATTGCTTGTACTAACGAGCTTGCCTTCGCCGTCTATCCATTTTTCGAAGTGATAGCCAAAATTCTCGGTTGCCGTCAGCGTAACGCTGGTTCCCTCGTCAAAGATATCGCCTGTTGGCGAAACCTTGATGCTGCCAGCCTTGACATCTGCCGATGTGGCAGAAAGGCTATAGCTGTTGACCTGCTCCACCTTGCCTTCGGTGGTGGCAGCGATGGCAAAATTAGCAAAACCATACTGCTTGTTGGTTGCCACATTCTTGACAAACACCTTGATTACCCATTCGCCTTCTGTGGCAGGAATCTGAGACAGGTCAGCTTTATAATGCGTGAAATATGGATCGTTCTTGGCATTCTGCGGACTTTCATCCTTCAGCAGCTCATAACTCTTGCCACCAGCTTCTGCCACTACGTCAATGCTACCTCCATTAGTACCCAACTTGCAGGCATCAAAGCTGAAGGATTTCACTGACAGCGAGAGTCCTTTCTTGGTTTTTAGAGAGAAACTTATGGCATTTCCATCTCCATTGTTTGATGCCTTGACCTTAGGCTGCACCTTGGTTACAGTAAGGCTACCAGCCTTATTGGTTCCTAAGAATTCCAGATCGCTGCCCAATGATGATGTGGCATACGAAAACAGACCTTCTTCCGAAACTGTGCCTTGAAGCGCTTTGGCATCGCCCTGATTGAAACTCCACGCCAGCTCTATATTGGTGGCACACAGCGGAAGCTGCGCCATGACCAATAAAAGTACTAAGAATAAATGTTTTACCTTGTTCATAATAGATTTTTTTGTTTTTTTAGTTGTTATCTGATAACGACTTTCTTGTTGCCGCAAACATAGATTCCTTTATCAGGATTATCGACTTTGACACCCGATAGTGTATAATACTGACGGCTATCAATCTTCGTCTCAGACTGCAGATCCTTGATGCCATCAGTAACCTTGTCCATGGCCATTCCGCTGATAGTCACGTCGCTCAGACAGATGGTCTTACCAGTAGCCTTACCGTTATACCAGGGATAGACGCGCACAAGCAGTGTCTCGCCTTCATCGAGAGAGATGACTGGCGTGTCCTTCACTTCGAGCATATTGTTGGCAGGCATGCTGGTGGGAGAGAAAATGGTATGCTGATTGGCAAAATTAGGTTCCTTGGAATAGTTGATGTGGCAACGCATTCCATTTCCTCCACATCCACATACAAACATACTGATGTTGTCAATCTTGAGCGTGGTACCTTTGGCTGCCGTGATACCAAACTGAATGTATCGGGTGGAAACCTCATCTATCTCGCCCTCAGGCCAGTTGCCACCTACTATCAGACAACGCTGTGTCTTGCGAGTGGCATCATAGCCCGTCCATTCTGGCCACACGGTATTGGCATTAGGACTGGAATACTTCTGCACATACATGCCCTCAAACGACTGAGGCACTACAGTGACAGGCCCCGTAAGCTGACATTCGTCGTTCTTCTCCAGTCGCCAATAGGCCTTGACAGCTGTTCCGCCTTCAAGACTAATGGCAGTGGCCTTGACTGGTATTTCTATGGTTTTAGACCCTTGTATTAGGGTTACTATTCCCTCGTTACTGCCTGTAGCAGTAAGCTCTATTTGAACATAAAAGTTTTTTACGAGCGTACCTTCAGAATAAGGTATAGAGATTTGGTCGGCCCACGTTGTCTTGTCGAGCGAAACTTTCAGTCCTGCTGTTGCCGATATTTTCACAGAACCGTCAGCAGGTGTAAGTCCGAAACCATTGACAGATATTTCCTTTGTCATGGTCTGTCCTTTATATCCTTCACCTAAATCGGCTTCTGCGGGCGAAACACTCAGGTCGGAAGGAATGACAATATTGTCGACAAGGATTCCTGCTGCCTTCAGAAGCGTAGCCGCCTGACGGGCTATCAGCGTGGCACCAATGGTGCTAAGATGCGTGCTACCATTGTGGTCGCTCAGCAAGTCATGACATTTTGCATCGCCATAACTCAGATAAAGATTCTTGGTAGCTGTTGTCAGATCTATGAAAGGCACATTCAGTTCCTCTGCCACCGACTTCATCTGATAAACATAGTCCATACTATGGTCTGTGACAGGAACACTCTGACCTTCAAGCACGCCAGTATCGGTCAGCTTACTGAACTTATCGCCTAAGTCGTGCTGTCCGGCGCGACGAATGGTGTTGCCGGAGAAATACATACGACAGATAGGGGCCACAAGTACAGGATGGCACCCAGCTGCTCGTGTCTCCTCCACATATTTTCGCAGATAGTCCTTGTAGGTTCCCGAAGGCGTGGTGCCACGATAATCTGTAGCGGCTGCCTTATCAGACTCTCCCACCTTATTATAATAGGCTTTCAGCTCATCGCCATCCATACCATTGTTCTTCTCGTCATTGTGCGAGAACTGGATGAGCACATAGTCGCCTGGCTGCATCTGTTGCTTCACACTCTGCCAGTATGCGGGTTCCTGATAGAAACTCTTGCTGCTGGCACCTGCCTTGCCACGGTTGTTGATGGTGACATTCTGAAAAAACTGTTGGAAATACTGAGCCCAGCCTCGGGTAATGGTGCTGCTCTCATCGTAAGTTTGCATAGTGGAGTCACCAATGGTGTGCACCTTGATGGCTTGCACCTGGAGTATGCCGCACAGCGACAACACCAAAAAGAAAAGACTTGTTAGTTTTTTGTTCATTGTTTAGTATTTTAAGTTTTGTATGATATGCAAGTCAGAACGTTCGTTCTTCGGTTGCAAAAGTAGTCTTAAAATACTAAACTGGATGGTGATTATTTTCTCAAATAATGGGTATTTTTGTCGCAAAAGCCTTTATTTATCGGCTTTCCCGCCATTTTGGCGAAATTCTGTGGGCGATACGCCTGTCATCGACCTGAATATCTTGCCAAAATACTTGGGATCGGCAAAACCACAAATATAAGCTATCTCCGACACACCCTTTGACGTACCAAGCAAGAACTGCTGGGCACGCTTGATGCGAGTTTCACGCAGAAACTCTGCTGGCGTCAAACCTACTATTTTCTTCATCTTACGATTCAGTCCAGAGCGGGAGATAGCCGCAGCCTCTGCCATCTCTACAATACCGATTTCTGCATCAGAAAGATGCTCATCGACAAACTGCATGATGCGCTTCATCATCTGGTCGTCTTCTTCGGTAGAAACAATCTGTTCTGATTCCTCTCTCTCCTTTGTCACTTCTTGCCCAACTCCATTCTTATCTTCGAGCAAAGCTAAATATGCTTCGAGCACCTCATGCTGCTTGCGCTTGATGCGACGAATGTAGAGGTATATATATAATAAGGTGAAAATAGTAGCCAAGGATAAGAATATATACAGAATGACCGCCCATATCGTTTCCGAGAACTTGGGCGTGACATGTATGCGAAGCGTGGCGATTCCTGGTGTCCACACACCTGCCGAGTTGGCGCTCCTCACTTGCAGCTCATAGTCGCCAGGCTGCATATCGGGCAAGGTGACAGTATGTTCTTTGCCGATGAAAATCCACTTGTCGCCTTCGTGCAGACGAAACGCATAACAGGGGGCTTCGATGTCAGAAAAGTCGAGTGTGGAGAAACTTATTCTCAGATTGCGCTCTTCCTTGCTGAGAGTAAGCGAGTGGATATGGGCTACAGCATACTGCATCGGAGCATGCTCCACACTGATACCTGTAAAGACAACACGCTGTTCTGTACCTGGCTTCGACAGTTCGCTCTCCGAAAGACAGAAAGCACCATTCTGCAAGCCAAACAGCCATCGCCCATCAGGCAGACACACAGGACGGGCATCGCTATACCGATATGCATCGTGAAAGAATCCTGTGCCATAATTTCTCACTTCGCCCGTCTTGGTGTTAAGCATCATGAGGGTGTAACCACCAACGACCCATATCCAGTCCTTACGGTAAGGAGCCATAGCTGTAATCGCCTCGCATTGCAGCCCCATCGTCTTGTCGAAATGTTTGAACTCCAGCTGGTCTGCCAGCAGGTCATGGCTCAAAATCTTGTCAACGCCAGCACTCTCGGTACTCACATAGATTTGATGGTCAGCGGTTTCCAGTATATCCATCGTTGCACTATTACCCAAACTTTCCACACGTTTAGGCTCACGACAATGCAAATGAAACTTCATGTCACCAATCGTTTTATTCGACAATCTTCCGACAGCAAGTCCTGTCGTTGTGGCTGCCATAAGAATATCGCGCTGGGTGAAATGAAGACATCTCACCTTCCATCCCTTCGTTTGTCTTACATGCTCTACCCTTCCCTGATGCAGACAATAGATGCCATCAAAGGTAGCAAACCATAGTCGGCCTACACGATCGGCCTTGATGTCATAGATGGAATTGGCTTTATCATTGCCTAAGCTGATATGCTGCACCTCAAAGTCTTGCTTACGACTTTTCAGCTTGTAGAGCCCGCCAGGCTTTGTCCCCAAATAGATGCAGCCATCGTTATGCTGATAAATAGCATACACAGCCGTTGAAAAAGGCACATACTTTTTAGAGATTTCGCCAGTAGGAGTGAGATAACCCAGCAACTTATTGCCACGATTGTAAATGCTCACAGACTTGTCTTTCTGTGTTGAAACCCAGTAGTTTCCACTCCTATCAACGAAAAAACAACGAGCCTGGTCACTGCTTCTCAAAACAAACGGAACTGCAGGCTTACGATAATTTATGGTCTTAACGATACTGTCGGGAGTACTGAGCCATACGTTGCCCTGCCTGTCGGTCATCTTACGACCGGTCTTCCGAACTTTCTTCTGCTTGGTTAGGCGGAGCCTGTTTTTCGTCTTAGCCTTCATCAACTTTTCGTTCTCAGCATCAGAGATATTCACAAAGGTTCCTTTAGACTGCGAAAACAGAAACCATCGGTCATCTACCAAGCAATAAATATCATCATTGGCTGCCAACAGCATATCTCTCACACGATTGTTCTCCAAGGGCGAGTCGTCGCCAGGACGCGACTTAAAAGTTACAAATTCGTATCCGTCAAATCGGGTAAGTCCATCCCAGGAAGAAATCCATATAAATCCCATTCTATCCTGTAACATCTTGGTAATGTGCCATTGATTCATGCCTTGTTTCTCGTCATATACAACCATCTTTTTCGCATCCTGTGCACACAAGATACCATTGCAACAAAGGTATAAATAGATAAGGATAAAGATTTTTTTCATATGAATCAAACTAATAGCTTTAAAACTTCTCTCAACTTCCGTACATACGAAAGTTGAGTTGTTTTATGCAAAATTACGATTATTCTTTCTATTTACAAAATATTAAGGGCAATATCTCACCATATTTGAGGGAAAATATGTACTTTTGCATGGAATTTGACAGAATAATAAAACAGATAAATAATAATAAAACAGATAAATAAAGAAAGAAACAACATGAAGAAAATCTTATCTATGGCCCTGACTGCCATGATGGCTGTCAGCTGTGCCGAAGCGCAAGACGTCGCCTTCACCGTAGAAGGCACTGCACCACAGGGTGTTGACACACTCTACGTGTTCTATAACGGACAGATGAACGAGGCTCAGCCCATTGCTGCCAAGGAGGGCAAGTTCGAGGTGAAAGGCAATCAGCCTGCCGAAACCTTCATCACCGTGGCTGCAAGCAACCAGCTGATGGTGGCTGCCGTTATCGACGGTACAAAAACCATCAACATCGACCTGGTAAACAAGAAGGTTGGCGGTTCGGAACTCAACGAGAAGCTGAACACATATTACGCCAAGATGAGCGTAATAGAGAAGAAGATGAACGATCTGGCTCCTGAATGGCAGAAGCTCCGCGGCGACAAGACCGAGGAGGGCAAGACCAAAATGAAGGCCCTGGAACAGAAGATAGACGCAGTGGAGGCTGAGCAGAACGCCGAGATAGCCGCTTTCTGCAAGGAGAACAAGGACAATGTGCTGCCTGCCTACATCCTGTCGGACAGCTTCTATGGTTTCGAGTTTGCCAAGCTGAAGGAACTTTGCGATCCCAGCACCGCTTACTACAACCACCCCATGATGCGCCGCCCAAAGATGCAGATAGAATCGCTTGCCAAGCGTCAGCCTGGCATCAAGTACACCGACCTGAACATGCAGGACATGAACGGTGCCAAGGTGAAGCTGAGCCAGTTTGTTGGCAACGGAAAGTATGTATTGGTGGATTTCTGGGCTTCATGGTGCGGACCTTGCCGCATGGAAATGCCTAACGTGAAGAAGGCCTACGAAATGTATCACGGCAAAGGCTTCGAGGTGGTAGGCGTGAGCTTCGACAACAAGTTGGAAGCCTGGAAGAAGGGTGTCAACGACTTAGGTCTGGCATGGCCTCAGATGAGCGACCTGAAGGGCTGGCAGTGCGCTGCACATGATGCCTATGGCGTAAACAGCATCCCAAGCAACGTGCTCCTCGACCCTAATGGCGTTATCGTAGCCTGCGACCTGCGTGCCGAGGATCTGCTCGAGAAGTTGGCCGAAATCTACAAGTAATTCTGCATCAAGCAAGTACAGAGGCTCATACAGCCTACGTCATAAAAAAATGAGAAGCTATTTTCACAGCTTCTCATTTTTTTATTGTCTATATTGAACTTTCGTTATTCTGCGCTTTCCTCCTGACGGTCGTCTACGTTATCGCCCTCAGTAGGAGCCAAGATGGCCTTGAAGTCGGTGTAGCCGTTCTTAACGAGGATATTGTACCACTGCAACAGCTTCTTGATATCGCTGTCGTGAACACGGTCGCGGTCGTAGTTGGGCAACACCTCAGCAAAGTAGTCGTGCAACTCCTGTGCAGAAGCCTTCTTATAGTTCAGGCTGCTCTCCTTGCTGTCCTCTTTCTTGCCTACGTTTTCGAACACCTTCCAGAGTGCTATCTCGTCAGCATCAGTATACATAGCGATATCGCCAAGACTTGTCACACGATCGGTGGCAAAGGCAGGAATACGCTTATGTGTCTCGTCGATAGTCTCGACGATAAGATTGCGGTTACCACGTGAAACCAGTTTGTAAAGGCCTGGCTTGCCTGCAATAGATAAAATTGTTTCCATTTGGTTATATTTTCTTTAATTTTTCACTGATTATTTTTCTCTTTTTGGTGCAGTCTTACTCTGCTTCAGTCTTTCTCTGCTGCTTTTCGCCACTCTTCCACCCTTTCGAGCAAAAGATTCACTTGCCGCGCCACATCAGCCTTGCCGTCGTTGACGATTTCGAAGTTACAGCGGGCTGCAACCTCTGTCTGTGACATCTGGGCATGAATCCACTCCAAAGTTCTGCTGCGGTCTATATGGTCACGCGCCATTACTCGCTGAATGCGAACCTCCTCTGGAGCCGTGACACAGACCACAAAGTCGAAATGAGTGCGATGGATAAATCCACTTTCGAAGAGGATGGCACTCTCGAGCCAGTCGAAGTCGCTCTGCTCGAAATCTCGCGCCACGGCAGGATGAACCACATCGTTGACAGCCAACTTGTTGGCCTCGCTTGCCAACAGAAAACGCGCCAAGACGGGTTTCTGCAGCACGCCCTCAGCATCGTACACATCCTCGCCCACCAGCGAGCAAAGACTCTGCTGCAACGGCTTGTCGCTTCGCATGAGCCGCTTGGCTGCCGCATCGCTGTCGTAGACACGAATGCCATGTCTTTCCAGCTCGCGACAAACAAAACTCTTGCCGCTGCCAATGCCTCCTGTTATCGCTATTTTCATCTCTTCTTCACGATTGTCCAAGATTTCTTCACTTTTTGCTCTTCCAAGAACTCCGCTTATTACTCAAGTTTCGCAAGTAAGTTCCTCACTCTCCTTACTCCACTTGCTGTTCGAGCAGATAATCCACTCGTTGGAAGTCGAGTCTGGCCTTGCTCACACTATGCGGAACGCCGATGAGCTGCAGCGTACACTTGTCGGAAGGATTCTGAGAGAGTTCATTATAGTCGACCACTACCTTGAACATATCCGGACGGATGGTGCGGAACAGGCTTGCGCCAATCGTAAACCGCACTGTCACCTTCGACGGGAATGTACGAAGCACAAATCCCTCGGGCATGTTGATGGCTGTGATGGGCACATCGATGGTTTCCTCGGTGAGCACATCGGGATAGACAGACAGGCGAACCGTGCCTGGAACCATCTTCAGTCCGCGAATCTTGCGAAGGCGAACCGTCGTATGGATCGTGTCCTGCAGGTTGCGCATATTGAAAGGTTCTATCTCCACATAATTCACCTTGTCGAGCTGATCCTTGTTGGCATAGACCGTCACCTCGGCTGGCAGGAAGTCGGTATGGGCAAGATAGTAGCTCTTGCTGGCTGTCACCTTTCCCTTGAAGACTACAGGCACCTGCTTGGAGGCGCCATAGGTGAAGTAGAAATCATACTCGCCGGGCTTTACGGAGAGCAACTTGCTGGAGCCATAAAGCTGTGCCTGCAACTGTCGCTGCACATCGGTCAATGGCACTACGCCCTTGCCCTTTTCCTCGTCGGCATAAGCCGAGAACTTGAAGGAGAGCGGACGCAGCACGTGTCCATACTCGTAGGTTACGAGCGTGAATCCCTTGTCGCGCACGGTAATCCGCACCGTATCGGGAAGATCGCCCGTCACCACGACATTGCGAGGCACGTCTGTCAGGCGCACAGGCACACAAAGTTCCTTCTCGTAGGTCTCGTTGAGCGTCATCATCAACCAGAAGATGCCGCTGAGAGCGAGAAAGAACAAGAATATCAGCAACTCCTTGTTGACGGTGCCAAAAAGGAGTTTGCTGAGTGTACTGAATAAGCTATACCGGGGCCTATGCATTAGGAGTCTGCGATGTGGCATCGGCGAACACATAGCCCTTGGCTACAGTGATAACCACGCCACGTGCCACCTCGATATCGATAGTGTTCTCCTGGGCATTGACACGCTTTACTGTGCCATATACACCGCCACCAGTCACTACCTTGTCGCCTTCCTTCAGCGCATTCTGAAACTCGCGAATCTTCTTCTGTTTCTTCTGCTGTGGACGAATCATAAACAACCACATGATAGCGAAGATAGCTACCATCATAATGAGCATAGGCAAGCCACTCTGGCCGCTACCGCTCTGCAAAAACAAATTTGTCATATTTCTAAAGTTTTATTTTTCTGTTAATATAATCAAGATATGAACCTATATATATAATAAGGTGTAAATCTCACTTTCCCGGTCTTACTTCTCCTCCTCGGCAGCATTGTCCTGAGCTGTTGGCTCTGCTGGCTGGTCGTAAGAAGGCTGATCGTAAGAAGGCTGGTCATACTGATAGCCGTTATTGTCATTCCAGTCATTACCATTGTTGTTGCGATAACGTGGCTGACCAATGCGCTGACGGCGCTGCTGTCCTTCGCGGGCACCACTATGAACTCCGAATCCTCCACGGCCAGCACGGCGCTGAACGTTCTGCTCACGATGAGGACGCTCGGGCAATTCTTTCATGATGACACCGGTCTCGATCAGCGAACGGGCGATGGCGTCGAGCATTCCGTTCACATAGCCGCCACTGCGTGGTGTGCTGTAGATCTTGCTCAGTTCCACATACTCGTTGATGGTTACTGTGGCAGGAATGCCAGGGAAGTTGACCAACTCGGCGATGGCTATCTGCATGATGACCATATCCATATATGCCAGACGCGAGAAATCCCAGTTGCGTGAGATCCGTCCCATGTATTTCTGATACTCGTCGGCATTGAGAATCGTGGCACGGAACAACTTTCGGGCAAACTCACGGTCTTCCATGTCCTTGTATTCGGGCAGAAGCTCCTGGTTGGCCTTGTTGGCAGGGTCGAATCGCTTGATGGTTTTCAGCACGAAAGTATCGATGATGTCCTTGTCATCGTTCCAGTAGAGGCTCTTCTCCTCGAGCATGGCTTCGATGTCCTCGCTGTTCATCACGATGTTCTTGTACAACTTGCGCCACACCTCACGGTCGGCATCATAACTGTCTTCCTCGGCATTCATATATTCCTGATAGATGTCGCTCTCCACAACAGCAGTGTACACACGGCGCACCACCTCAATATCGTCATCCCATGAAGAGTTCTTGGCTTCTATCCATTCGCCAAGCATCTTGTTCTCCTCGAGCTGCACGGCAAAGCGGTTGAAAGCAAACTTCTGCGATGGAGCATCGCCTCCCTCACGCTGCACACGTGTCACCTCCAAGTCGTAACGCTTGCGCGCTTCCTTGGTGATTTCTACAATAAGTTGTAATTGATAATTGTATAAATCGTAAGCCTTGGACAGGCTGAAGAACAACTCCTTCTCGGCGTTGTCCATGTTACGATTGCCGTTTTGATAGTACGCATAGGTTAACTGCACAATCTTTCTGCGAATCAAGTCCCTGTTAATCATTCTCTAATAATTTACGGATTAAATGTATTTTGCTGCAAAAGTAAGTATTTATCTCCTAATAAACAAGAAAAAACAGAGTTATTTCTCATTTTTTAATGATCCTTAATTCCGCAACACTTTGATTTAACTTTATTTATAAGTTCCTGAGCAACA
>OLIS01000760.1_pt1 | contig 25130 bp, 16 predicted proteins | sample 1601351 | NCBI WGS metagenome assembly OLIS01 (sample SAMEA2452122, study PRJEB22498) | human gut metagenome | biome: human feces; feature: human gut; material: feces | place: Australia | collected 2012
CCGTTAGCCATGGTTCCACCAATCTGAGCGTATCCAGGCTGCGGAGCGTCGTAGAAGAACCACATCGACACCGTAGCCCACACGAGTGCCACGAGTCCTTCCGTAATCATTGCGCCGTAGAAGATCGGTCTACCCTTGCGTTCCGACGTGAGACAGCGAGCCATAAGCGGACTCTGCGTGGCGTGGAAACCACTGATTGCACCGCAGGCGATGGTGATGAACAGACACGGGAAGATATTATCGGTGAACGAAGCCGGGTCGGCAGCCTTACCCATATTGCCCACGCCATCCCACAGTTCGGGCAGTGCAGGCCACTTCACGAACAGCACAGCCATCAGTGCCACAGCCATGAACAGCAGCGAGAATGAGAAGAGCGGGTATATCTTACCGATAATCTTGTCGATAGGTAGCATCGTCGCCACTACGTAATAGATGAAAATGATGGTTATCCACATGGTTGTCGAACCGCTTATGCCATGCAATATCTCGGCTGGGCTATACACGAACACCGTGCCGAGCATAATGAGCAGGAAGACAGCGAACACCAACAACACCTTAGATGCGGCTCCGCCGAGATAGCGCCGAACGAGTTCGGGCAGGTCGCAACCACCGTTGCGCATAGAGAGCATACCCACGAAGTAGTCGTGTACGGCACCGGCGAAGATGCAGCCGAAGATTATCCAGAGATATGCCGCGGGTCCGAACTTTGCGCCCATGATTGCACCGAATATAGGTCCAGTACCGGCTATGTTAAGGAACTGTATCATAAACACCTTCCAATAAGGCATCGCGACATAGTCCAAGCCATCGGCTTGCGCCACAGCTGGCGTAACACGGTCGTCGGGTACGAAGATGCGCTCCACGAAGCGTCCATAGACAAGGTAGCCCAACACGAGGGCTGCCAGACTGATTAGGAATGTTATCATTTTTATTTAGTTATTTTGGTTACGTTATGCGCTGCAAAAGTATAGTTTTTTATCGTAACCGAGTAAGAAATACGATATTATTACTGCCGTAAAATTCGTTATTCGGATTATTTTCCTTAAATTTGCAATAATATATATATGTATATAACAAGCTAAAGATTTAAAGCAATGACACAGGAAGAAAAAACACATATAGAAGAACGCATCGTCGATGTGCTCAAGACGGTGTACGACCCCGAAATACCGGTGAACATCTACGACCTCGGACTCATCTACAAGATTGACGTGCAGGACGACGGCAACGTAGACATCGACATGACCTTCACCGCACCAACATGCCCCGCCGCCGACTTCATCCTTGAGGACGTGCGACAGAAGGTCGACTCGCTCGAGCATGTGAAGTCTGCCAACGTAAACCTAGTCTTCGAGCCGGTTTGGGACCAAAGCATGATGACGGAGGAGGCAAGGGTTGAGCTTGGATTCGACTAACGTTGTCGAATTTTGAATTTTGAGTTTTGCGTTCGGCCATGCCGCTTGCTATAGCAAGAATTGTCGGCTGCGCCGATTTTGAATTAACCAATATTGAGTTCGCATGAAAAATGTATATTTCCTTAGCGATGCCCACCTCGGGTCGTGGGCCATCGACCACGGTCGCACTCAGGAGCGTCGACTCGTGAGGTTTCTCGACTCGATAAAGACAAAGGCACGCGCCGTCTATCTGCTGGGCGATATGTTCGACTTCTGGTGCGAGTGGCGCTACGTTGTGCCGAAGGGCTACACGCGCTTTCTGGGCAAGCTCTCGGAACTGACCGACATGGGCGTGGAGGTGCACTACTTCACAGGCAACCACGACATCTGGACCTACGGCTACCTCAAAGAGGAGTGTGGCCTTATCGTGCATACCAAGCCCGAGACGGTAGAGATCTACGACAAGGTGTTCTACATAGCGCACGGCGACGGACTGGGCGACCCCGACCGCCGCTTCAAGTTCATAAAGCGCGTATTCCACAACCGCACGTGCCAGGTGCTGTTCAACACGCTACACCCGCGCTGGGCTATGTGGTTCGGACTCACCTGGGCGAAGCACTCGCGTCTGAAGCGTGCCGACGGCAAGGAGCCGCCGTACATGGGTGAGGACCGCGAGCATCTCGTGCTCTTTGCAAAGCAGTACATGAAGACACACAACGATGTCGACTACTTCATGTTCGGACACCGACACATAGAGCTCGACCTTTTCCTCTCGAAGAAGACACGCATGATGATTCTCGGCGACTGGATCACGCAGTTCACCTACGCCGTGTTCGACGGCGAGCACATGTTCCTTGAGGAGTATGTGGAGGGCGAGAGCCAGCCGTAAGCAGGAGATTCGGCGTAGAAGGATGCACTCATAGCAGGATATATAAAGACATGAAAAAGGGCAAAACTCACGATTGATGAGTTTTGCCCTTTTTGTATTTTAGGAGGTTATGGCATCCTGCCATAACCACGCTGCCTATAGCGTGGGTGCGTGGGTATGAAATCCTGCCATAACCACGCTGCCTATAGCGTGGATACGTGGGTATGGAATCTTGCCACAACCACGCCGCCTATAGCGTGGGTGCGTGGGTATGGCAAGGATGCCATACCCTCCTTTTTACTTGCGGAACTTCTCTGCCTGCTGCTGAATGAGCGCAGCGTCGTTGAAGTAGTCGATCTGCATTGCGCGGCGCACCTCGTCCATTGTCTGCGCTGCTGTTTCGCGTGCAGCCTCCGAACCCTTGCGCAGGATGTTGTAGATTTCGGGGATATCCTTCTCGTACTCTGCGCGACGCTCACGGATAGGCTCGAGCATCTTGTTGAGCACGTTGTTGAGGAACTTCTTCGTTGTGCCGTCACCGATGCCGCCACGCACGTAGTGGTCCTTCAGCTCCTCGAGTGTCTTGTACTCGGGCCAGAACTCGGCGAAGTCGTCGGGCGTGCTGAACGCCTCAAGATATGTGAACACGGCATTGCCTTCGAGGTTGCCCGGCTCATCCATGCTCATACGCGGCGCACCGTTCGACATCTTCTTCACCTTCTTCCACACCTCAGCGGCTGAGTCAGAGAGGTAGATGCAGTTGCCGAGCGACTTCGACATCTTCTCCTTGCCGTCGGTGCCTGGCAGACGGCGTGCCGTAGCGTTCTCGGGCAGCATGATCTCCGGCTCAACGAGCACCTCGCCGTATGTCTGGTTGAAGCGGCGCACAAGTTCGCGTGTCACCTCAATCATCGGCTCCTGGTCTTCGCCTGCAGGCACGGTTGTAGCCTTGAACAGAGCGATGTCGGCAGCCTGGCTCACAGGGTAGCAGAAAAAGCCGAGCGGAATGTTAGCCTCGAAGTTGCGCATCTTTATTTCGGTCTTCACGGTCGGGTTGCGCTGCACGCGCGACACGGTGATGAGGTTCATCAGATATGTAGTAAGCTCGGCGAGCTCCGGTATCTGACTCTGTATGAAGAGCGTGCACTTCTCGGGGTCGAGACCAGCCGAGAGGTAGTCGAGAGCCACCTCGATGATGTTCTGGCGAATTTTTTCGGGGTTGTCTGCATTGTCGGTGAGAGCCTGCACGTCAGCCATGAAGACGAACATGCGGTCGAAATCGCCAGCGTTCTGCAATTCGACGCGGCGGCGGAGCGAGCCAACGTAGTGACCCAAGTGGAGTTTACCTGTTGGACGGTCGCCCGTAAGAATTATCTTTCCCATATCTTGTTTATTTTTATTTCCTGTTTGTTTTCGTTTCCTATCAACCTACAAAGGTACATTATTTATAGGAATTGGGCAAACAGTTTGCGGTTTATCACAACGATTGGGGTTGTTTTTAGTTATAGTGGTTTTATACACATGCAAAGTTACAAAACATTAATCATATAAAGCCGTTTTCTGCACGTCAAAAGTTCGCCACAAACCATCCGCGTCGGTCGATACGGATGTCTGCGTCGGTCGGTGCGGATGTCTGCGTCGGTCGATACGGACGTCTGCGTCGGTCGGTGCGGACATCTGCGTCGGTCGGTGCGGACATCTGCGTCGGTCGATACGAACTGAAAAACACGTAGTCTTGAGTCGTAAAACACAAAAAAGTACAATAAAAGTTCTATGTTTACATAATTATATATATATTTGCATCTGACTAATGTAATGTTTAAACATATCCTATAACAAACCAACGACTCATAAAAACTATTAATAATTAAACAAAGACTGCTTATGAAAAAGCTATTACTAACACTACTATTTGGTGCATCGTGTATGCTGCCTGCTTCGGCAGCCAAATACATGACCCTTGTTTTCGCCGACGGCAGCGAGCAGAGTTTGCTGCTCAGTGCCGAGCCAAACGTATCGTTAACCAGAACTATGTTGTATGTGCGTTTTAATAACCCACAAGCCGGACAGACAGATCTCAAATTCAACAAACAGAATGTGAAGAAATACTTCTTCTCTGACGAGACTACAGATGTCGAGTCGGTAGCCGACACACAGACGGGCATGAACGTTCAGGGCAACCGCATCGTTGTGCGTGGGGCTAAAGGTGCTGTGGGCGTGTTCCGCACCGACGGCACGCAGGTGCAGACTGTGGTAAAGACTGACGGCGACACTGTTGTCATTGAACTCGACAATCTCGCCAACGGCACATACATAGTGCGTGCCGGAAAGAATGTTGTAAAAATAGCTAAAAACTAAATGCCTATATGATTATGAAAAACAATAAATCTGCATTTTTCGCTATCGCCGTCTCTGCCATGCTCGGAATGGGCGCAATAGAGGCAAACGCACAACAAACCAGATACAAAGGAACGGTGACTATACACCAAAAGGATGGCACAAAGACGAGTATTAACGAATCAGACCTTTGGCGAATAGAAAACAGAGAGGACTATGTGTACGCTGTCACAAAGCAAATACAACCACAAAAATACGCTGATGTAGACCACGTATCGTTCGATTGGATTGCACATGAAGTTGGAAACATAAGTCTCAATTACAAAAGAGATATTTCAGCAGACGAACTAAAGCAGGCTGTTAAAGAAATGCGTACCCAACTAAAAAATGCGCTTAGGGCTACCTGTAACTTACGTGGCTGTGCAATAGATGGGTATCCAACAGCAAATATGTATCAGCTTCAGAACACTCTTGGTCCCGACTGCTACGTGCAGTATTTCTGCGTACCTCACTCAGACTTCCCATACGCTGCCTTCGACCTACGTTCTACATACGACCTCTGCAAAGCTTCTATCGGTAGTCCAGGTGAAGGTTTCAGTGCGATGAAACTCTATATGGCTCCTGTTCTGAACACATCGAAAATCGACGATATGCCAGAGATTAAGGCTATTTATCTCACTCTGTTCAACTATGCTGCAATAGAGAATGTAGACCTCTTCGGACCTTTAACTTACTACGACAACAAGGGAAATTTTGATGGTTCATCGTTCGAATACGACAGGGTGAAAGATATCTACTATCAAGTCAAAGCCGATATAGATGCCGCCATTGAGTGCTTCAAATATTCCAAAGACCACCGCTCTGAAGCTTACAAAAAACAGATTGGATCTACCATCGGGAATTATGTAATGTTGCGATCTTCTTATGATATAGACCCTTCAGACCTCAGCGTCTGGATTCGCTTTGCCAACTCTTTGAAACTCCGTATGGCGATACACATGAGCAAAGTAGAGCCAGCAACAGCCAAGCAGTGGGCTGAGGAAGCAGTGGCAGGCGGTGTGATTGAGAATGAGGCTGACGAGATTGGATTATTCCCATCTCTTTTGGGTGGTACTCATCAACTTGCTGAGATTACGGGGTGGAATGATATCGTCATGGGTGCTTCGTTCATTAATCTGCTTCAGAACCTCGACCACCCATACATGAAGTATCTCTTCACAAAGAACAGCATAGCTTTGGAAAAGAACGAGCAGGCTGTTTCTGGTACATCTGCTCCTGCCACTACTTCTGAGGGAACAGTGTTTATAGGTATGCGCAATGGTGTGACACCAGGTGAAGGTCAGGCTGCATCGACTAACCCATACTGTGGCTATTCTATGCTTGATAGGACTTATTTCGCCGAGTGCAATCCTCCGCTCTACCTTATGAAGGTTTCTGAGGTTAACTTCCTCCGTGCCGAGGGCGCACTCCGTGGCTGGAACATGGGTGGTACAGCACAGAGCTTCTACGAGCAAGGCATCCGCACCGCCTATCTTGAGGATCGTAATTTCCCAATAAAGAAGTATGTGAATTACGTTGACGACTATCTGAATGTAGTGGCTCCGAAGGGCATCTCATACGTAGACCCACAGGGTTTGACACCCGACATGCCAAGCGTAACGAAGATTGGTGTGAAGTGGAACGAGGGCGACTCTAAGGAGACAAAACTCGAGAAGATTATCACGCAGAAGTACATCGCTTCGTTCCCGTACAGCTACGAGTCGTGGGTGGACCTCCGCCGCACTGGTTATCCGAAGCTCTTCCCTATCCTCAACACCGAGCACGGTGACGGCACAATAAAGCCTGGCGACCCGAAGGTGCAGACGGCAGACAACATCATGCGCCGCATTCCATGGGTACCTGGCGACCCACAGACGAAGGAGGACATCAAAGCCACTGGCATACCAGCACTCAGCGAAGACACAAACAACAAGCCGGCTACCGACACACAGATGCAACGCCTGTGGTGGGACGTTGACGCACCCAACTTCTAAAAGCTTGGCTCGCACATAATATTAAACAGAAAAGAGCAGAACTTCGGTAGCGAGGTTCTGCTCTTTTCGTATTCGTGGGGGCGTGGATAAGCAAACGTGGGGGCGTGGCAACGACAAACGTGGGGTGCGTGGGTATGGCAGGGATGCCATACCCTCCTATATTTGCTGGAGTATCTTCATGTACTCGGCATAGGGGATGATGCGTCCGCCCATCGACTTGAGGTGCGGTGTCTCTATCTGACAGTCGATCATCAGTCCGCCGTTCTCCTGCATGAACTCGGCGAGGAAGATCAGAGCGAGCTTGCTTGCGCTGGGCACGAGCGAGAACATGCTCTCGCCGATGAAGCAGCGTCCGAGCGTCACGCCGTAGAGTCCGCCCACGAGTCGGTCGCCCTCCCACACCTCCACGCTCTGCGCAAGGTTCTGGCGGTGCAGCTCGGTGTAGGCGTTTATTATATCCTCGCTAAGCCACGCTCCTTCCGAGTCGTAGCGTCCGTCGGCTTTCTGGCAGCCACGTATCACACCGTCGAAGTCGTCGCCGATAGACACGTCGTACTTGCCCTTGTTAATCAGCGTGCGCATCGAGTGCGACACGTGTATCTCTTCGGGAAAGATGACGAAGCGCTGCTGCGGACAGTACCACAGCGGCTCGTCGTAGTCGCGGAACGAGAACCACGGAAAGATGCCGTGACTGTATGCGAGCAGCAAGCGGTCGACGGAGAGGTCGCCGCCAATGCACAGGAGTCCGTCGGGCTCCACGTCTACGGGCTGAGGGAATATCAATTCTTTGCCAATTCGATATATCATAATGTGGAATGTTACACAAGTCGCAATGCGCCGTCTTGGACATCGACAACGGCATCGCCACTTTTCTTCAATCGTCCGAATAGTATCTCTCTCATCAACAGCGGCTTGAGCATTGAGCCGATAACGCGGTCGAGCTCTCGCGCTCCGTACTCGGGCGTGAAGCCCTTCGTGAGGAGCAGCTCGCGTGCCTCGGTGCTGAGGTGCAGCGTCACGTTCTTTGCGCTGAGCTTGGTCTGCAACTGCGCGAGCTTCTTGTCGAGGATGAGCGATGCCATCTGGCACGACATATCGTGGAAGACGACGATGTCGGTGAGGCGGTTGATGAACTCGGGCTTGAACGTCTTCTTCACGGTGGTGAGCATGGCATCGCCGCGCGACACGCTGCCCGTGAAACCGATGCTGGCACGCGAGGCGTACTGCGCTCCGGCGTTGGAGGTCATTATGATAACGGCGTTGCGGAAGTCGGCACGCTCGCCGTGGTTGTCGGTGAGCGCAGCGTAGTCCATCATCTGCAGGAAGATGTTGAAGATGTCGGGGTGCGCCTTCTCTATCTCGTCGAAGAGCAGCACGCAGTTGGGTGTCTTGCGCACGGCTGCCGTGAGCAGTCCGCCGTCTTCGTAGCCCACGTATCCTGCGGGCGAACCGATGAGTTTAGCCACGGCGTGCTTCTCGGCGTACTCGCTCATGTCGAAGCGCACGAGCTTCATGCCCATTCGCTCGGAGAGCACACGCGCCACCTCGGTCTTGCCCACGCCGGTCGGACCAACGAAGAGCAGACTTGCCATCGGCTTGGTGTCGTCGGCGAGTCCGGCTTTCGACATCTGCACAGCCTCAACCACACGAGCTACGGCTTCGTCCTGACCGAATATCTCCTTCTTTATGTCGCTCTCCAGCGTGCGCAGCGCGTCGTTCGACTGCTCCTTGAGTGCTTCGGCATCAATCTTGCAGACACGTGCGAGTATGTCGGTGACGAGTCGGCGGTCTACGGTCTGACGCTTCTGCGTGGTGATCGGATGGGTCTCGCGGTAGGCGCCAGCCTCGTCGATGAGGTCGATGGCTTTGTCGGGCAGGAAGCGGTCGCGTATGTGCTTGGCAGCGCTGCGCACGGCGAACTCCACTACGCCCGCAGCGTACTTCACGCCGTGGAACTTCTCGTAGCTCGGACGCAGCCCCTCCACGATGCGTATCGCGTCGTCTACCGACGGCTCGGCGATATCTATCTGCTGAAAGCGTCGCACGAGCGACTTCTGCTTGGCTATGTAGCGGTTGTACTCGTCGTAGGTGGTCGATCCGATGAAGCGTATCGCTCCGCTCTCGAGATAGGGCTTCAGCATGTTCGAGGCGTCGAGCGATGCGTCGCCGTTGCGTCCGGCTCCGATGAGGTTGTGTATCTCGTCGATGCAGAGTATGGCGTTGCCCTCCTGCGCGAGTCCTTCCATCACCATCTTGATGCGCTTCTCGAAGTCACCCCGAAACTGTGTGCCTGCCACCATCGTGCCCATGTCCATCATGTAGACGTGTGCTCCGCGCAGGCGTTCGGGCACCTCGCCACGCTCTATGAGGGCGGTGAGTCCGTAGATGAGCGCTGTCTTGCCCACGCCCGGCTCGCCCACGTGCAGCGGATTGTTCTTGTCCTTGCGGCAGAGCACCTGCATGGTGCGCTCCAGTTCGGCTTCGCGACCGATGAGCGGGTTATGAGCAGCGTATGTGTCGTTGACACAGGTGACAAGCTTGCGCCATGGTGCGGGGGAGTTGGCATCGTCATCGCCCTCTGCGCCTTCGCCCGTCTCGTCTACGGCGTATGCCGACACGAGCGACTGCATAAACTCGCCCTTCTCGTCGCCCGTGAACTGGTCGAGTAGATAGGCTGCCTGCGAGTCGTTGAGCATGAGCATCGCTGCCACCACATGCGGCACGTCGAGCGTGTCCTGGTCGGAGTATTGCGCCTGCTTGATGGCGAGCGACATCATCTCCGAGAACTGCTGCGAGCCTTCGATGACGTACTTCTGTGTCTCGGGCACCACCTCCATCGACAGGAATTCCTTCTCGAGTTGTGTGATGAGCCACGAGGCGTCGTGGGGCAGCAATTCGCTGGCGCTTGCGAACTGCTCCTGTGAGGCAAAGGCGTAGAGCACGTGCTCCGGCGTCACGAACTCGTGGCGCCAGAAGTCGCAGTCTTCGATTGCCTGCTTTATTGCGTTTGCTAAATTCTTGCTGTTGTTCATATTTCATTCCGGTTTGCATTCGAGGCGCAGCGGGAAGTTTTCCTCGCGCGCCATCATCGTGGCCTTTCTCACCTTCGATATCGCCACGTCGTAGCTGTATATGCCCACCACGGCGCTGCCGCTCTTGTGCACGGCGAGCATAAGGGCTTCTGCCTCCTCCGCCGACTTGAAGAAGACGGAGGTGAGCACGAGCACCACGAACTCCATCGTCGTGAAGTCGTCGTTGTAGATAATCACCTTGTAGCGGCGCGGCTCGCGGAGGTTGGTGCGGGTGCGGTCGCGCACGGCGGTCTGTTCTTTTGCCATTTTTATTAAGAATGTGCTGTTAAATCGGATGGTGCACTTGAGACAAGTGCACCCCCTACATTACTGCCCTCCGAGTCGGTCGAAGAACACTATTATCTCCTCCCATGTCTTGAACTCGTCGCTGCCCCACTCGATCTGCGTGCCCATGAACTCGGGCTGCTCCTGCAGCGTGGGCTTCGGTTGTGCGGTGGGCGTGATAAGATAGTCGCCGTAGAGCATCTGGCGCTGGTTGGTGAACACGATGCGTCCCCAAGCCGGAGCGCTCAGAAACTGCTCCACCCAGCGTGTGTCGTCCACCATCTGCTGCGCATTGTCTGACGGCGACGGCGCCACGATGTACACGTTGTAGTGCTCGATGAGCATCTCGTAAGCCTTGTGCATAGACGCCGTGGCGTTGCCGTAAGAGTCGCGCAGCGTCTCGATGTCGACGTAGACCACGGGGCGTTCGCGACCTTCCTGGCGGTCGTCGATGTAGCGTATGATGGGTATGAGGTAGTGCATCGCCACCTTGTCGGTCAGACGATGCTCGCCGTGGAAACCGATGGCTGTGGGATAATGCTCGTGGAAGAGGTCGTAGGTGTGCACCACGGGGTCGTTGTCGCCGAAGAGTCCGATGACACGGGTACGCTCCTCGGGGTCGGCAGCGTGCTCGAAGTTGTGCGTAGTCATCTCCTGATACTCCTTGATGAGTCCCTTCGTCACGATGAACTCCTGCACACCGTCCTCGCGTGGGTTCTGGAACACCTGCTTGCCCGTGAACTTCGACATGGTGTCGCCCATCTCAAAGGCTGGGTTCACCAGAATGCGGTCGAATCCGGTGAGCATCTCGGTATACATGCCGCCCATCGATGTGCCGATGATAAGGTCGGGCTGTTCCTCGGTTGCCATCACCTTCAGCATTTGTAGACCTTCTTCGGGATGCAGCGGTATGTCGCGCGCCACAACCGTAGCGTTGGGCATCAGCGTGCGTAGCATCTGCACCGTGCCCGACTGCGCCGACGAACCGAAGCCGTGTACATACATGAGTTTCTTGCCCCGCATAAGCTCGGGGTATTGCTTTACAAATTGATTTTCCATTGTCGCTTGTCTTACAAACATTTGTGATGGGGTGCGCTTGTCTTATATAAAGATATGTGCAAAGTTACAAAAACACATGTTTACGGCAAAATATAGCTTGTCATATTCTGTAGTTTTCTGCGATTTGCGCATTATAACATACTCAAGTTAGACACAAGCAGTAGTCAGATATGGCAAGTTCATTTTGCCATTTTAACTAATTCACCCCCGTTAGTCCTCATAATGAGGTAACTAACGGGGATTTTTATGCTGTATAGCAGGATTTTGTTCGATAATCAGAAAATATTTATTGGTATTTACAAAAAAACAGAAAAGAATAAATCCTTCTCAAGTATATTCACTATATTTGCATGAGATAACTATTTATCGGATTATGGAAAAGATTAATCGAATAAAAGCGGTGCTCGCAGAAACTGGGCATACGGGAAAGTGGTTGGCTTCTCAATTAGGGAAGGATCCAACAACAGTCTCGAAATGGTGTACAAATAAGATTCAACCAGATCTTCAAGTGTTGTCAACGATAGCAGCATTACTGGATGTCAATATCAGAGATTTATTGGTTGACTCTAAAAAATAAGAGGAGAGTGACGATGCAGACAGAGAAAACATACAACTTGACCTTTACAGCCGGCACCCTTCTCTTGAATGAGACTTATGCCGTAGCCGAGACCTATCTGGAGAGCGGATGCGACTGGGGAAAGACCCAAACCATCACTTTCGAGCATAATCTAATGTCCAAGGATAAGGTCAGTACCAATAAACGCTTCTTTTCGCTGGTGAAGCAACGTATCTCGGCGCTGAATGAAGAGGAGCTTGATTTGTTGGTCAACAGCACTGTGCTCATTCGCCGGCAGATGTTGCTGCTCGCCATTTGCAAAGCACATGCGCTCATCTTTGATTTCATCTCCGTGAATGTGCGCGACAGTTTCTTCGCCATGCAAGAGCGAGTGACGCACGCTAATTTCAATGAGTTCTTCAATGAAAAGAAATATGTGCATCCTGAGCTGGAAGCAATCACCGACCTCACGGTGGCCAAAATACGTCAAGTGGTGTTTCGCATCCTGGAGCAAGCCGAGCTCATAGAGTCTATCGACACGGGGCTGATTCAGCGACCTTACCTCTCAGAGAAAGTCGAACGAGTCATCGTCAAAGACAATCCCAAATGGTTGGCTGCTTTTCTCTATTCAAATAACGAAATCAATAATGCCTGCAGTTTGTATGAATAATATAGATATGGATACCCTCTTCGAAGGGGTTTATCAGAAACTCATCTCGCCCGACTTCAGCAAGAACTTGGGCGGAGAATTACCACTGTTTATTCAGCCTATCCCCAATGCGGGACAGACCGAGCTGAATGCACAGACGGAGCGCTTGGCCACGCGCCTTTCCAAGAAAGGTAAAACGGCCCTTATTATCGACCTCTATCAGCTCTGCATGACGCTACTGGAGGAAGAAGGTGTGCTGGAAACCATTCTGGAAGAAGAGCCTAACATTGCATCCGAAGATATTGTCTCTACGATTGACAGTATTTTGGATATGAAATCTGTGGTGATACCACGTATCAGCGAACAAATCCAGGCTGAGAACCCCAACTATGTGCTAATCACGGGTGTTGGACGTGCTTATCCTTTTCTGCGTTCACATGGCATCTTAAACAATATTGACGAACTGGCCAAGGAGAACAAGCTCATTCTTTTCTTCCCCGGTGAGTACAATAACTTACAACTCTCTCTCTTCGGAATCATTTCGGATGAGAACTATTATAGGGGTCACAACCTCGATGACTGCTTAAGCTTGATGAGCGTAAGCGAATAACTAAAAGTTACACTTGATAAAATCTAAAACGATGATACAGGAACAAATTTACAAGAAGGATATTAACCGCGTAATCGACGGTGTGATCAAGGCTGACAGCGTTACCAAACTCAAAGACGAAATTACAGAGTATGTCATTACCGGTGAGCAACTTCGTTTGCTGCCTCGCTTGTTTGAAACGTTGGTGCCACCCCAGCGGGCCAACTGTGTATGGATTTCAGGTGATTTCGGTAGTGGTAAGTCTCACTTGCTAAAGATACTTTCTTATGTTCTTGAAAACAAATATGAGATTGAGGGCCGTCTCTGTGGCGATCTCTTTGCAGAGAAAGCGGCCGACGATTTTGAACTGAAAGGACAGATTCAAAAGGCCTGCAAAGTGCCTACTGAGTGTGCTTTGTTTAATATCCAGGAGTTGCTCGATGGCATCGGTAAGAATGCCAGCGACCCTGTGCTTACTATCTTCCTGAAGGTGTTCAACAAGAAGTTCGGTTACGACGATAAGAAACCTGAAATCGCAGAGATCGAACGCTACTTCGATAACAAGGGTCAATACCAACATCTCAAAGAAATGTACCAGCAGCGCTTCGGAAAGGCGTGGGAAGACGACCGCAAGTCCATCCTGCTCAACCTCCAGAAGTTGGCAGAGGTGGTGGCTGAACTCGAAGGTACTGACAAAGCTACCGCCGAGAAGAACCTTCGTGCGCAGATTCAAGGTTTCAAGATGGATATTGATGGTTTCGTGGCCATTGTGAAGGAGCATCTTGCAAAGCAGCCGGCCGGTAGCCGTTTCATCTTCTTTGTCGACGAGGTAGGTCAGTTCATCGGCAAAGACGTACATCGTATGCTCTCCCTCCAGACCATAGCCGAAGGTTTGACCGACAAGACCGAAGGACGTGCTTTCTTGGTAGTGACTTCGCAGATGGATATGGATGCCACAGTGGGCGACCTGAACGCGCAGCAGAGCAATGACTTCTCGCGCATCCAAGGCCGTTTCACCACTCGTATCAACCTGACCAGCGCCAATGCCGACGAGGTGATTCAGCGTCGTCTGCTCGAAAAGAAGGACGAACCTAACCGTCAGCTCTGCCTCGAATACGACAAGCAGAAGAACATCATCCGCAGCCTCTTCAACTTTGGCGACCAGAGTCAGTTTAAGAACAACTATAAGAGCGATGAGCAATTTGCCGTTTCTTTCCCTTTTGTGGATTATCAGTTCAACCTCCTGCAGGCTTCCATCATCGAGCTGAGCAAGAACAATGCCTTCAGTGGTAAGCAGCAGTCGGTGGGTGAACGAAGCATGCTCACCATTACACAAGCCGTGGCTCGGCTGTACAAGGACAAGGATTTGAGCCAGATTGTGCAATTCTGCGACATGTATGAGGGCCTGCGTGGCGTGCTGCAAACCAAGATTACCAACGATATTCAGCAGGCAGAGCGCACGTTGGACGACGAACTCGCTCTCAAGGTGCTCAAGACGCTCTTCCTAGTGAAATATGTCAAGGGATTCCCTTCTACGCTCGACAATATCACCCGTGTGATGCTGCCCACGCTCGACACCGACTTCCCCGCTTATCGCAGCGACATCCACGAAGCCTTGAATAAGCTCGTGCGCCAGTCGTACATCGAAAAGGGTGCTAACGAAGAGTATCACTATCAGACCAACGAAGAAAAAGATATTGAGACTGAAATCAAGAATGAAGAACTTCGTCCGGAAGCCACCAATGAAGAGTTGAAAAAAATCTTCCGCGATGAGATATTCTCTGATTCCAAGATTAAGCTCTCTGCCTATAAGATATTCCCTTACGGCCGCATAGTCGATGAGGTGCAGGATGGCCGTGACGCAGAGATGTTTATTCATTTCCTCACGCCGCTTAACAACCTCAGCGAGACCGACCGCAATAACCTAGGTATGTACTCCATGCGTCACCCCAATCAACTCATTGTAGTGTTGGGTGAAGATAAAGAATTACAAGACGATCTCGTGATGTTCAAGAAGGCAGACAAATGTCTCACTCGTTTGCTCTCCAGCAATGATGAAGGCTATCGTCAGCAGATTATCTCTGATAAGCGTCGTGTCAACAGCCGTCGTCGTGAAGCCATCGTAGAGCGCCTCACACAACTTACCAAGTCTGCCAAATTATTTATTGGTGGCAACGAACTCACCGACATCCATTCGCAAGACATCAAAAATCGTTTGACCGATGCCATGAAGTGCCTGGTAGAACAGGTTTATACCAACTTGAAGATGCTCACCATCGAGTACGATGATGCCATGCTCAAGAGCATTATCAATAGCACCACCACAGGATCATTCCTTGGGGGAATGCAGGAGGATGCTTGCAGCATGGAAATCTTCAACGAAATCAGTAAGCAAAAACGCTTGGCTGTTCGTACGAAGATTAAAGATTTGGTGGATTATTTCAAGGGCAATACCTATGGTTGGTACGAGACGGCTATTCTCTGCATCATTGCGAAACTCTATAAGTTGGACAAGATTTCGTTCCGCTGCAACGGACAACCCGTGGCCGATCGCAACCTCTATACCGCATTGACCAACTCGACGCAACAAGCTAATACTTTGGTAGATATTGAAGAGGCAATCACCCCTGCACAGGTTAATCAGTTAAAGGGTTTGTATAAAGAATTCTTCAACGATGAGAGCTGCACCGCCCAAAGTGCCAAGGATGTACACATAGCTTTCATTGAACGCTTAAAGAAGGACATAGAAGACTTCCGTTCAATTTCAGACCGTAATCGCTTTGAGTTTGTCAAGGGGTTGGACGAAGTGATGGATTCGCTCCGTGGACTCTCTACGATGATTTACCCCGGCCTTTATCAGAATAAGAAGAAGCTGGAGGGTGCACTGGACGACAAGCTTGATATTGCCGATGCCATTCGCGACTTTATCCACAGCCCACAGTTTGCTATCTTCAAGAAAGTGGAAGCATGGACCACCGGCAACCAAGCTAACCTCTCGTATGTAGCCCGCGAACAGCGTGATGCGCTGACGGCCATCTACCAGAGCAAGGAGCCTTGGAAGCTGATGACAAGAGCCAATGAAGTGATTCAGACCATCAAAACTGAAATCGAGGAATTGCAGGCAGCAGCTCGTAATGAAGCGATAGCAGCCATCAATAGCAAGCTGGTTTCCATCCAGGCAATTCCTGCCTACACGAAGATACCCGATACGTTGCGTACGCAGGTGGAGAGTTTCTTTAGCCTTTTGACAGATAAAGCCAAAGAAGACCGCTTCATCGGTAACCTCAAGGCCATGAAGAGCGACATCGATCGAGCTTACGACAACAGCGTGAAGTCTATCAACGCTTGGGTGGAAGAGCAAGCTACCAAGTCCGCACAACCCGCGGCTGCTGGAGGCGGACAATCGGCACCTGCGACGCCTACCCACACCATCAAACCGGTGGTGAGCAAGGCTAAAGCCATGAATGTGAACTTCGATAAGCCTGTGCTCGAGACCGAGGAAGATGTGGAACAATATCTGGCTACCCTTCGCACCAAGATGCTGTCCTTTATCCGTGATAACAAGAGCATTATGTTGAACTAATTTACGCCTTACGCTTATGGCAACAAATACCGCTGCACTCAAAACTTTTGCGCAGCAAACCCGCATCAAACTTCGTTCGCTCATTGCCACGAAGATGGAATATATCCTGACCCAGGACACGGCTGAACTCCGTGGCTTTGAGTCGCAGATTCAGAAACTGAAAAACGAGATCACCGCCAAGAGACGTGACCTCGTGGTAGAAGAAGTGGCTTATACGTGGTTCAATCGCGTGATGGCGCTCCGCTTTATGGATGCCAATGAATATACCTCGCCTCGGGTGGTGACACCGGGGGCTGGGCAGATGCGTCCGGAGATCTTACAAGATGCGATGGCAGGCAGTGTGGATGAGGATCTTCACCTGCGTCCTGAGGACTTGTCATTACCGGAGGCGAAGCTCTATCGTAAGTTATTGGTGGCTTCGTGCAATGCTTATGGCGAGTCGATGCCTTTCCTCTTTGAGCATATCAGCGACTATACGGAACTGCTTCTGCCCGACGACCTGCTGTCGGAGCAGAGCTTCGTGACGGACATTCGTCGCGGCATGACGGACGAGGATTGTCAGAATGTGGAGGTGATGGGCTGGCTCTATCAGTTCTATATCACCGACCGCAAGGCGGATGCTGAGACCAAGAAATCGAAGAAAGGTGGACTGAAGAGCGATGAGCAGGCAGCTGCCACGCAGCTCTTCACGCCCCACTGGGTGGTGCGCTACATGGTGGAGAACTCGTTGGGCCGCATCTGGATGACACTCCATCCGGAGAGCCGCTTGGTGGACGAGATGCCTTACTATATCCCTACGCCCGAGGGTCAGACGGACACCATCCCCGAGGACATTCATTCGGTGAAGGACATCCGTTTGCTCGACCCTTGCGTGGGCAGTGGCCACATTGCGGTCTATGCTTTCGACCTCTTCACGAAGATGTACGAGGAGGAGGGTTATCAGACGCGTGAGATTCCTGCGGAGATTCTTACGCACAACATCTATGGCATCGACATCGACCGTCGTTGCTACCAGTTGGCGTGCTTTGCGCTGACCATGAAGGCGCGTGCTTACCATAGCCGCTACCTTCGTCGTCCGGTGCAGCCCAATGTGATTGCGCTCCAAACGATTGACCATGATACAATTGCTTCTACCGGTGCCTGGGGCAGTAAATCTACGATGTGGCAGATGGAGCATGTGGATACGATTGGTTCGCTGCTTCAGATTGCGCCGGAGGAGTGTGCGAAAATTCAGGTAGAAGATGGTTTGTTTGGTGAACGCCAGCGGGTGTTGAAGACGCAAGCGGAGTACCTGAGCGAGAAGTATCATTGCGTGGTGACGAATCCGCCGTATTTGGGGAAAGGAATGGGTGATGCTATGCGTACCTACATTAAAAAGGCCTATCCTGACTCATGGAAAGATACAATGGCTGCATTTATGGAACGTTGCTTAAAACTTTGTTATAAGAATGGCAAAATGGCAATTATAAACCAACAAAGTTGGATGTTCATTTCTTCATACGAAGATCTGAGAAAGTCCTTAGTAGACAATTACCATATTGATAGTTTACTTCAATTGGGCACCCATACCTTTGATGAAATTGGAGGCGAGATTGTCAGAAATGCGACTTTTGTATTTGCTAACCATAAGCCATTTGCTTCTGGTATATATTTTGACTTGTCCGATGGAGGTAATTCAGCAGAAAAGGAACAACTCTTTTTGAATCGAAAGAATTGTTATAAGGATATAAGTCAAAATAAATTTAAATTGATACCGGGTTATCCAATTGCGTTTTGGGTTAATGATAGTATAATTGATTTATTTAAGTCATCACCTATTACAAAATATTCAACACCACGAAAAGGAAACTCGACCAGCGACAACGCACGTTTTTTGCGTTTTTGGACAGAAGTGAATCATGCAAAGGTTGCCTTAAACTATAAGTGTGTCGATCAATTACTTAAAGATGGTAAAAGATGGGTTCCTTATAATAAAGGCGGTGGTAGCAGAAAATGGTATGGCTACAATGAAAACTTAGTTGATTGGAAAGATAATGCTAAAGAAATTCGTGAAATACCCACATCCGTGGTTACAAATGAAAAATACTATATGCAGCCTGGGCTAACTTGGTCAACTATAACAACAAAATCATTTGGAGTTCGATATTTCAATAATGGTTTTATATTTGACAATGGTGGTTGTTGCCTATTTGATTTAAATGAATCAAGAAACTATTTGGCAGGTTTATTGAATAGTAAGGTTCTTCCTTACATTATGTCTTCAATTTCTCAAACTCAAAATTTTCAAAGTGGTGAAATTGCAAAAATGCCGGTTGTTTATCAGAGCAATGATACTATCGAAATAAAGACATACAATTGTTTTGAACTTTCCAAGCAAGACTGGGATGCTCACGAAACCTCCTGGGATTTCCAAACCAACGAGCTGCTCACCATCAACGAGACTTCCTGCATAGGCATTCTCAATGACTATGCCAGCGCCACAGGCATCTGCATAGACCCCGCAGCTCCTGCCCCCGAGAGTTTGGAGTGGCGTATGGACCTCTATAAGATGAAGTGGACCGCCAAGTTCCTTCAGCTTCATAAGAACGAAGAAGAACTCAACCGTCAGTTCATCGACATCTACGGCCTGCAAGACGAGCTCACTCCCGATGTGCCCTTGGATGAAATCACCATCCTGCAAAAAGGCGAGATTGATATCAAAGACGGAGAAATCGTCTGGAACGATGCCATTATCATGAAGCAACTCATCAGCTACCTCGTAGGCTGTTTTATGGGTCGCTACAGCGTAGATCGCCCCGGACTCATCATCGCCTCGCAGCACCAAGACCTCAATGCCCTTGGCCTCCGAGTGGAAGGTATCGACAATGGAGCCGAGGGCCGCCTGCTTATCGACGACGACGGCATTGTACCCATCCTTGAAGGCGAATACTTCAGCGATGATATGACTGTGCGCATCGAGGGAGCTATCAAGACCCTCTTTGGCGAAGCGAACTTCCAACAGAATCTGAAGTACCTCGAACAGACCTTAGGCAAGAGCCTCCGCGACTACCTCTTCAAGGACTTCTTTGCTGACCATATCGATGGCAAGATGTATCAGAAGCGCCCCATCTACTGGCTCTTCTCCTCGAAGATGGGCGACAAGAAAAAGAAGGGCTACTTCAAGGCCCTGGTGTATATGCACCGCATCGAGAGCGACACCCTCTCCAAGCTCCATGCCGACTATGTGGCGCCCTATATCGACAAGATAGAGCAGCAGAAGCAGGAAGCCGAGGATCAAGCCGTGCGTGACGACCTCAGTCAGGCCCAGCGCAACAAAGCCACGAAGCAAGCCGCCGAATACGCCGCCGCCCTGCGCGAAGTCCGCGAGTTCGCCACCATCCTTGCCCAGATGTCCACTCAGCGCCTCACCATCGACCTCGATGATGGCGTGCGTGTGAACTATCCCAAGTACTATCCGCTGGTGGAACCCATCAAAGGACTGGATAAAACAGAAGAATAAGAAGCTATGATTGAAGTAAGAGACATACAGGATTTTAGCGACTATCTTGACACACTGCTCAACCAGACAGAGTGTGATGATATCGAGTTTAAGAGTGCGGCAGGAGGTTTCCCTGATAGTTTTTGGGATACTTACTCTGCTTTTGCCAATACGGATGGCGGAACCATTGTATTCGGTGTAAAAGAAAAGGACGGGAATTTCTTTCTGAATGGACTAACAGACGCTCAGATAGATAAGTACAAAAAGGACTTTTGGACGAATATGAACAACCGTTCCACCATTAGTTGTAATCTGATGAAGGAAGCGGATGTAGTAACACCCGAATATAAAGGGTATAAATTCATGCTTTTCTTCGTGCCAAGGGCAAGCAATGAGCAACGCCCAGTATTCCGCACTACAAATCCTTATAATGGAACCTTCAAACGCAACTATGAGGGTGACTATAAATGTACGGAGCGAGAGGTGAAGCGCATGTTTGCAGATGCAGATGAGCAACATCCCGTGGATTGTAGGATTCTGAAAAACTATACATTGAATGATATAGACAAGGATGCTTTGAATAAGTACAGACAGCTATTTAAGCTCTCTTCACCAGATCATCCTTGGTTGGCCTACGATGATGTGGAGTTGCTGCGCATGTTAGGCGGTTATCGCAAAGACCGCCAGACAGGCGAAGAAGGCTTTACCTTGGCAGGACTGCTCATGTTCGGCAAGAGTCAGGCAATAACTGATCCCGAGTGTGCTCCTCATTTCTTTCCTGACTATCAGGAACATCTGACTGAGGATGAAGATGTAAGATGGACCAACCGCATTTGGCCAGATGGTACATGGGAAGCCAATCTATTTAACTTCTATCTAAGAGTACTTCCAAGATTACAGTCTGTGTTGCCCAAACCATTCAAATTGGAAGATAATATTCGTAGGGAAGAAACACCTGCTCATGTAGCTGTTCGTGAAGCCCTTATCAACCTTTGCATTCATGCAGATTATACAGAAAACGCTTCACTTGTGGTAAGACATAATGCCAATGGCTTTATATTCTCTAATCCCGGTACGATGCTTGTTTCAAAAGAACAGTATTATACGGGTGGAGAAAGTGTATGCCGCAATAAGTCTCTTCAGAAAATGTTCGCTATGCTGGGTGTAGCCGAGAAGGCTGGCAGTGGTACGGATAAGATTATGAAGGGATGGAAAGAATCCAACTGGCGAGCACCCAAAATAGACATCAAACAGGAACCTGACAAGGTGGTTCTGACGATGCCTATGGAATCTCTTCTTTCAGAGAATGCAAAGGCTAAACTGGAGGAGAAGTTTGGATTTGTGGTTAACTCATTTGAACACAATGTGTTGTCTGTACTTGCTTTAGCAAGTGACGAGGGGTTTGTGACCAATGAAAGATTGCGCTATTCGCTCAACCTTCATAAAGCACAGATTTCTGAATTATTAAAACTCATGTGCCATAATCAGCTTCTTGAGCCGCAAGGTTATGGCCGTGGTATGAGGTACTATCTACCAAAAGATAAGTTGAATGTCTTTCGGACAGAGGCTAATATAGCAACCTCGGACGATAATAGTGCAACCTCGGACGGTAATAGTGCAACCTCGGACGATAATAGTGCAACCTCAGAAAATAAGGTGACAACCTCACATGATAAGGTGGCAACCTCAGAAAATAAGGTGGCAACCTCAGACGGTAATAGTGCAACCTCCAAGAATAAGGTGGCAACCTCGGACGATAATAGTGCAACCTCGGAAGTCATCAAAACAAAGAAACGTATGAAAAAAGAGGATTTGTGGCTAATGATGGAGAATGTATGTGAGGATTGGATTTCTATAGAAAACATAGTTGCAGCAACGGGGCTTAGCTATTCGTACCTTAGAAATACGGTAATTCCTCAAATGATTAAGGAAAAGCAGCTTGTAATGATGTATCCAGGCACTCCCAATCATCCTAAGCAGCAATATAAACATAAGGAATAGTTCATTATGGCAGAATCAAATAAAGACAAAATACAGAAAGTGCTCAGTGAGCAGTTCAACAAGCATCGTTACATCTTTTGGTACGATGCCGAAGGCGCGATGGAAGAGCTGGTCACGGGCTTAGACATAGAGGGCGTGACCATCCTCACGCTCTCGCACAACGCCTTCTCGCTGAAATACCGCATCGTAAATGGCGACCAGCCCGCGCGTGGTTTCTTGATCTATAGCAAAGAGGCGGAACCGGAAAAGGAGAACAACTGGCTGCTCGACTTGCAGATGGAGGGCATGAAGTTTAGTGCCGACATGGCGTCGCTCTACGCTACGGAGTGCAACATCCCTATGGAACTCAAGGAACGCATCATCGATGAACATCTGGAGTTCTTCAAGGTAGCACGCCATCGCGAAAAGTTGGCCGAGGTAGTGCGTGCAGGCATGAGTGGAACCGAAATCATCAGCCGGATGCTGGCCGTGGCGGCTCATACGCCTATTGCGACTTACGACCTGCTGACCTATATGTTGGCGGATGAGTGCATCCACGAGAAGAGCGACCTGCAAGACCGATTGGAGAAGTACAACTTGCTCGCTACCTATTGGGAGATGGCCGAGAAGGCCTTCGGCTACGACAAGGCCCACCAAGTGAAGGACCTCGTCATCGTGTTGTTCCAAGATGAGTTGGCCAGCATTTTGGGCCAAAGCAAGCTGACCAACGAGGCGCATATCTTCATGCGCGACTGGCGCGACAGCCGTCAGTATGGCGAGATGTACAAACTTTGGGCCTCCCAGCTGGAAACGGAGCTAGGCATCATGCCGCAGATTCAAGGGGAACCCATCGAACGGCTGGTGCGCATCGAAACCTTCCCATGTGTGGATAAGGTCATCGCCAAGTATATCCACAAGGAAGTGAAGCATGGCACCATCACGGCTGAGAAATTGGAATCCATTGTAGAAGAACGTCGTAACAAGATATTCTTCTGTGTAGCCGCTCATACCATCAATGCATTCTTAGAGGCTCGGCGCTTGCTGGAAACCATCGAAAAGCTGGCGACTGGGCTGAGCATCATTTCGGCCGAAGAAGGTTTTAAGCTCTATACCAGTGAGCTGTATGTGATTGACCAACACTACCGCCATTTCTTCCGTGAGGCGAAATTGGCAGAGAGTACGAACTTGATTGGTGATATCACGCCCAAGGTGGAGCAGGTCTATACCAATAGCTTTCTTTCGGCTTTGGCTGCCAAGTGGCAACCGGTGGTGGATGCCATGGAGCGTTGGTCTATCTCAGGCGTTTATTCTCAGCGCACCTTCTTCACTACCTATGTGGCGCCCTTCATGCAGAAGGGCAAACGATTGTTTGTCATCATCAGCGATGCGATGCGTTACGAGACGATGGTGGAACTGGAAGGCCGCATAGCCCAGGAAAATCGTATGGAGACCGACCTTAAGCCGGCGATGCTTTGTGTGCTACCCTCTTATACCCAACTGGGCATGGCAGCGCTTTTGCCACATCGTGTACTGTCGTACGAGAAAGAATCGGATGAGGTCTTTGCGGATGGTGTGAGCACAAAGGGAACTGCCAATCGTACCAAGGTGTTGCAAGCCAGCATGCCCAAAAGTATCGCCATCAAAGCAGAGAACTTCTTGGAGGTGTGCAGCAAGGATTGGGTGAAGGATTATGACCTCGTCTACATCTATAGCAAAACCATCGACGATGTGGGTGACAATAAGGATACTGAAACACTTGTATTCAAAGCCACAGAGGACGAAATGGATAAGATTGTTCGACTGGTAAAGGTCATCAGTTCGAGCAATGGTACCAATATTCTCATCACAGCCGACCATGGCTATATCTACCAAAACGAAAAGCTCGACGAAACGGACTTTACCGATTTCAAGGCCCAAGGAGGCACTTGCTACATCGAAGATCGCCGTTTCGTGATTGGTCGTGGCCTTTGGGATGGAAATGGGGCTAAGAGCTGGAAGAGCGAAGAAGTAGGAATCAAAGCAGGGGTAGATATTCAAACCTGTAAAGGATTGAACCGTATTCGCAAGCAAGGTTCAGGCACGCGCTTCGTGCATGGGAGCAGCATGCCGCAGGAAGTGGCTGTACCGGTACTGCATGTCAACGTGAAGAAGAAAACGGACGTTAAGCAGGTGGATGTGGATATTCTGGGCAAGCAGACACGTATTACGCAGATGAGCCAGTCGGTGAAGTTCTACCAAACGGAAGAGACAACGGAGAAGACGAAAGGCATCACCCTCCGGTTGGGCTTCTATTCGGCAGAAGGTGAGATCATCTCCGACCAAGTGATGTTGACATTTGATAGTGCCAGCACCGATTCCATGCAGCGTGAACATAAGCATACGTTCAAGTTTAAGAACATCATCTCGAAGTTGAACGGACAAGTAGTAACACTTCGCATGGAGAAACTGATTGAAAACTCCGATCAGTTCGCTCCCTACCGAGAAGAAGAATATAAAGTAAGTGTGATGTTTGAAGCAGAGTGGTGATATGAATGAATTAGACGCAAAACTCAACGAATACTATGGTGGTAAAGTGGTTCGCAAGGACCTCACCAAAAGTATCAAGGAAGGTGCCAATGTGCCCAGCTATGTATTGGAGTACCTGCTGGGTATGTATTGCGCCACCGACAATGAAGACGATATTGAACAAGGGGTAAGCATGGTAAAACAGGTGCTGGCCAATAACTTTGTACGTCCGGATGAAGCGGAGAAGATTAAGTCGAAAATCCGTGAGAAGGGTCGTTACAAGATTATTGACAAGGTATCAGCCAAACTCAATGAGCATACAGACTGCTATGAGGGAAACATTTTCAATATCAACATCAGTAAAGTGCTGATAGATGATGCTTACATCAAGAAATATGAGAAGCTGCTGTGTGGTGGCATTTGGTGCATCATCGATATGGAGTACCTCTACGATGAAAACAGCAAAGGAAGTCCCTTCACCATTGCTTCGCTCAAACCGATACAGATGCCGGCCACGGATATGAACGATTATGTGGACGGTCGCAAGCACTTTACACTCACAGAGTGGATAGAGATTATCTGCCGGAGTGTGGGTATGGAGCCATCGAACCTCGACGAGAAGACGCGCTGGCACCTGGTGGCTCGCATGATTCCGTTTGTAGAGAACAACTATAATCTCTGCGAATTGGGGCCACGAGGTACTGGTAAGTCGTATGTCTATGATGAGTTGTCGCCTTATTCGA
>OLIS01000762.1_pt1 | contig 25102 bp, 19 predicted proteins | sample 1601351 | NCBI WGS metagenome assembly OLIS01 (sample SAMEA2452122, study PRJEB22498) | human gut metagenome | biome: human feces; feature: human gut; material: feces | place: Australia | collected 2012
TGACAACGTTCAGCTTCCATCCGGTAAAACCGATTACAACGGGGGAAGGTGGAATGATTGTCACAGATAATGAAGAATTTTACAAAAAAATGATGTTGTTCCGCAGCCACGGAATTACAAGAGACGAAAATCTGATGACACGAAATGATGGTCCATGGTTCTATCAGCAGTTAGATTTGGGATACAACTACCGCATTACAGATATTCAGTGTGCGTTAGGTTGCAGCCAGATGAAAAAACTGGACAGATTTTTGGAACGTAGAAAAGAAATCGTAGCGCGCTATAATGAAGCGTTTGATGATTGCGAAAATATTATCACACCATATCAGCTGCCGGAGACAGAGAGCGGCTGGCACCTTTATATTGTACAGGTAACAAACTGTGACAGAAGAAAAGTATTTGAGGCATTAAGAGAACACGGAATTGCAGTGAATGTACATTATATTCCTGTTTATATGCACCCTTATTATCAGGAACATGGATATAAAGATGTTCATTGTAGGAATGCAGAGGAGATTTACTCACATATTATCAGTTTACCGTTATATCCGACACTTACAATGGAAGAACAGGATTATGTGATACAACAGGTTTGTGAATGTACAAAGAATGAGTAATAAATTTTATTTTTTATGGGATTGCAAATGAAGGGATATTGGAATAACGAATTTATTTTTAATTGCTATAAGTTCAAAAAATAAGTGACGGTATTTCTTTGGAGAAACGTTTACAGCGAAGGAGAAAAAATGGTTGTAACAGATTTTACCAGTCAGATAAAAAAATTGGAAATAAATACTTTGATTGGAGTGCCGGATTCGGCATTGAAACCTTTCTGTGATTACATCAATGGAATGGGAAAAGAGGAATTTACGCATTATGTACCGGCGAATGAAGGAGCGGCAGTTGGTATTGCGATAGGCGAATATCTTGCAACTGGTGTCCCGGCTTGTGTATATATGCAGAACAGTGGGCTTGGAAATATTGTCAATCCAATTACCTCTTTGGCAAATGAGGAAGTCTATGGAATTCCGATGTTGTTATTGATCGGATACCGTGGTGAACCAGGAACGAAAGATGAACCGCAGCATAAATATATGGGTAAAATTACAGAAACTCTTTTAGATGTGCTTGGAATTGAACATATGATATTAGGCAAAGAATTATCAGTGCAGGAAGTGGATACTGCTTTTGACCGGGCAGCGCAACAACTGAGGGAGGGAAAGCAATTTGCGTTTGTATTGAAGAGAGATTTTCTTGTGAATGAACAAAAAAATGTCTATACGAATCATAATTCCATGATTCGGGAAGATGCAATCGCAGAAATTATAAAATCACTTGATGCAAGTGATGTGGTAGTATCCACAACAGGAAAGATATCGAGGGAAGTATACGAGCAGAGCGATAAGATAAAAGGAAGTCATGCACAGGATTTTCTGACGGTAGGAGGAATGGGACATGCTTCTATGATTGCGTTTGGAATTGCCAAAGAGGCAGAAGAAAAACGGGTTTATTGTCTGGACGGAGATGGCGCAGAACTGATGCACATGGGCAGTCTGGCATTTATCGCAAAGCAGAATCCGAACAATCTGGTTCATATTTGCCTGAATAATGAGGCGCATGAATCAGTTGGAGGAATGCCGACAGGATGTGTGGGATTAAGTTATGCAAAAGTCGCAGAAACGGTTGGTTATGAGGCTGTTTACTGTGTTGACACGATGGAAGAACTAAAGCAGGTTTTAAATGATACAAAGGGAAAAAGAAAACTGACATTTATTGAAATAAAAGTCGCAATGGAGTCAAGAGCAGATTTGGGCAGACCAAAGGAAACAGCGAAAGAGAACAAAAACAATTTTATGAAATATCATCAAAAATATGATGCATATATTTAAATGTCAAGGGGTTATTAATATTAGGAGGAAGATGTGAAAGTAGCAATATTATCGGATGTCCATGGAAATTTGAGGGCATTAGAGAATGTTTTAAATTCCAATATTTTTAAGACTGTAGATAAAATAATTTTGCTTGGAGATTTAGTTGATTATGGTCCCCATTCTAACGAAGTTGTTGAGTTATTGAGTGAGTATGAGCCAAAGATTATATGTAATATAATTGGAAATCATGAGGAGGCAATCTTAAAACAGGATTATTCAAGATTTTCTTCAGAAAGAGGAAGAAAATCGGCACAATTTACAAGAAAAAACCTAAACAATAATACATGGCAGTATATTAATGAGAAAATGAATCATGAAGGAAAACAGGAATTTGAGATACATAAGAAAAAATGTTTGGCTGTTCATGGAGATATAACAGATTTTTTTTGGAATGCAATTCATCCGAATGGTAATTTAAATGGGTATGGTCATTACGATTATGTGTTTTCAGGTCACTCACATTTGCCACATTTTTTTGAGCAGTATTATTCCGTTGATAATTTAAAGACTCGTAATAAAAAGAAGACGGTATTTATAAATCCTGGTTCTGTCGGTCAACCGAGGAATCTTTCGCCCCATGCACAATTTGTCACATGGAATACGGATACAGATGAAGTGATTATGGCAAAGATTCCATATGACGTAGAAGCAGAGCAAAGGGATTTTTCAGATGAAATAGATGTTTTTTATAAAGAAAGATTGAGGGTAGGAATCTGAGATGAATTTGTATGTGATAAGTGGAGTGACAGGAATGACTGGTAATGAATTGGCCAGACAGCTTATTGAAAAGAAACATAAGGTGATTGGTTTTGATAATTTTTTTGCATCATCTGTTAAGACTATTGTGGATATAGTGGAAAATCCTTTGTTTGATTTTTATGAATATGATCTTAATAATATAGACGAGATGGAAAAGATAAAGAGGAAAGTAGTGTCTATAAAGAAAAATTATAATCAGACAATTTATGTAAATTGTGCAGCCATTGTACATACGGAACACTTTTATTATGTAAATAGAACTTTCGAGACAAATGTTGTTGGGATGAGAGCATTTTTGAAGCAGGCTATAGATGTTAATGCAGATGTATACATTAATTGTTCGACATCTGAAGTATATTCAATGCATTCTTGGTCTGAAGATGGTGTGAAAGAATCGGATTATATTACGATGGCAGATGCAGAACACAGTCAAAGGACAAGTTATGCAACCGGAAAATTACTAACGGAGTTTTTTATTAAAGATGCAGTTGATGAGGGGCAAATCAAGGGCTGTTCTATTCGTTTTGCAAATGTTTACAGTAAAAATGAGTTGTTTCCAAAACACATTATCCCACATATCCTACATTCATTAAAAGATCGTGGAAAAGTCGAATTATTGGAAAATAGTAAGAAAAATAAAAGAACATTTTTATATAATGAAGATAGTTGTCAAGCTATAATTGCTTTATGTGATTCATCAGATGCATTAGATGGAAGCATATATAATGTGGCAACGGATGAAGAAATTTCTATTGTAGATTTGGTGTTTTTATGTGCAGAAAAACTTGGAATAGATAGTCCGGAGATAGTATTTAATGGGTACAGAAAATCTGATCCCGAAAGAAGAATTTTAAATACTGATAAAATAAGAAAACGAACAACATGGAGACCGCAAATTAGTTTGGATATGGGTATTTCAGAGTGCGTGGAGGAGTTAGAAAAATGAAAATACTTATTATTACTGTAGCGGGGTGCTCATCCAGATTTAGTAAATCTATCGGATATGAAACGTTAAAATGTATTTATTATAAAAAGGATTATACAGAATCATTATTATTTCGTTTGCTAAATCAGTCGGCAGACTTTGATAAGTATATTGTGGTAGGCGGCTATAAATATGATGAATTGAGAAAGTGTATTGAAGAATGGTTTCCAAGCAAGAAGGATAAGATTGAGTTGGTAAGAAATCCTTTTTATAAGAAATATGGTTCGGGTTATAGTTTGTTTTGCGGAATAGAAGCAGCAATGAAATATAATTTTGATGAGATGATGTTTGTAGAAGGTGATTTATTTGTAGATTCAAACTCATTTTTAAAGGTCGCTAATTCAGCTTATAATGTAATAACGTGTAATAATAATCCTATTTTGGCAAAAAAAGCGGTAGTATTATATTTCGATATAAATGAAAAAATTCATTATATATATGACACCACACATAAGACATTAATTATTAGTGAGCCATTTATTTCTATTTATAATTCGGGTCAAATTTGGAAAATGACAAATAATATTGCAATAAGACAAATATTTGAATCAATGGAATTAGATGATTGGAAAGGAACAAACTTAGTATTTATTGAAAAATATTTCTCGAATCTTGATAGACAGCATTTTGAAATTATTGGTTTTGAGGAATGGGTAAATTGTAATACAATAGATGATTTTAATATGATTTTGGGAGAGAAAAATGAAAACTACCAGTGAAAAGTTAAATATATTAAGAAAAGAAATTAGAAATCGAAAAGTTAAAATTATGATTATTGGTTTGGGAAGTGTCGGAAACTATTTACTAGATTATTTAATGTCTGCCTCTGATGAGCAAATGGAAATAGCAGTCGTAGGACGTAACCTGGAAAAACTAGAATCAGATGTGAATATTGTAAAAGTTGCATCTTTAATTCGAAGGCAAAACAAAACAAAAGTGACAATAATTGAAGGCATAGATTTGAATAATATTTCATTGATTGAAAAAGCAATGTTAGAATTTAGACCAGATATTATTGTTAACAGTAGTAGGGCATATTCAGGCTTGAAATATGGAAGCATATCTTGGAAAAATGTTCGGGCATATGGTATATGGAGTCCATTGTCTATTCGTTATACTAAAAATATTATGCAGGCGTATGAAAATGTAAATTCAAATGCGATTGTGATTAATACATCATATTCAGATGCAGTTATTCCGTGGCTAAAGACAGCCGGAAAAGCATATCCGGATTTTGGTTCTGGAAATATTAATCATCTTGTATATAGGTTCAAAATGGCAACAGGACAAATGCTTGATATATCAGATTATTGGAACATTGATATATCACTTGCTGTCGCACATTTTCATGATGTATGTATCAGTAAGGAAGGGCATACTGAGGGAAAGGAATTGTTAATAGACATAAGTTATAAAGGTGAGAAAGTGGATGTGGATATACAGAAAATGATATCACATTGTGCAATTCCAATGCCTGTCGATGCAAAAAGAAATATGATGAATGCATCTAGTAATTTTGAAATTATTCAGGCAATTCTTGCTGCTGTACGCGAAAACAGGAAAATAAAAATACATTGCCCAGGTGCCTTTGGAGAAATTGGAGGATATCCCGTGGTTATAGATGGTACAGGAGAGGATATAAAAGCTTATATTGATGAAAGCGTTTTTGATATTTCTGCAATGAGAGCTAAAAACAGAGAATCAATATATTTAGATGGAATTGAAGATGTAAATGAAGGAACATTAACATATACAGATGAATTGCTTATGAAAGTAAAAAAGGCATTTGATGTTGATTTGGTGAAAAAGGTGCCTTTTGATAAAATAGATGAAGTGGCGGCATATATTATTAGTGAAATAATAGAGAAAAATATTTCGGATAGTATCGAAACAAAAATATAAATGTTGAATCTTGTAATAGAATAGATGCTGGTGATTGGGATGTGTATGGAAAAGTCTTTACAAGTAAGTCTGGTGAATTGAAAAAAGTAAAAAATTGACTATGCGAGAGGAGAAATGATAGATGTTAGATTTTATATGCAGAATATGTAAAGGTAAACATTATAAAGAATTAGTTTCATGGGAAATACCGTTGGCAGCAGATGTGACAGAAAAAAAGGAAAATTGTAAAATGTATCCAATAGAACCTGTAATATGCAGTGATTGTGGACATGTACAGTTGCGTGAAACATTAGATATTAATATGTATGATAATTACTTGTATACGCCATCTTATGCAGGGGAGTTTCAACAATATGTAGAGAAATTTGCTAATAATGTAGTGGAAATGATTGATGACAAAGCAAATCTGAATGTAGTGGAGATTGGAAGCAGTAATGGATTTTTGCTGAAATGTATGAAGGAAAAAGGATGTAATGTTGTAGGATTTGAACCATCGGGAATATTGGCATCTGAAGCAAGAAAAACGGGTGTAAATACGGTAGAGGAATATTTCAATGCTGGTAGTGATACAAAAGTAAAGGAAATATTAGGTGGAAATGCGGATGTAGTTATTGCAAGACATGTATTAGAACATTTAGATGATCCATTAGGAGTAATAAGGGCTATGGCATCAATTGCACAAGAAGGAATGATAATTATTGAGGTTCCGTGGTTGCTAAAAATTGTGAAAGAAAATCAATTTTACGCTTTTTTTCACGAACATGTTTCTTATTTTTCAGTTACAATACTACAGAAATTGATTGAAAATGTAGGATTTGAAATTTTAAATGTATCTGAAAATAACCTAGAAGGGGGCTCTATAACTATATATGCCCGAAAAAAGAATAACAAGATAAAAGCAAGTAACATTGACTTATATTTGGAGAAAGAAAGGAAATATCTTTCAACAGAAGCAATATTAAAGTTTGCTCAAAAATCAATGCAAACAATACAGAATGTATATAAGTATGTTGATGAACAGCGAAATAAAGGAAAGAAAATAGCGGTATGGGGAGCTGGACAGCGGGGATGTACGCTTCTGGCTTTGTGCAAACTGACAGATGCAGAAATTGAGTATGCTATTGATGTAAATGAAAACTATCATTGGAAGTATATTCAAGGAACTAATATACAGATTGTGCCACCAGAATATTTAAAAGGTCATTTTGTGGATCAAATTCTTATTTTAGCGACGGGATATTCAGAGTCTATTATTAATAATAATTTAGATTATGTATATCGTGGAGGAGAATTCATTAATATTATTGAAAAAGAGTTTGTATAACTATAATATATATCGTTATTTTATAAGCTTATTAGAGATGGACATTTCTTGTAGTAAAATGAAATCAAGAACATATTTGCGCAGACCAAGTAGAACAAAGATAATTTTGTGAGATACCACGGAGTAAAAGAATGAAAAAAGTATATGCATGTTTTTGTACAGATGTCATTCACGAAGGTCATCTGAATATTATTCATGAGGCAAAAAAATATGGAAGAGTCATTGCAGGCGTGTTAAGTGATGCGGCAATGATACGTTATAATCGTTTTCCAACGGTTTCCTTTGAAGAACGTAAACAAATGCTTGAGCAGATTCCGGAAGTGGATGAAGTTGTAGTTCAGGACGAAGTCATGTATGGAAAGATTTTGGAGCAGATAAAACCGGATTATGTCATTCATGGTGATAACTGGTTAAATGATCCGATGGAAGTAATCCGTGATAATGTAATCGAAAATCTGGCAAAATGGGGCGGAAAGTTAATTGAAGTTTCTTATACCTATAATGAGCAGGTAAGAAATATAGAAGCTGTGGTGCGGGAGCGCGCAGCAATGCCAGAATATCGCAGAAAACGATTGCGTCAATTGCTGCAATTGTGCCCAATTGTAAAGACGTTAGAGGTTCATAGTGGATTGACGGGATTGATTGCGGAAAAGACAGTTGTGGCGAACAATGGTGTAATTGACCAGTTTGATGCGATGTGGCTCTCAAGCCTCTGCGATTCAACGGCAAAGGGAAAACCAGATATTGAACTTGTAGATATGTCCTCCAGGCTTCGAACCGTAGATGATGTCCTTGAAGTGACAACAAAGCCGATTATCTTAGACGGTGATACAGGCGGAATGGTAGAACACTTTGTATACAATGTACGGACATTGGAGCGTATCGGTGTTTCGGCAGTCATTATTGAGGATAAAACCGGATTAAAGAAAAATTCACTGTTTGGAACAGAAGTGGAGCAGACACAGGATTCTATTGAGAATTTTTCAGCAAAAATCCGCGCGGGAAAACATGCACAGCGTACAAAAGATTTTATGATTATCGCACGTATCGAAAGCCTGATTTTAGAAAAAGGCATGGAAGATGCATTGATGAGGGCACTTGCTTATGTACAGGCAGGGGCAGATGGTATTATGATTCACAGCAGGAAAAAAGACCCGGATGAAATCTTTGAGTTTTGTGATAAATTCCGTGCAAAAGATGCAGCCACTCCGATTGTTGTTGTTCCGACTTCTTATAATGCAACTTATGAGAGCGAGTTGCAGGCGCATGGAATTAACATTGTAATTTATGCAAACCAGCTTACCCGCAGCGCATTCCCGGCTATGCAGAAAACAGCAACGGATATATTGACATACCACCGGGCGAAAGAGGTGGATGACAGACTTATGCCGATCAAAGATATTATTACGCTGATTGATGAGATTTAAGAATAAAAGAGGTTTATTTGTTTACAGCAGGAAATATTTATGAATATATCAGTTTGTATAATAGCAAAGAATGAACAGAAAAATATAGAGCGTTGTTTAAAATGTCTGAAATCCTATATGGAAGAAATTATTGTTGTAGATACTGGTTCGACAGATAAGACAAAAGCAATTGCAAGCCAATATACAGAAAAAGTATATGATTTTCCATGGATTAACGATTTTGCAGCAGCAAAGAATTTTGCAATATCAAAAGCAACAAATCCTTATGTTATGATTATAGACAGTGATGAATTTTTAGAGAGCATTGATATAAAAAAGCTGTGCAAAGATTTACAGGCACATCCAAATCAAGTAGGACGCATTTTCAGAAGAAATGTGTTTGAACGAAATGGAAATCAGCAGGAAAACACGGAGTGGATTAATCGGATTTTTTCGAAAGAATTATTTCACTATGAAGGCTGTATTCATGAGCAGGTGACTGCAATTAATGGGGAAGAGTATGAGACATATCAGGCACCGGTTGTTATTTTACATAGTGGCTATGATTTACCGGAAAATGAGCGGAAACAAAAGGCAGAGCGGAATATTAAATTGTTGCAGCAGGAGTTGCAGCGTTTGCTAATAGCTTTTTTACAGAAACAAGATGCGTTTGTTAATGTGATAGATGATGTGGGACTAAAAAATGATGATGAAAATAACAAACGTTGCGTGCAGGGAATATTTTCTATGATTGAAGCAGGAAATGATTTGGCAGTGAAATTGCAGCATGAGGAGCAACTGCCTTATATACTTTATCAGTTGGGGAAAGGCTATTATATGGCGGGTGATTATACAGAGGCTTGCACCTATTTTTCCTGCGCATTATCATTTGACTTAAATCCAAAACTTGAATATGTGATTGATATGGTAGAGACATATGGATATGCAATGATAAATAGTGATCAGGCAGATAATGCACTTTTCTTTGAGAATATCTATGATGAATTTGGAAATACAGCAGATTTTCAATTTCTTATGGGACTTATTTATATGAATAATGCAAGATTTGAAGATGCTGTTTCAGAGTTCTTGAAAGCAACAAAGCATTCAGCGAGCAGGAATGTTGGAGTAAATTCATATATGGCATTTTATAATATAGGTGTGATCTATGAGTGCCTTGGGAGGGCTGATGAGGCAAAGCGATATTATGAAATGTGTGGAGGATATGAACCGGCGGAGAGAAGGTTGAAGGAATTAAGGGGGAATTAAGGTGGGAGTATTAGATGAAATTGTATGTTCAAATAGAACACCAATTCTGTTTATTGGATCAGGAATGTCAAAACGATATTTATTTAAATATCCATCATGGAATGAACTATTGGAAAACTCGTTTTTTAAGTTTGAACCAGATATGTTTCAATATCAAAAGTATATTGATAGTTGTAAACGAAAGGGAATGACGGAGTTTGAAACAAATGTATACATGGGATCTCTTATTGAAGAAGAGTTTAACAAGGCGTTTTTTGACAGAAAAATTACTATAAATGTAGGAAATAAAAAGAATCCAAGTTGGGTTAAACGTGGAATTTCACCTTATAAAATGTATCTTGCAGATTTCTTTAAGAAACAGAAAATCAATCGGGATCATTATTACTCAAAGTGATTATGCTCAGTTTAAAGAGTCAAGAAAATTAATAATTGCAAAGATGTTAACATTATTTGCAGAAGCTCCAATTATTTTTATGGGTTATTCATTTACAGATGAAGATGTAAGAGAGATTATTGAAGAGTTTTTAAGCTGCCTCTCAAAAGAGCAATTAGCAGACACTCGTAAGCTATAAGTTATAAGAAGAATGAGAATAATTTAATTGAGATAGAAAGAACAATTACCACAAAAAATGGCGTGGAAATTCCGTTTGTAGAGATTCAAACAGATAATTATGCTCTTATATATGATAAATTGGGGGAAATCACGCCGGGAATTTCACCTATAAGAGTGCGGGAGACTAGAAAAGTGGTTAAAACTATTGTTGATCAAAATATGGCATCAACAGAGGCACAATCTATTATTGTTGGAATTGATGATCTTGCAAATATGGATTTGTCTTCGAAACCACTTGCTATCGCAATAGGATATAAAGAAAATATTCCAAATAAATATGGTTATGGGCTTTTGGAAGACAGTCAGATATTTGAAGATATTATCTTTGATAATAAACATTTTGATGCTGAGGCAATGTGCACGGAAAGATTTAAGAGTATTGTAAGAACAAGACTTCTTCCAGTGTTCAAATATGTTAAAGGACAAAATATACCATCGGAGGGAAAGCTGGCGATATACATTCAAGAGCATAATTCTATGGATAAAATTGTATCTAAAAAGATAGCAGCTACATATAAAAATTTTCCCCAATTTGATAATTATGATCAATTACAAGAACATTTAAAACGTGCGGAAAATTGTAGAAAGGCAGCAATGGCAATATTGAAAAATATAAACATTTTAAGTGTTGAAGAATTAAGGACTGCCTGTAAGTATTTATTTGAGAAATATCCAGACGATTATGCTACAGAAACTAATTCAAAAAGATGTATATTGTGTTTGGATTTTAAGGAAAATTATCAATGAAAGAAAAGCTAGTGAACCTTTCCTGGTATAACCAAGAACATCGCTAGCTTTTCTCTTTCATGTTAAAGAACATTTAATGTTCTATGTTCTCTTAATTATTATATACACCGAACAAGGAATTGATTCTCTTGTTTGTCGGCTTGATTTATTATACATAAGAACAGAAGATACGTCAATCAAAATTTCCAATATATGAGAAAATTCATTTTAGGAAAAATATAAAGTTTTTATGGGAACTATTTCATTTGCGAATAAGATGGGTTATACTACTATAAACGATAATTAACTAAAAAGGTATGGAGTAACGACAGTTTTATGTTGGAGGAGTTTTGATTTGCCAGAAAGAAATACTATGAAAAAAATTCAGGAATTACAACAGGTAAAAGGTGATGCATACGATTACTACATTGCCGGAAATGAAGATACAGATCTGTTTGAAAAAATATTTTTGGTAGACGATATTGTAGAAGAAATTTGCAAACCGGATAAATATTTTTTGATTGGAGAAAAAGGATCTGGAAAAACAGCATATTCGGTGTATATGTCGAAATCTGATAAGATAAATAGTTTTTGTTCCATTTCACTTGTGGAAAATACGCTGTATCAGAGATTTCTTAATATGAAAAGACAGAAAGCATTGGAACTTTCAAGTTTCAAAGATGTATGGATTAATTTGATTTATTTGATTCTTGCAGAAAAGATCAGAAAAGAATATGGTGAGACTTTTTTCAGCAGCATTAAGTATAAACAATTATCGAAGGCAATAGATGTTTTTTATAGTGATGCTTTTAAACCGGAATTTGTGAATGCCTTTGAATTTGTTGACAATGCCTCTGCATCTATTAATTCGATGATGAAACAGGGGCTGTTTTCAACTGGAACTAAGGCATCTGCGGAAACGTCCCAGAAGTATGTGGAACAGAGTTTTCAGATTAGTCTTTTGAAGATAAGAGATGGTTTTGAAAAAGCATTTATGAGTGTTAATTTGAAAAAACCAACGATTTTGTTTGTGGATGGCATTGATGCAAGACCAAGAGATATTGATAATGAGCAGTATTTTGAGTGTTTGGTTGGACTGGTAAATGCAGTTTTAGAAATGAATCAATCATTCCTGAAAGAGAAACAGATCAAAATTATGTTGCTGATCCGACCGGACATTATGTATAAAATGCCAGTTCATAATATGAATCAGAAGCTTAGAAATAATTCGGTGTTGTTAAATTGGGTAACTTCTTATCGCAAATATATTGATTCAAAGTTATTTAAGATTGCAGACGATTATTTTATGAAGCAGCAGGATTATTCATATGAACTGGGAGAATGCTGGAATTATTATTTTCCATACAAGGTGGAATATCAGGAAAAATGGAAAGCACCAGATAATCCGTTTGTTGAATTCTTGAGGTATTCCTTATACAAACCAAGAGATATTTTAACCATGTTAAACGAGATGGTTGATGCAACAAGTGGTACGCAGTTTAAACATTCTGATTTTGAAGGTATTTTATCCAATTATTCGACGTATTTAAAAGGCGAATTGAAAGATTATATGTTAATTTATATGGATGATTCAGATTATAATAATTTTAGTATATTCTTTGATTATTTTCAGGGGCATAGAAATTTCAATTATAAATTTTTTGAGGAAAAACATTTAGAATATATAAAGTATTTAAGAGAATTAGGACGGAAGATTCCACCGTTTATGGAGACTGCGAGTGAAGCCTTACAGCTTTTATATGATACGAATATCATTTGTTATAAAATATATGAAACTTTGCCAAATGGCAAGCGGAAGAATAAAATGTTTTGGTCATATAAGGAACGTAATTATGCAAACATGCAGCCTGAAGTAAAGAAGGGCGGCGAATATTCATTTCATATGGCATATGCGAGAGCCTTTCGATTGTTTTAAAGTAAATATCATAGGATGATCACAAGGCCTTTAGATTATAATAAGTCTAAAGGCTTTCTTCAAAGATAGCAAAAAGGAGGCAGAATATGTCAGTGAATGTTGCGATTGGAGTGCAGGATTTTTCAACATTGATAGAAAACCATTATTTTTATGTGGATAAAACAGCCTTTTTGAAGGAATGGTGGGATAGTGGTGACAGTGTTACACTGATCACGAGACCAAGACGTTTTGGAAAGACGTTGACCATGAGCATGACGGAGCAGTTTTTCTCAATGGAATATGCGGGACGATCTGATCTGTTTGAGGAGCTGGAAATCTGGAATGACGAGAAATACCGCAATTTGCAGGGAACATATCCTGTCATTAGTCTTTCATTTGCAAATATAAAAGAACCAACCTATGAATTGACACAAAAGAAAATCTGCGACCTTATTGCACAATTATATTTCAAATTTGATTTTATAACAGAGAGCAATGCTTTGATTAAGGAAGAAGTGAATCTGTATAAGAAAATCATGAATCATATGGACTATGTAGATGCTACGCTTTCGTTAAACTATTTATCAGGATTTTTATATAAATATTATGGGAAAAAAGTGATCATTTTATTGGATGAATATGATACTCCAATGCAGGAAGCTTTTGTAGATGGTTACTGGGATGAACTGGTGACATTTACAAGAAGTCTTTTTAATTCAACTTTCAAGACAAATCCGGCATTGGAACGTGGCATTATGACAGGCATCACACGGGTGAGCAAGGAGTCCATTTTTTCCGATTTGAATAATCTGAAAGTAGTTACAACGACATCTGATGAATATGCCACAACATTTGGTTTCACAGAGCCAGAGGTCTTTGAAGCATTGGGAAAGTGCGGATTAGACAGTGAAAAGAGCGAAGTGAAAAGATGGTATGATGGTTTTATTTTCGGGGAATATAAAGATATTTATAATCCGTGGTCAATTTTAAATTATCTTGATTCACAGCAGTACACAACATATTGGGCAAATACAAGTGCAAACAGTCTGGTGGCAAAATTAGTCCGTGAGGGAAACCGCAATATCAAGAGTAAATTCGAAAAGCTGCTTTGCGGAGAGTGTATATGGTCAGAAATTGATGAACAGATTGTTTATGATCAGCTCAACGGTAATGAGCAGGCAGTGTGGAGCCTTCTGCTGGCAAGTGGTTACTTAAAAGTCCTCTCTTATGAAAAGTACAAGGATATTCCGGAGGGAACTGAGCCAAAGTATCAGCTGGCACTTACGAATCTGGAAGTGAAACTGATGTTCCATCGAATGATTCATGACTGGTTCGCAATGGCGAGACCGGATTACAACGACTTTATTAAAGCAATGTTTGCCGGTGATGTGGATGCGATGAATGAATATATGAACCGGGTGGTCTTGCAGACATTCAGTTATTTTGATACCGGAGACAGAGCATCGGGAGCAGAACCGGAACGGTTTTATCATGGATTTGTGTTAGGTTTGCTTGTTGATCTGCAGGACAGGTATTATCTGAAATCGAACCGGGAAAGTGGTTTTGGAAGATATGATGTCATGCTTGAACCAAAGAACCCGGGAAAGGATAACGCAGTGATTCTGGAATTTAAAGTGCGCAGCACAAGAAAAGAAAAAAGTCTGGAAGAGACAGCGCAGTCTGCAATCACACAGATTCGGGAAAGAAAATACAGCGAAGAACTGAGAATGAAGGGAATTACAGAAGATCAGATTAAAGAGTACGGTTTTGCATTTGAAGGAAAGACAGTGTTGATCGTGGACTGATCGTCACAGCAAAGGAGGTCAAAATGGGACTTTATTTGAATCCGGGGAATGAAGAATTTCGAAATGCAGCGATTCATTCTAAAATATATGTTGATAAAACTGAGATGATTAAATTTACAAATTCACAACTTTTTGGTGAACATAAAAACATCTGTGTCAGCAGACCACGGCGTTTTGGAAAATCAATGGCAGCCAATATGCTGGTGGCATATTACAGCAAAGGCTGCGATTCGAAGGAATTGTTTGAAAATTTTAAAATAGCAGATGACAGCAGTTTTAAAGAACATTTAAATAAATATAATGTCATTCATTTAAACATCCAGCAGTTTTTGGGGCGGACAGAGACAATACATGAGATGTTGGAATTGCTTTCACGAAAAGTAACACGCGAATTGAAGCGGGAATTTGCAGATGTGACGTACTACGAAGAAGACTTAGTGTCTGTGATAGAAGAGATTTATGCACAGACACACAGCTTTTTTGTTTTTATTATTGATGAGTGGGATTGCATTTTCCGTGTAAAAGGGGAAGATACAGAAGCACAAAAATTGTATCTGAATTTCCTGAGAGATTTGTTAAAGAACCAGCCTTATTGCATTTTGGCTTATATGACCGGAATCCTTCCGATTAAAAAATATGGAGAACATTCTGCCCTTAATATGTTTGATGAATATTCCATGATCAATCAGCGTGAGCTGGCAGAATTTACAGGATTTACGGAGCAGGAAGTGCAGGAATTGTGCCCGCAGTATGACATGTCATATGATAAAATGAAACAGTGGTATGACGGTTATGATTTAAAAGGGATACAGATTTATAATCCGAGATCAGTCGTAATGTCACTTTCAGGACATGATTTTGACAGCTATTGGACCAAAACAGAGACTTATGAGGCATTAAAAAAGTATATCCAGATGGATATGTATAATTTGAAAGAACTTGTAACGAGACTGATTGCGGGAAGTTCTATTGAGATAAATCCAGATAAATTTCAGAATGATATGACTACATTTGCAAGTGCAGATGATGTCTTGACACTTCTGGTACATCTGGGATATCTGACTTATGATTTTGATACATGTACCGTTCATATCCCGAATCAGGAAGTACAGAAGGAATTTATTAATTGTATTGAAGATGGTGGCTGGGAACCGGTTATGGACGCAATCCGGAAATCCGAAGAGCTGCTTGCAGCCACAATCCGCGGTGAGGAAGAAACGGTTGCCCGGATGATAGAGAATGCACATCAGGAGAATACATCCATACTTGCCTATAATGATGAAAATTCATTGGCATGTGTGATCGCACTTGCGTATTATTCAGCGAAGAAGAATTATGTAGTATACCGGGAACTTGCCGGAGGAAAAGGATTTGCAGATATGGTGTTTGTTCCAAGAAAAACGACACAGACACCGGCAATCGTTGTAGAGCTGAAATGGAATCAGACAGCGGAAGCAGCGATCACACAGATCAAAAGAAAACAGTATGTCGAAAGCCTGAAGGATTACAGGGGCGAAGTGATACTTGTTGGGATCAATTATGAGAGCAAAGAGTTAAAGAAGGACGATTATAAAAAACATTCCTGCAAAATTGAGCGGATCACCATGGCATAATAGAGGGAAGGACAGGAGTTTCAGATATGGATGACGCACAGGCACAGCAGACCAATCCATTATTTGGTATTATTCCAAAAGAATTTTTCACACCGCTGGCATCGCCGAACAGACTTGTATATTGGGACTGTCTGTGCCGGTTGTTTCAGGCAATGAGTGCACAGCTTTCCTTTGGGATCGAGAGAGAAATCCTTGTGGATGAATTACATTTTTATTTTGAACAGAATCAGGCAGCGGAATTTGAGGAAGATGACATAAATGGCATGGATTCCAGAAAAAAGGCAAATGAGATGCTGCGCTTATTGGAGAAGTACGGCTGGCTTGAGGTTGAGACGGATAAGAGTTATGTGCAGAGAGTCAATTTTTATGATTATGCCGTAAAAGTCATGAAAACGCTTCTTGAGATTTCAGACGGACGAAAGGTGGAATATCAGGGCTATATTTATACCATTTACAGTCTTGTGCGGACCAATACGGATCATCCGGCTGTTGTGTTACAGCAGATCCGGGATAATACGGATATGCTGATCACAGGACTAAAGAACCTCAATTCGAATATCAAGCATTACATTGATGAACTGACAAAGCATAAGACCGTAGCGGAGATTATGAATGCGCTGTTTAATGATTATATTACGAATATTGTAGATAAAGCTTACCACAGATTACTGACTTCAGACAATGTGTCAAAGTTCCGGCCGGAGATCATAGAGCGGCTGGAAGCAAATGGGCATAGCTCACGTTATATCGCAAAGACGTCGGAAGAGTTGGCAGCGATCCGGGAGATACCGGTCGGGCAGGCAGAAGAACTGGTATATCAGACATTGCATGAGATTGTGGAAGCGTTCCGGAATATGGATGATATTCTGGCAGAGATCAACCGGAAAAACACACAATACCAGAGGGCGGCGGTAAACCGTGCAAAGTTTCTGCTGGCAGGGACGGAAGATGTCAGAGGACAGATGAAAGAAATCCTTTTATACATTGGAGAGCAGATGGAACAGAGCCAGCTGGATCTGAATGGGATTTATGAGATCGAGTATCTGGACAATCTGGTGAGGCTGTTTGGAAGCAGTTTTATTGATGAGAAATCGTTTTACAGCCCGATCGAGGGAAAGAAAGAGTTTCATCCGCAGGAACTGACAGAAGTAATGCCGGATGTGGAACTCCGGCAGGAAAAGCTTCGGAAGATGACCGAAAAGATGCAGCGCATTTTAAGCCCGGAACGGATAGAGCGGTTTGTAGAAGAACAATTAGGAGACAGGGAAAAAATCTATGCGTCTGAGCTTCCGATGGAAACAATGGATGATTTTATCAGGCTGATCTATGTCAGACTGTATGGTTCCAGAAAAAAGATGCGATATCGGATTGAAAAGGCAGAAGGTGCGAATAAAATCAGTGGAGAGTTTGATTTCCCGGATTTTGCAATCATAAAACGCTGACAGCGCATAGCAGAGGGAGAGCAGAATGGATTTATTAAATGGCATGCTGCAGAAGGATCAGGATGAATTCCGCAGAATATGTAATAAACTGATTAATGTATGTTTCATATGCAGGCAGAATCAGGCAACAAGAAGTGACTTTTATTTTATAGAAAAGTACAAAGAAAAATTTGAAGAACTACTGGGAGTGCTTGGTTACAGATTAGAAATGAATGACGAATACGGAGTGGTGCAGCTCACGAATGCCCTGAACACAAACCGGCAGAATTTAAAATTATATGAGTCCGTTATTTTGCTGATATTGCGCATTTTGTTTGATGAGAAAAAAAGAGAATTGTCTGTGAGTGATGAAGTCATTGTGAATCTGGGCGATATTCAGGACAAGTTTTTAAGCCTGAAGATCCGTGACAAAATGATCGATAAGACAACGATGGGAAATGCGCTTCGTCTTTTCCGGAGATATCAGCTGATCGAGCTGCTGGAATCGGATCTGAAAAATGAGGAGTCCAGAGTTTTGATCTATAATTCCATCCTGATGGCAGTGCGGGTTGAGGACATCAAAAGTGTCTATGAAAAAGTTGACAGTTATAGGAAAGGAAAATTAAAAGATGAAGAAGCTGACCAGACTGAAACTGATTAATTGGCATCGTTTCTCGGATGTTACGATAGATTTTGGGGACTCAACTCTGATTTCCGGCGAAAATGGAGCTGGAAAATCCACACTTTTAGATGCAATCCAATTTGTTGTGACCTGCTCCACAAATCATTTTAATAAGGCTGCCCATGAGAACGGCAAGAGAAAGCTGACCGGTTATATCCGGTGTAAGACCGGACGTGAAAATCATCCTTATGAGAGAACCGGAGAAATCAGTGCGCATGTCGCATTGGAATTTTATGAGGAGAGCAAGGAAAAGTATTTTGTCATCGGGGCAGTGATCGATTCGGCAACTGAAGGGCAGGAGACAGTCGTGCGTTATCTCATGGACAATGTGATGTTAGAGGATGAGATGTTTAAGATCGGAAACAGACCACGGACCATCACAGAATTCAGGTCGTTTAACAATAAAAACATCAAATTATTTGCAAAGACGAATGCGGAAGGCAAAAAGATGATGAAACAGCGTTTTGGAAGAATCGAGGATAAGTTCTTCCAGCTGATTCCAAAGGCACTGGCATTTAAACCAATTGATGATATCAAGGATTTTGTCTATTCCTATGTGCTGGATGAAAAAGAAGTCAATATTGATCATCTGCGCGAAAATGTAAGAAGCTATCAGGAGCTGGAAAAAACGCTGGAGGGTGTGAAAAACAGAATTGAAAAACTGTCAGAGATCGAATGCCACCACAAAGCAGTGGTGGATTGTATACAATCTGACCGGATGTATGAATATTTTATGGCACAGTCGGATCTGGATCTGACCAAAGAACAGATCGGCGTTCTGCAGGATGAGATCAGGCGCGAAAGTTACCGTCTGGAACAGCTGAATGCAAAGTGCAGCAGCATGAAAAAGGAACTGGAGAATAAGGAGGAAGTCCGCACACTGCTTTTAGCGGAACTGAACGCCAACTCAGATTTCCAGACGTTGGAAAAGCAGAAAAAATATCTGAAAGAATTACAGGAAAAAGAAGAAATACAATATCAGGAAAAGAAAAGACTGTTAGAGAGCGGAAAAAAAGCAGGACAGAAAGTAAAAAGACTGCTTGAAATACCGGATGTGGATGAATGCATGAAGCAGTATGATGAGCTGCTACACCGGCTGAAGGATACGGAGGACGTTGTTAGTGCACAGGAACTGATTGACCGGGCGATCGCTTACAAGAAGCATATGAGTACAAAACTGCAGAGGAAAAATTTAGAGATCCAAAGCCGGCTGAATGAGATCGCAGCAGACCTGCAGGAGACAGAGCAGCGGATCAGTAATCTGAAACAGCACCGGTTTTCCTATCCCTCGGCAGTCCAGCTTCTGATGTCGCGTGTGGAGCAGGAATTGCTCAAGATCGGAAGGACGGCAAAGCCGAGGATTTTGTGTGAAATGTTAGAAATCACGGATGAGACATGGAGAAATGCAGTGGAGGGCTATCTGAATACACAGCGATTTTATGTGTTGGTAGAGCCGGAACATTTTGACATTGCCCTTGGTATTTACGAAAAACTGAGAAGAGAAAAGAAAGCATACGGTGTGGGACTGATCAATTCCGGCAAACTCGAGGAATATGACATTGCACCAGCAGGAAGTCTGGCAACAGTTGTGGAGTCGAAGAGTATTTATGCGAAGCGGTATGTGAATATGGTTCTTGGTAAGGTACATATGTGTAAGAGAGTGGATGAATTAAAACAGTATCCGGTTTCTATCACACCAAATTGCATGCGCTATCAGAATCATGTCGCATCTGCGATCAGACCGGAAATCTATACAACTCCATTTATCGGCAAGAATGCATTCAAAGTCCAGTATGAGCAGGCACTGCAGAAAAAGGAGGATTTAAACCGGCAGAAAATAGAATGCAAAGACCGTATGACACATATGGAAGTGACGCTGCAATGGCTCGAGTGGGATGATGATACAGATGTGAAGTATAGGATTACAATTGTATCAGAACTGAAAAGGACAGGACTTGAGATTGAAAAATGTGAGACGGAGATCCGGAATCTGCATCAGAATACGACCATGATCGAAAAGCAGATCCGCGCGAACGAAATGCGGAAAGAGTGTGAGGAACTGAAAAGCCACATTTCCAAAAGTGACAGGGAAAGCGGAGCCTGCGAACTGAAAATAAGCAATGCAAAAGACAGGCTTGTGGAGTGCGAGGATGAGTGCATACACAAGAATGAACTGATCACAGACATTGCCCAGAAAGCAGAAAACGAGATCGTGCTCTGGAAGAAAGAATACGAAAAACAGACCGGTGATAAGACATTAGAGCAGTTCCGGCAGAATTTTGACAGGAGACGTAAGGCGAATAATACAACAAAAGAGAATGCGGATAAGAAAATGACAAGTGCGATGTACGATTACAAAACGGCATTTGATTTTGGTGCAGCAGCTACGTTAGAAGCATATCCGGAGTATGCGGCAGTTCAGGAGAGACTGGTGAACTCCGAGCTTCTGAATTATGAAGAAAAAGTAAGAAAAGCAAAATTATCGGCAGAGGAAGAATTCCGGGAACAGTTTTTATCCAAGCTTCAGGAAAATATGAAGCAGGCACAGGGAGAGTTTAAAGAACTCAATAAGGCATTGAAAGATATCACCTTCAGCAATGAAAGATATGAATTTTTATATTTGCCGAGCAAAAGCTATGGAAAATATTACGATATGATCATGGACGATTTCAATGTAGTGCAGGGAGAGTCCATTTTCAGCGGTCTGTTTCATGAGAATCATAAGGAAGTCATTGATGAACTATTTTCAAAGCTCGCACTGGATCAGGACAATGGGATCAAGGCATTAGATGAATTTACGGATTACCGCACCTATATGGATTATGATATTAAGATCACACATGAGGATGGCAGCTATTCTCTTTACTCTAAGGTTTGTGAAGAAAAGAGCGGAGGCGAGACACAGACCCCGTTCTATGTGACGGTAGCCGCATCCTTTGTCCAGTTGTACAATAATAATATCGGCGGAGAGGCAATCGGGCTGGTGATGTTTGATGAGGCATTTAACAATATGGATGATGAGAGGATCGGGGCAGTTCTTGAGTTTATGAACAGACTGCCGCTTCAGATCGTGATCGCAGCGCCGCCGGATAAAATCCAGTATATCGGTCCGAAAATGCAGGAGACATTATTAGTACTGACAGACGATAAAGTAAGCTTCGTGGAGGAGTATCGTTATGCATCCGGTCGAAAATAAGATATTGAATTATCTTCTGGACAAATACGAAAACAGTAAGCTTTCCAGAGGAGAAAACCAAAGAGCGATTCATATTGCATTTCCGTTCAATAAGAAGACGATGCCAAAGTATTTCGATGAGAGCTCGCTTGAGATAGAAACCATTCACGCAGCCGCAGAACAGATGGAGCGTGAGGGACTGGTCGCGATCGCATGGAAAAACCAGAAGCCCGGATATATTATCGAGAAGCTTGTACTCTGTGAGGATCATGTGGAAGAGGCATATGAGAAGCTTGGCAGGAAGCCGAAGAGGGAAGCCGAGGCACGTACAAAACAGATTTTGGAGCAGTTTTATCAGAAAACGCAGGGTGAGATAACAAGAAGCTTTTTGTCCCACATGATAATGCGGCTGGAAAGAGAACAGTCAGTAAAAGAATATCTCGATATCATGGATCACAGGAAAACAGAACAACTGATCGACACCTTAGATAAAGTAGAGCAGAATAGGAAAGAATGTTATATCAGGGAATTTTCCATAGAACATTTTCATGACAGCAAAGTATTCGAGACACTGATCCCAAAAATCTGTAAAATATTCCGGGAGGAAAATGAAGAACTGACAGGATTTGAAAATGAAGAAATTCTTGCGGAGTATCAGATTTATAAAACACCGGGCTATGTGTATATGAAGGGAAACGTACAGATTTACAGCGCCGGAAAGCAGGCTGCAGATATCAGTGCTTTCCCGGAAGGAATCGCTGTTGCGGTGGGGAGTGAGGAGGATACGCCGGATATCTGTCCGGATCAGACGATTGATAAAGTATTCACAATTGAAAATCTGACTTCTTTTTACCGTTTTAAACAGGAACACAGTCTGGTGATCTATCTTGGCGGTTATCATAACCACAGCAGACGAAATCTGCTGATGCAGATTTATCAGAAATTGCCGGATGCACAATATTATCATTTTGGAGATCTGGATGCAGGCGGATTTTATATTTTAGAACACTTGAAAAGAAAAACAGGGATCCCATTTCAAATGTTTCAAATGGACATTGAAACATTGAAAAAGTATGAGGATTATGCGAAACCATTGACAGAGAATGACAAAAAGCGGTTGATGCAGTTAGAAAAAATGGAACTGCCGGACGAAGAGAGAAAACTCATCACTTATATGTTACAAAAAGGAATAAAGCTGGAACAGGAATGTATTTCCGAATCCCAGTAAGGAGCATAGATCATGTGGAAACTAAAACAGATTTTTGATGGAGAATACGGCTGCGAAGAGCGGCAGCCGGGAGAAAAAGAAAAATGTCTTGTGATTCTCGCAAATGAAGAGGGAGAAGAAAAGACATTTGAGGCAAATGAGGACTGGATTGCGGCAATCGAAAAGCTGTCAGCAAATCCGCTCATGAAAATAATTATCAGTAAGCCGATGGCGAAAGACTGCCAGTACAAAAAGATCGTGGTGGAGAAGAAAGGCGATGGCTATCAGGCGGCAAAGTATACAGAGAAACAGGTGTTTCACGATAATTTTGGCGCAGAAGATCTGCAGGGCTATTTGATGGAAGCCATACATGATACATTCCTGCAGGTAAATGCATGGGATGAGAAAAAAGAATACAGTCTTCTGATCTCAAAGAAAGGTGCGGTGACACTCAGGGCGAAAGCTTCAAAAGAAGCACCAGACACAGTCACAGAACATAACCGGAAGAAAAATTATATTTTGGATGAGGGACAGGTGATCCCTCCGCTGGTGGATATGGGTATTTTTACCGGAGAGGGAAAAGTAGTAAAGTCCATGTATGATAAGTTCCGCCAGATCAACCGTTTTATCGAGATGATCGATGATGCGATCCGGGAATATAAAGGTGAGGAAATCCACATCATTGATTTCGGATGCGGAAAGTCTTACCTGACTTTTATCATGTATTATTATTTTACAGAGATCCGGCATATGAAAGTGCAGATGCTTGGACTCGACCTGAAAAAAGATGTCATCGAAAAATGCAACCGGGCGGCGGAGAAATATGGCTATGACAATCTGCGCTTTGAGCTAGGTGACATCAATGGATTTCAGACGCCGTTTGACGTGGATATGGTCGTGACGCTCCATGCCTGTGATACTGCGACTGATTTTGCACTCTACAATGCAATCACATGGAATGCAAAAATGATTTTTTCCGTACCATGCTGTCAGCATGAGGTGAATAAGCAGATCCAGAGTGAGGATTATTCCCTGCTCACAAGATACGGCATTATCAAAGAGCGTTTTTCAGCGCTGACAACAGATGCGATCCGGGCGAATCTTTTGGAGTGCTGCGGATACAAAACCCAGCTGCTGGAATTTATTGACTTTGAACACACACCGAAAAATATTTTGATCCGTGCGGTCCACCGCCCGGTCTTACCGTCCTCTGCGAAGAAAAAATATTTAGCGGAAGTGGAAAACATGTGCAGGGAATTTCACTTAGAGCCAACCCTGTATACATTATTGCGGAACGATTGCAAAGTATGATAGTATAAATGGAGCAGAAAACACAAAGGAGCGCAGGTATGGAAGATATTTTAGCAGCATTTCCGGATAGAGAAACATTTGACCGTTACTGGGAGGAAAATTATGTTCCGGTAACTTATGAGGATGTAAAAGAGGCATTTGAGGATTTCGTGACCTCCGCAGGCGGACACATCTTTTTGTCCGATTACGAGGAGGGTGGATGCATTTCCAAAGAGGATTTTAAGGACAATCTTTCCCAGGAGGCGCAGTTTGCCTTTCAGGATGGTCTGACGGAAGTATTTTATGACAAAAACCCGGATTTATATGAGACAGCCTTTGCTATTTTTGAGGAGGCACAGATGTCTGGAAATCAGGATGTAAATGTGGCAGTTACGTTTCATGAAACATTTAACCGCCTGTATGCAGAGTTTTTAGATCGTTTATTTGAAGAGAAAGGCAGTATATGGCAACGTTAGGAATTCCACAGAATACCATAGAGGTTTTACAGAAATATAATTTTAATTTTCAGAAGAAGTTCGGACAGAACTTTCTGATCGATACGCATGTGCTTGAGAAGATCATTGAGGAGTCCGGAATCACAAAGGATGATTTTGTTTTGGAGATCGGACCTGGAATCGGCACAATGACGCAGTATCTCTGCGAGAATGCAAGAGAAGTGGCGGCGGTGGAGATTGATAAAAATCTGATCCCGATTCTGGCAGACACACTCAGCGCATACGACAATGTGGAAGTCATCAATGATGATATTTTAAAAGTAGATATTAATAAGCTGGCAGAGGAAAAAAATGGAGGAAAGCCGATCAAAGTTGTGGCGAATCTTCCATATTATATCACGACACCGATCATTATGGGATTATTTGAAAGCCATGTGCCGATCGACAGCATTACGATCATGGTGCAGAAAGAAGTCGCAGACCGGATGCAGGTTGGACCCGGTACAAAGGATTATGGTGCTCTTTCTTTAGCAGTACAGTATTATGCAGAACCATATATCGTGGCAAATGTACCGCCAAACTGCTTTATTCCAAGACCTGCGGTTGGTTCTGCAGTTATCCGTT